>ERZ1106948.336-NODE-336-length-23498-cov-34.125581_pt1 | contig 23498 bp, 42 predicted proteins | sample MGYA00403673_ERZ1106948 | MGnify/ENA primary metagenome ERZ1106948 (study PRJEB35170, sample SAMEA104062409) | human gut metagenome | biome: human gut; feature: human-associated habitat; material: faeces | place: Denmark | collected 2012-05-07 ...
TGTTGCGTATTGACGATATTGTTTCGGGGTTACAGAACAAGTGGTGTGTTTGTTGCAAACTGTTCAAAACGACCAACTCTTGCTCTGAAAACGATGAAAGACTGAAACAAACAGAACACCCTCACATGCTTTCCTTGAGCATCTCCTCAGCCTTCTGGAACGCCTTCTCCACGTTCGTGATGTCCTTCGACTGACCCTGAGCGAGCGTGGGGTTGCCGCCGCCCTTGCCGCCGCACTCCGCAGCCACCGCGGCGATCCACGTCTTCGCGGAGAACGTCTTCGTTCCCTTCTCCTTCGCCACCAGCGCGTACATCGCCACCTTCGGGTTCACGCGGTCCACGCTGAAGATGAAGTACGAGCCCTCCTTGTCCAGCTCGCGCACCTTCTGCATCATCTTCGTCGCGTTCGCCGACTCCAGCGCGTCCACCGTGTAGAACACGCGACCCGCCTCGCCCTTCTCCTTCACCTCCTTCACCACCGCCTCCACACCACGAAGCGCCTCCTCCAGCTGCTTCGCCGCCACCTCCTTCTTCTCCGCCATCATCATCTTCTCGATGCTCTTCAACTCCTCCTTCAGGTGCGCCTTCGTCGCCACGCTGATCACCGCCGCAGGGATCGTCTGCTGCAGCTCCGTCACCGCCGCCTCCAGCTCCTTGCCGTGCAGCGAGCGCGCGTGACTCAGCATCGCCTCGATCTGCTTCGCCAGCACCAGGCTCTCGTTGGCGCGATCGCCCGTGATCGCCACCACACGACGAATGCCCTTGGAAATGGAGCCCTCCTCCACGATGGCGAAGAACTTGGCCTGCGCGACGTTGGAGAGATGCGTACCGCCGCAGAACTCCACGGAGTACTCAAACCACTTGGGGTTCTACGGGTGATCGGATGTGACGACACGCACCTTCGGGTCCGCGAGAAGGTCCGCCACGGGGACGCCAATCGACACCACACGCACCATGTTGGGGTAGTGCTACCCAGGGGGTGAGAAGCGCACACCACACCACACAACCTACCTCGCCGAACACCGCACGCAGCGAGCAGATCTCGCGCGCCTTGCTAATCTCGACCACCTCCGTGTACACCGTCAGCGCCGCGTTGATCTTCTCGTTCACCAGGCGCTCGATCTCCGCCAGTTGCGCGGGCGACACCGCCTTCGTGCTGTTGAAGTCGAAACGCAGTCTGGCGTCGTCGACGAGCGAGCCCTTCTGATCCACTTCCGTCTTCAGCACCTTGCGAATGGCCCAGTTCATGAGGTGGGTCATCGTGTGGTTGGGGGCCACCAGGAAACGGAAGTCGTAGTCCACGGCGCACGTGCAGTGGTCGTTGAGCTTGATGGAACCACTCTCCAGCGAGCCGATGTGAAGCACGTAGCCACCGTACGACATGACCTGCGTGACCTCGAACCTACGGCTGAGCATGACGTGGACTCGAATACTTGTGGTCGCCCACCATGATGATGCCGTGGTCGGCGATCTGACCGCCGCTCTCCGCGTAGAACGACGTGTCCTTGACGATGATGCCCGCCACACCGTCCTCGCTCTTCAACTCCGTCAGGAACTGTTTGTTCTTGTAGATGGCGACCACCTCGCTGTCCACGTTCTCGTACCACGTGTACTTGTGAATGTCGTTGGTGGTCAGCACGCCCTCCTTCTGCAGGTGCGACACCTGCTCCGCCTCCATCACCAGGTCCGCCGCGTTGGCGTCTCCCTTGTGCGACTATGGGTTATGCATCGTTCCCACCACTACCGCCTTCGCCTCCAGACGCGCCTTCTCCATGCACTTCTCGAATCCCTCCTTGTCCACCTTCAGACCCGCCTCCTCCGCCATGATCTCCGTCAGGTCGAACGGGAAGCCCAGCGTGCCGTAGAGGAAGAACGCCACGTCGCCCGTGATGGTGTCGCGACCCTCCGCCTTGCAGCGCGTCGCCTCCTGGTCGAAGCGCTTCAGACCCTTCTCCAGCGTGCCTACACGACGTGAGAACACGTCAGTCATCACAGCATGAGAACACATCAGTCATCACAGCCACTTACGGTTGAACGACAGCTCCTCGTCCAGAATGACCTCCTGCACGAAGTGCATCTTCTCCTCCAGCTCGGGGAACGCGTCCTTCATGTTCTCCACCACCGTACTCACCAGCTTGCTGAAGAAGCCCGGCTGGCACTTCAGCACCTGCTGGCCGTAGCGCACGCCGCGACGCAGGATGCGGCGCAGCACGTAGCCGCGACCCGTGTTGCTGGGCGCAGCGCCGTCGGTGATGGCCATGGTGAGCGTGCGGATGTGGTCAGCGACCACGCGGTAGCTAGGTGTGAGGGAAGGGCAGCGTCACGCACGCAATGTCCTTCTTCGCCTCCTCGTTGTCCTTCGTCACGCCGTTCTGACCGATCACCAGACCCGTGTAGGGGCCGACGCCGCTCAGCTTGTGGATCGCCTCGAATAGCGGCATGAACACGTCCGTGTCGTAGTTGCTCATCTTGCCTACTCCTCACGCCCGCGGCGCACACGTACCCTGCAGGATGGACGTCAGACGCTCGAAACCCATGCCCGTGTCCACGTGCTTGGCGGGAAGGGGGTGAAGCTTGCCCGTCTTGTCGCGCGAGAACTGCATGAAGACGAGGTTCCAGATCTCGATCACGTTGGGGTCGTCCTTGTTCACGAGGGACGCCGCATTACGACCGCCGATGCGATCGTAGTGGATCTCGGAGCCTACGCGTAACAGACGAGCGCGCTGGACCTACAGGGACCGCAGGGACCCACTTCGCCCATCTCCCAGAAGTTGTCCTAGGAATGACCAGTCAATCACTGCGCTACGTGCTTGTTTCCCTTGAGAATGTGGTCGGCAGGCAGGTAGCGGCACCAGATGTTGTAGGCCTCCTCGTCGCACGGCACACCGTCCTCCTCGGAGCCCTCGAAGTAGGTGGCGTACATTCTGGCCGGGTCGAGACCGAAGACCTTCGTCAGCAGCTCCCAGGCGAAGCCGATGGCGCCCTCCTTGAAGTAGTCGCCGAAGGACCAGTTGCCGAGCATTTCGAAGAACGTGTGGTGATACCTATGCGGGTGAGCGAAGGGAAGAAGCGGCCTACACATCCTTGCCCACATCGTCGAGATCGTTGTGCTTGCCGCCAGCACGAATGCACTTCTGCGAGTTGCACGCGCGCTTGAGGCTCGCCAGAGGACTTGTGGGGTCCACCTGCCTGTTACGGACGAAATCGAAAACCAACCTGTCCCAAGAAAATGGGTTTGTACTGGTTCATACCCGCGTTCGCGAACAGCAGCGTGGGATCGTCGAGGGGAACCACGGGCGAGGACTTGACGAACGTGTGACCATGGTTGACAAAGAAGTCGATAAACGTCTGGCGCACCTTTGATGAAGGCCATTCAACTGCAGACTCAGTAGACATTATCAATTCAACACTTTCTTTGCCAAGGGAGGGCGAAAACGGCTCCTGGGCCGCAAGTGATTATGGCTTTCCTTTCGTGGTTGACACTTCTCTCTGCTCTATTGTGCGTGTGTGGGTGTGGAAATGCGAACGGAGGAGAGAGAAAGGGAGGGAAAAGAAAAATGGGGCCCAGCAGGGAATCGAACTCTGGACCTCTCGCACCCAAAGCGAGAATCATACCACTAGACCACAAGGCCGCCTAGAGCGTTTCTTCCTCTTTGTCATATTAAACAGGAAACAACTGCTTCTTTTCAAAGAACGGGATGTAGTACTTGGGTATCTACGCATCAGCGGAGAGAGAGAACACGACAGGGATCTCGATCACAGCGCCGCAGCTGCACTGGAAGTGGGTGCAACCGATGGTGTACAACTACGACTCACGCAACACGAGCACGCGAACGATGGACGCCTTGCAAACTGGACACACAAGAAGGGCTAGACATCATGCACAGCTGTGTGGAATACCCTTGCGCGTCACGTTGGGAATCATATCCGGGGACATGTAGTTGATGGCACTGCACTTCGGGCAATCGGAGCGCGTGATTCCCAGCGGGAACAGAATAGCACCCTAGGCGTCACGTCGTTGAGATAAACGGACCCCGCAACCACCGCACTTGGCGAGGAAGCCCTCAACGGGCTGGATGGACTTCTTTTCTTCCTCTTTGGGCGTCGCCTGTTCCGTGTTGCTTGTTGCCACGCTTTCAGGAGCTTGGGACAGTTGTGTCGACGATTCGGGTTGTACGGTGTTTGCTACTACTTGTTAATCTCATGCCGTTGCCATACCAGGGGTGGGATTGCTGAGCGATGATAGTGAAGGATCTTCGTTGATCTGCATGTTGTCATGATTCGCGTCGAGCAGGGGCACACTCTCGTTCTCCGTTGGCGTTTGCATGATGAAGGAAAACGGATTTGTGACGAACTCCGGATTTCGGGGGGATTTTGGTTTGTGTTTTGAGTTTGAGATTGGAGAGGCGGTAAGGAGGAATGGGAGTGACGGTGATGCGTACAACCATAAGAATAGGTGTATGACGGGAGATTTCTTGAAGAAGGGTTGAGGAGGGATGACGCTTGTTTGTGATAGAGGAATGAAGTGTGTGAGTATCGGTGCGCTGTCATTTCTCCTGCTTCTCGTTTCACAATACTTCCAATGAAACACGATGCGAAGAATGCCGCTCTTTTCCCCACCTCCCTCTTTCACTCGGAATGTTGTCGTCAAAGAGCGTGTGTGAAATCTCCGAATCCTCCTCTCTCCACTCGGAGGAGAGCGGGAAAACGCCATCCTCTACACCCTCCCAGCGTTCCATCCTCACATCTTATTCTTACCATGTAGTGTTATCGGATAGCTCCATTGTTTCTTCTGGCGACAGTCTGTAATGACGACATCAAGCCGTTATGGGTAGAAGTGCAAGCAGAGAGACGGGCACACCCAGTCAAAAGCAGCAATCATCTCGAGAAGTCTCCCTATCGTTGTTCAGTCATGGATAGTCAACTCCGTCGAAACGAAAACGACTGAACAGCATATCCAACGACAGCTCATTTGACTTTGTGCGATCCCGATTCCATTGTGATGAGTAGAATGATTGGTCGAAGTCGCAAATCAGCTTCTTCAACGAGATCGACAACTACCCGCTCTCTGTGGAGTTCGAGAACTCCGTGGAGAAACGCCGATCTGACACCGACCCCAGTCCGTCTCCCTCCTACGCAACGATCAACTCTATGAAGGAGAAGAGCGCGATTGAGAGCGTTTTCCTCCAATCGCAGTCCTTGGAGTGATTTCCTGTTCATTCCTTGTTTTTCACACAACTGAGTCTTCTTGACTTGCTTTTCGTAACGATAATAATGAGAGAACCGTTTCCAGAAACAGGACCGATTTTCACTGTTCACTTGTTTTTCGCTTAATTCTCGTTCCACAGTCAATACGATGCAGACATCTACGGCTTCTGGTTACACCCATTCCGTTCTTTCATTTGCAGATCCCGTGAAGTGGGAGGACGTGCTATTCAACGAGTCCGACGATGATGAGCTAATCAGCGTACCCTCCTGTTTTCATTTTTCACTGTTCAGGGAGAAGCGGCGTCTTCACTAAAGATTAGCAAGGGATATAAGGATCCTCTCGGTATTCTTTCAGAGTAACGATTTTGGAACGGAAATGTGATCATCGCGTAGGCGTATTGATCCTCAAACGGAGGAGATCAACTACTCGAGTGAATCCTTCAACCCCATGAAGTTCCTCCTGGAAATCCATAATGCAACTGAGCTCTCTGATTTGGGAAAGGGACTGACGTAGCCGCTTGATTGCTGCATTCACGAGTAGAACCATGAAGGAGACGGTATTGGATGAAGAGACTCGCCTCAAGAAGCTGGTGAAGGACTATTTTGGGGACTTTGTCACGGCACGCAAAACGATTGAACAGTTGGAGAAGACGCTGTCGGATCAGACCTACTTCACGAGCGATGATCATCTTGTCGTGGAGGGAGTAGACGCTCGTTGGCAGCTTGAGAAGTAGCCCGTGGACAAGACGGTTGCGATGGCGGAGGACATGATCGCTCCTCTTCAGGCGAACCGTGAGGTGAGTACTATAGCTATTGTTAACGCTAGAAAATCTACTCGCTGCAGAACTCGCTGCAACTGTTCCGCAAGTATCGCTTGATGTTCCCCACAATTGACAACGTGAAGCAGTACTTGGAGAACAAGCAGTGGGACCGCCTTCTGAAGGAATATAACAAATACAAATCGGTGATCGTGAACAGCAAGGAGAACAACATCGTGATCGACATGGTGGGTTTTTGGTAGCGCTGGCGTCTTCTCACGCTGTTTAGATCAAGGAGCACATGATGAACTACATCGAGCAAGCCATTTCCGAAATCCTCACACTTCTGTACAATTCATCGAATTCGCTCTCCGCCGAACAGCAGAGTTACCTCATCGGGATCGTCATCGGACTCGACTACGACCACGTGCCCGAGCTGTTCATGGTGCAGAACACGCTGAAGGGGTGGAAACAGGGAATCTCGTTCTGTAAGGAGAAGCTAATGAAGTCAGTTTAGTCGCATTCACTGAGGCGTAGCGCGTGCGAGCTGGAGCGCATCGACATCAACCACGTGACCAACGAGGGTAGCAAGGAGGTGAGTGTCGGTGTGCGTCGTCACATCCAGTTGGTGACCCTTCTTCTGATGAACTACTGCAAGGAGCTGACGACGCGATACAAGAGCGTGTTGAGGAACGTGAAGGACGTGTTGGCGGTATTTGTTCCTCTTTTCCTCCATTCTAGAGCATGATTCGACGCATTCCCGATCTCACTACGGGTTTGGCTTTTCCCTCCATGTCAGAAATAGTGGCGGATTCTGTCAACGAAATCATGACCAATATCAGCGAGATTATGAGTTGCTACATGGAGCAGGTTTGTGTCGTTTCCCGCGGTTATCGTCAGATCACCTGGCTGTCCGAAATCGGCACGAATTCGTCCTCGGTGGTTCTGTTCACATCGGACGACACCCTTCAGATCTATGACACGGTGCACATCGACATGCAGCAGAGTGTGCGTCGTCCATGCACGGTTTGACTTGTAGTGTGACGCGTCGTTCGGGTCGTTGCGCAAGACGGGTGAGGTGTTGGAGGGAAATGTGACAAATAGCCACGAAGAATGGAAACGCGCAATTAGTTAAGATTCTCGACAACATCGAAGTGTGTGTGCTTGTGGCGTGTCAGAAATAGACGATATTTGTGCAGAAGCAGACGATGCTGGAGGTGTCGGTGATCAACAACTACATTAGACTGTCCTTCACAAGCATGAAGCAGGCGGTGATCGGTACGGAGGTGTCGAAGCTGCTGTTGTCGCCGTATCTGATAACGGAGTGCATGCTGGTGAAGGAGGAGGCGAAGAAGAAGGAGTTGCCGCTGGTGGCGTTGCACACTGCCGTGATGGCGTGCTTTGATGGTGTGGGGTGCCACTTGCATGGTTATGAGGAGGTGAGTTGAGTGATGAGTTGTGATGTGATGTGATGTGAGTTGTGTTGTGTTGTGATGAGAACGTGATGTGTTGTGAATGTGATATGATGTGATGTGAATGTGAGTTGAAATGAATTGAGTTGAATTGTGAATGTAATGACTGAACTTGAACACTTGATCCCCCCAAACACAACACTCACCCCATCAGCGCATCTCGCCCGTCGTCATGCGGTTCTTCATCTCCACACTCCAGTCCGTTTTCGACTCCATCCACCAGTCCACCCAAACCGTCTCCAAAGTACCTCCACTCCTTCCCGCTCACGCCCAGCTTTCCCTCCAAGTCCTCCTCCAACTCGTGTTCACGCTGGGCTACGTCAAGACCAGCCTCATCGAGGAGCCGCTCGCCAAGTACACGTTCATAAAGAAGGACAAGGAGCTGAAGATGCTGTACGCAGCGATCACCGACACGGTGAAGGAGTACACGCAGTGCTACTTGGAGAGGAACATGAAGAGCATTCTCGCGTCGTTGAAGAAGTCGTACGAGATCGACTGGGTGTCGTACAAGGTGTTGCAGCCTGTATGTCGTGATGATGTGATGTGCGTCGGACTCATGGCTTGTAGATGCGAAGTGATGCCTCGTTCTTCCTGACCTCCTTGGCGTTGATCAGCGGCGATTTGTCTCTCTATTTGGGAATGAAGTGGGCGTTTCATTGGCAAGTGACGATTAGCGGGAAAGAGACGATTCAGCAGATGAAGGAGACGGCGCTTACGTACTTGACCGAGTTGTTCCAGGGACTGAACAACATCACCGAAGAGGCGTACTGCCAAGTGGGAGCGGATGGCGTGATTCACGATTAGTTGATGGTCGAGATTTCTGTGATGGAGAAGGCCATTCCCTCGAAGGACTACGACACGCTGCGCATTCTGTTGGAGAAGGCGTACAGAGGAAGCGTATCTCCGGAGTCGAAGGTGGTGATAGCGAACTATGTAAATGAAGCCACGGGAAAGCTGAAGAGGATTATTGATACGTTGAACTAATAGCGTTGCTGTTTGTTCCAGCATTTCTCTTTGTCGCGATGATTTCTGCGCTCAGGAAGGGGGCGTCAGCTTCAAATCGCTCTCCCTCAATGCTCGTTCAGAAGGCTTCCCTCGTTACGGCTAATGAGCTGCGGAGCAAGTTCCTGCAGTATTTCCAGTCCAAGAACCATGTGATCGTCCCCGGAAGTAGCATTATTCCCGAAGACGACCCTTCTCTGCTGTTTGTGAACGCGGGAATGAATCAATTCAAAAAGTATTACTTGGGAGAGCTCGTTCCGTGTGCATTTCGTATCGAGTGTTAGCGTAGGGAACGACGACGTGTGACGACATCACAGCTCTGTATTCGCGCGGGAGGAAAGCACAACGATCTGGATAACGTTTCCATGCATTGGAGGGAGTTAGGGGTAGATTGGGTTCACGCCTCGTCATCAGACCATGTTTGAGATGCTTGGAAACTTCTCGCTCGGCGACTACTACAAGGAGGAGGCGATTGCCATGGCGTACGAGTTCGTCCACAAGGAGCTCGGCATTCCCAACGAGTTCCTTCGCGTTTCCGTTCACGAGAAGGACAACACAGCGAGAGAGTTGTGGAAGAAGGTGGCTGCTTGAGCGCGCATTGACGAATAGATTGGCGGCTTTCCGGACGCTCAGATTGTGAATCGAGGCAATGCGGACAACTTCTGGAGCATGGGTTCTGAGGACTCTCCGAGCGGATATTGTTCCGAGATCTTCTACACCGTCTATTTCCTCATTCATGCTGACTTCTAGACAGATGCGCAATCCACCTACGATGATTGGCTGGAGATTTGGAACATCGTGTTTATGAACACCCACAACAAGGGCGGCTGGATCGACACGGGCATGGGCTGCGAGCGCATGCTGTCGGTGGTACGCGTTACACGTCGCTCTCACGCAATAGCTCAATCACGTTCCCTCCAACTTCGACACCGACTGCTTCACACCCATCATAACCGCGGTGAAGGAACGCTTCCCCGCGCTGCCTCCCGCGCACCAGAAGATATTCGCGGACCACCTGCGCACGAGCGTGGTGTTGGCGGGAGAAGTCTTTCCCTCCTCCAAGGGTCGCGGGTACGTCATGCGCAAGATCGTGCGGCGCCTGCTGCGTTACGCGTACCTGAACGGCATTACTCAACCCTTCGTCGCCTCGTTCATCCCCGTGGTGGTGGAGCTGATGGGTCAGGGCGGTTGGCGGGAAATGACCCGTAGCGCCCCAAATATCCGAGCTGCCGGCGCGCGAGGAGCAGATTCGACGCATTCTGGAGAACGAGGAGTTGTTCTTCTGGAGAGCCGTGGTGGACGGAAAGAAGCTGATTTCGTCCAAACTCAAAAAGGTGGGAGATTGTGGAAGTGCTGAAATCTAGTCGAATTCTGTCATATCGATGGAGACGCTGCACCGCTACCACAAGGACACGGGACTCCCGATCGAAATGATCACGACGCTGCTGGAGGAGGCGGGAATTCAGTACAACAAGGAGGAGGTGGCGAAGTGGATGAATGAGGAGGTGAGGGCGCGAGAGGGGACGCAGAGTGAAATCCGTGGGATCCCCCAAATCGGGGCGTTGGAGCAGAGAGTGGATAGTGACGGGATGATGTGTTGGGACCCCGTTCCCTGTACATGTTCAGTGATCTATGATGATGGTGAATCACTGTTGCTGGACCCGTGTCCGTTCTATCCCACGCAAGCCGGACAGGAGGGCGATGTGGGCGTTCTGGTGACGAGGGATGGGAGCATTCCCGTGAAGAAAACAGTGAAACAGGCGAACCACATCGTGTGTCAGGTGGGCGCGCACACGCCTCTCGTGGGAGAGAGCGTGGAGTGTCGTGTGGACGCGGATCACCGCCAGTAGTTGTCTTTCCCTCCACTCACAACTAGACGCGTCGCCGTGCACCACTCCGCCACCCACCTTCTCCACTCCGTGCTTCTGAAGGAGTCGGGGTGTGGGCGTGTGTCGCTGCAGGAGGGGTCGCACATCGACGCCTCGTCCTTCTCCTTTGACTTCTACGCCGGATTCCTGAGCGAGAAGATGCAGAACGATCCCTCGGCCTTCTTGCGTGACGTGGAGAAACAAGTCAATTCCGTGGCACGTTCAGGTGTTCGTTGATGATTATGAATCACTGGTAGCGTTACCGATCGCCAAACACGACTACTCGCGCGAGGATTTGAGCGCGATGCCGAAAGGGAGTTTCATCGGCGATATCGTGCGGATTTCGGGAAAGGACTCGGTGTTCCACACAGTGAGTGTTGGAGACAGCCGGGAGTTTTGTTGCGGACAGCACGCCGACAACAGTCGGGCTATCTTCCCGTTCGTGATCACGGGGATGCAGTCGGTGTCGGCCGGGATAAAGAGAATCGAGGCGAGAGCCGGTTATCAGGGAATCGAGGAGTTGATGAAGAATCGTCAATCACTCCAGAAGGTGAGTGATGTGCTGCACGTGAATAACGATGGGTTGGTGAAGCGCGTCAGCGGACTGGTGAAGGAGAACGAAGCGTTGTTGGAGAAGAATCGGAGCTACTTGCGAAACGCACTGCAGAATCTGAAGTGCTCCTATTCATGTTCCATTCGTACGCATTCTCCGTTGCATTAAGCGTAGACGGTGTGCCTGTTGCGGTGTATGAGTTGGCGGACGGCACTCCAAAGGAGATGATTGACAAGATGATGACGCAGTTGAAGGAGAAGCAGAAGCAGGAGTGTTCACTGATTGTCCAGAGCAAGTCCTTTGTGTTGCTCTGCAAGGAGGGACTGAAGAAGGAGGAAGAGGAGCAACTGAAGAGCGTTGTGTTTGAAGTGCTTCTATCTTCTTGGCGTGACTCTTAGGTTGGAAACGGAGGAAAGGGAGGCGGGAAGAAGGGGGTTGTGAAGGGATTGTGCAACAGCACGCTATCCCAGAAGAAGGAGGCGTTCGAGAAGTTCAACTAGGTCCTTTTACAGCCTTTGTTTGTGGGAACTCACAATGAATCAACATGGACTTTGCAACTCCCGGGTATTGCACGTGGAAGAGTTGTCCCTGTGGTTTGAAGCGTGATGAGTAGGTTATCTGCAATCAGAGTTGGACATGCCCGGTGAGTTCGTGGAATCGCGGATTAAGTATTACAAGATGCGCAGAGAAATCTACGCAAAGGGAGGCAGTGGCGAGATTCACATTGGAGTACGTTCTGACGGTTTTCCCATCATGAGTAGATTGATCCAGAAACAAAACAGTCCGTTGCCATCAAGCGAGGGTATTCGAAGGAAAGAGCGACATACGGCGTGAGTAATACGCTCATCCGTGAAATTCGTTTGCTACGCGAGCTTTCCATGTACAATCATCCAAATATTGTGAAGGTACTCATGCTTCGTCTTCTTTTATGCATAGCTCATCGAGGTGTTTCCACACGATGGGGATCTCTATCTGGTGGAGCCGTTTTACCCCTCATATATTCAGCAGTACTTGGAGAACAGTAGCACTCCCTTCAACCAGGAGCAGATCAAGTACATCATGTTTTCGGCGGCAAAGGCGTTGCTGTTCCTGAAGCAGTGCCACATCATTCACGGCGTTTTGTTTTGCTTGTTGTGTGACCCACAGGACGTGAAGCCTGCGAATCTCTTGGTGTCCAGAACGAACGGCATTTGCTTAACCGATTTTGGATCTGCGCGGTACTGTGAAGACCAGGACTTCTATGTGAGTAGGGGGAGTTGTATCTCGACGATGTAGCCATGATGTCGTTTCGCTGATTCGCAGGTATTACAACGCTCCCGAGATTCTGCTCGGTCTTCGTGAAATCACGTATGAGGCGGATGTGTGGTCGTTTGCGTTGACGTGGCTTCGTCTTCTCGGCATTCAGATCACCACCGCTGTGATCTCTTGTTGCGTCATTCACGTGTAGCACATGACGGCGATTCAGATGTGCCAATCCATATTCCAGTTCATCGGAGAGAATCCGAATGGAGAGGAGTGGACAGTACTCGTGTGTGTTCCTTGTGATGTAGGCGCTTCGCAGTATTCAACTGCTTCCAAAAGTGAATTTGGAAGCAACCAGCCCGTTGTGTGAGCGATTGCGGAATATGATTCCTGGTGACCTGATCAGTGAAGATGGGCTGCAACTACTCTGTTCTCTATTGAAGCTAAATCCGGAGAAGCGGTTATCGATTGAGGAAGTGGGACAGGCGGGTGATGTTGAGTGGTAGATTTGCCAGCATCCGTACTTCCGAGATTCGATCTACGACGCGATGCTGAATGGCGAATACGGTCGTGTTGTGTGTGCTGTGTGAGAGTTAGAGGGCGTGCAGTACTTCCCGCCATTGTCAGGGTTGAAGAAGAATGTGACGCTTCCGCCGATGTTGGAGGATTACTTCAGGCAAACTCGGCAGTTTGAGGGTATGCGTGGAGTGTGGAGTTGAGGATAGAATCAACACTCGTGGAGGAGGAGGATCCAGAGGAGGAGACGAGTGTGTTGAAGAAGGCGTTGCGTTTTGAATGTGATAGTTGTTTAGCATCTCCGATAAGGAGTGGGAGTGGCGCATTCGTCTGATGCGTAGATGAGAAGGGCGTGACGGGATCCAATTCCTTCTTTTGTGACGATAATAGCTTGTGTTTGTAGTGTACCCTTATGAGTGTTCTCTATGTGGAGTTGTGTGTTAATGAAACACGCGAAGTATAAATGAACAATTCTTATTGGAATAGAGCCTATAGGTGAGTGGTAGAATGAAAGAGTACATCCCACAGCTTCTTGTTTGCGTAAATGCTCTGATCGCACGGCTTCATCGTGAACACGGTTTCTTCCGTCTTTGTTTCCGTCTTCTTCTCCTCCTTCTCCTCTTCCTTCTTCGTCTCCTTCACCTCCTCCTTCTTCTCTTCCTTCTCTTCCTTCTTCTCCTCCTTCTTCTCAACCTTCTTCTCTTCAACCTTCTCTTCACTCTTCACCTCACCCTTCATGCCAAACACACTCTTCAACATCTCCTTCTGCTTCTCGCTCAGCTCCTTCGGGTACTCCACGCCCATCTGCACGAACAGCCGACCGAACTTGCCCTCCTGGTTATACATCGGCATGCCCAGACCCTCCACACATCGCACCGACTCGGGCGGCAGCAGGTCGCCCGCCTCCGACTTCAGCTGCACCGTCTTCCCGTTCAGGTGCTTCAGCGAGATCGTCGCGCCCGTCAGCGAGTCAAGGAGGGAGATCTTCGAGCGCACGAAGAGATCGCTGCCGCGCCGACGGAACACGGAGTGCGGAATCTGGTCAATGTAGAACACGATGTCGCCCGTCTCCATGTGCGGGTCCTGATCGGCTGCCCCCCGCAGCACAATCTTTTGACCGTGGTCCATGCCCGGTTTGATGGTGACCGACATCGCCTCCTTCTCGCGTTTCACCTTCTTGCCGTGGCAGGACTTGCACTTGTCCTTGCTGCTGATGCTGCTGCCCTCGCCGCCGCACTCGGGACACACCGACTGCGTCTGCGCCATCATGCCCATCATCATCGTCGTCTGCATCACGAAGCCCTTGCCGTTGCAGCGAGGACAGCGCTTCACCGCGTTCGGCTTCGTCGTTCCCACGCTACGCGCTCACGCACCAAAACAGACAATACCCCTTGCACTCGGCGCAAATCTTGTTGCGCATCACCGTGAAGTCCTTCTTCGCTCCGGAGTACAGCTCCTCGAGCGTCAGCGGCAATCGCTGCACCATGTCCTCCGTCCGCGTCTGGCGTTGGCTAAAACCGCCAGCTCCCGCGCCGAAGATGGATTCGAAAATGTCGTTCAGATCGGCGTAGTTGGAGTAGTCCGTCGCATCGCCGGACTGCTGGAGACCGTCGGGTCCGAGCTGGTCGTAGATCTGGCGCTTGTCCTCGTTGGAAAGCACGTCGTAAGCCTCCTTCACCTGCTTGAACTGCGCGTTAGCGGAAACCGCACTGACCTACCATCTCGATGTTGCCGCCGCGATCCGGGTGGTGCTTCATAGCCATCTTTCTGAAGGCCTTCTTGATATCGTCCGCCGACGCGTCTGGCTTCACTTCGAGCAAATCGTAGTACTTCTTATCGACAGGGTTTCCTCGGCATCCCATGTTTCCGGCGTAACCGCCAAAGCCGTTGAAAAAGGATCGAGTGAAAGTGTTCTGCGCTTGCTTAAGGAAGACGGACGCTGCTGGCGTGCATTTTCCAAAGCAGGCAAACGATTTCGCCAAACCTACTGTGAAAAGGGGGGAACGGCGACTACCTCGAGAGAAAGCAAACATGGATCGACAATACTACGCAACGAAAGGAGAAAGGAGTGCCCTCTTCGCGATCCCGATGGCTGTTAGTGCAGAACGCAGCACAATGAAAAGGGGAAACGGGGAAACTGCATTTCCCGTGATTCTGCGTAAAACAAACAGTCAACAGGAAAACGTACTCGTTGAATTCCTTCTTCACAAGAGCAACGCTGTCGGAAAGCATCGTTGCACTCTTCAGCTCCTCCTCGCTCGCCTCCTTCTTGTGACAAATAAAACAGGGAAGCTGGAGCTTCATTCCGTGCAGGCGCTCCAAGTTCTCACCGCTAAAACTGACCAGCCCAGAAATCTAGTCCTCAACAGCCCCCTCCACACTCACATCCAGATTGAACGAATCCACCGTTCCCTCCAACTCGCAACCCACAGCCTTCAGCCAGTCGGAGAACATCGTCGTCATCGTGGTGCGCGCCGAGTCGGGGCAGTCGAATCCGGCGTCTAGTCATGACTCCCTCTCAACACGCCCACCGTTGGAGTTCTTCACGGGCGTGAACTCGCAGCGAGGCACCATCACGCACCCCATCTTCTCGGAGAACGGGAACACGTCGAAAATGAACGACTCCATCTTCACGCCGTTGGGCTGCTTCGGCTTCACCATCGTCTTCTGCGCCGCGTCGTAGTACGGGATCGCCTTGTGCGCGATGTGGTAGAGCAGCGGGAGCTTCTCCGGACAGCACTTGGTGCGGAGGAAGTCCACGGTGTAGTACAGGTTGCAGATGAAACCCGCGCTGAACACGAGATCCCCGTTCTCGTGTCGCATGGTGGCGACGGTTTCGCTCAGTTCGGAGTACTCCACCACGTTGTATCTGCCCTCCTTCTTGCACACAATTCCGACCCTCTCGTGAGGGCCGTTCTTCGCCACGCACTTGTTGCCCGCGTCGTCGCCCTCGCGAATGAACAGGCCGAACATCACCGGATCGGGAATCTAACCCTGAGGGAGTTTCACTGACCCTACGCGAACCGCGGCATTATCCACGCCGTAGATCTGGAGGTACTTCACGCCGCGCGCCACCATGTTGTCCAGCACGCAGGTGGTCGTGTCCTCCACGCCGTTGATGGTGACGGCGCTCTTGTGGAGAGCCATGAACAGGCCGCCGTTGCCGTCGGGGGCGGTGGAGATCTGTGCGTGAGGGGGGAGGGAGAGAGGTACTTCGGAGGGAGAGGACATGATGATGTGGCCGTCGTTGTCCATGCAGGGGAGCGTGCCCTGAGAGAAGAAGATGACCTGCTCAGGCTGCAAGCCGAAGTAGTGATGATTCGCGTAGAGTGAGAATGAAGGGAAATGGGACGGATCACGAAAGGATATACTTCAGCGTGTCCTCGTGGGTCATGGGACTTGTCATGACGTACCAGGGGATGATGCACTCTAATCGTCACTCGACAGAAGAATGCGCACTCGTTCCGCTCTTGAGCGAAGCACGCTCCTCTATGCGAAGAATGCGGTCCGCCTCCAAGCGGAAAAGCGGCTTGTGCGACAGCAGGCCGATGTCGTACTCTCCCTTCGGACCCGAGCAGCCGAGACGGGTTCCCTGGCCTCCAGCCATCAGCAGGAGACCGACCTCTCCCTTGGCGATGGCATCGAGGGTGGTCGCGTCGCACTGCTCCTTCTCCTCCGCAGTCATCCTCTCGGCATAGGTAACCTAGCATGAAAAGGAAGAGAAGAAGGCACGTTGTCTGGGGGATCCAGCTTCGCATCACTGCTCGAAGCAGCCGTCTGGTTCACGGAGACCTTGTAGATCTTGTCCAGACGAGCGAAGTCGATCTTGTTCAACTAGCGCTTAGCAGAACCTCCAAAAGCGCGAACCTGATTCTCCAGCTTCTCCTTTTCCTCCTCCGACAAAGCGCCTTCGTCGTAGTACTTCAGGATGTGGGACTGGTCGTACTTTGCAATGGTAGCTCGAAGTTCGTCAGAAATCATTGTGGATGGGTTGTTGGATGAACGAAAAAACGGTGAACGTGTATCCAGGTGAAGATTAATCTGTCAGTGGAGCAAAAGCGGAGTCGATGCGAGAATCACGGTTATTCGCCGATTCGTGGGCCCACACTGAAGAATGACGAATCGTCAGGGAGAGGAGAGGGTGGAGTGGGTATAAAGCGACAACCACTATGCAGAGAGACTAGCGCGTTTTGGATGGGATGGAGTGATCGGCGCGAAGATTGTGCCACATGGGATGCACGCACTTCGGGGACGTCGAATCTTTGAGAAGAACGGAAAGGAGAAGCGCGAAGTCGTGTAGCGCGCTGATTGGAGGAACGATTTTTGGTGCGCGAGTCTTTTAGGTTCAAATAGACGTTAGTCTTTGACATTGGGTGTCGGGTTTTAGTTTGCCTTTTGCCTTCTTTTTGTGAAGAATCGTTATGTCTCAACAAAGAGCGACGACGTTTATACGGCATTGCTACATCGTGCCTGTGCATTACAACGTCGATAATATTGTAAGTGGCGCGGATCGCACTCGGAATCGCTAACTGCTCTCGTAGCTGTACGCTGTGGAGGTGACTGCCTGCAACGTGACCTGGACGGTGTATCGAACCTTCTCGGCGTTTCAAATCCTCAAGAATATGGTAGGAAATGGGGTCTATATCCTGAGATGCAGCTGGTTCAAGCCAATGTGCCGAACCTGCCTCCTTTTCCGAACACACAGTACATCGACTCGTCGACGCTGGAGGGGATCAATTCGATTCGTATTCTCCTCGAAAACTGGCTTCACGCCGTAAATGCCCCTCCTCTGTGCAATGTGTAGATCATGGAGAACGAGTATGTCCAGCACGTGAATGCCTTTCAAGAATTCATGCGAGCGGAGGCGAATGTGCGCGTGCTCGTTTGTTTTCACTCATAGCGTCCTCCAAGCGGTATTCAGGAAATCGACTTCTCGTTCCTCAGCGATAACGAATCCTTCGACGCCAAATCCCCCGGAAGCGGCGATGACGCGTATTACCGCAAGGAGTACCCCGAGCTGGCCAACTCGACGGTGACCGTCAGCGACTTCGAGATCCTGAAGGTGATCGGGAAGGGCAGCTTCGGAAAGGTGTTCCAGGTGCGCAAGCACGGCGAGAGCGAGATCTACGCGATGAAGGTGCTGAACAAGGCGGTGATCAAGAAGAAGAACCAGATCGAGCACACCAAGACGGAGCGCAACATTCTCGGCAAGATCGATCATCCCTTCATCGTCGGCATGAAGTACGCCTTCCAGACAGTCTGACCTCCTCCTCTCCCTCACGCGTAGAAGGACAAGCTGTACTTCGTGCTGGACTACTGTCCGGGCGGCGAGTTGTTCTACCACCTCGGGCGCGCCAAGAAGTTCAGTGAGGAGCGCGCGCGCTTCTACGCGGCGGAGATCACGCTGGCGCTGGAGCACCTCCACAAGATGGGCATCGTGTACCGGTGGGCGACACGGCGTGACCTCACATGTAGCGATCTGAAGCCGGAGAACGTCCTGCTGACGGAGGAGGGTCACGTGCGCCTGACCGACTTCGGGCTCTCCAAGGAGGGAATTAGCCAGGCGGACCGAGGCGCGCAGTCGTTCTGCGGCACGCCCGAGTACCTGGCGCCCGAGATCCTGAACCGCTCGGGTCACGGGCAGGCGGTGGATTGGTGGAGCCTGGGCGCGCTGCTGTACGAGATGCTGACGGGCTGGGTGGAGTTGGCGGGAAGTGTTGACGCGTAGCCGCCATTCTACAGCCGCGACCAGGAGCGTCTGTTCAACAAGATCAAGCGGTCGAACGTGGAGATTCCGCCGAACCTGAGTCCCGAGACGGCGGACATTTTGCAGAAGGTGGGCGTGGGTGACGTGCGTGAGGCGTAGTTGCTGCAGAAGGACCCGAAGCAGCGTCTGGGCGGCGACAAGAGCGACGCGGCGGCGGTGAAGAGTCACCCGTTCTTCAAGTCGATCGACTGGGACAAGCTGTACCGGAAGGAGCTGCCGGTGCCGTACATGCCGGAGGTGAAGGACAAGCTGGACACGTCGATGTTCTCGGCGGAGTTCACGAACCTGCCGATCGTGAGTCCCTCGTCGTATAACCGTCCGTGCACGGAGGAGATCGCGTTCCCGGTGGGCGAGGCGACGAGGCGTGACGGGTAGGGGTTCTCGTACGTGGGGTCGTACGCGCACGAGCTGCAGGAGGAGAGGGACAACGCGGAGATGGAGCAGGAGGGCGTGGAGGAGATGGACGGCGACGGGCAGTCCTACGCGAGCGCGTCGGTGAGCGAGTATTCGGACGTGGACATGTGCGAGGACTATTACGAGTGAGGGCTTTGTCATTTATTATCTTGTTTTCAAGTAGTTTCAGTGTTTGGGGGTGTTTGTTGTTCATTCGAGTTGTTTATCAAAGAAGAGTGTTGGGGTAGTCATTTGAAGAGGTGATGAGTTGTTCATCCCAAAAGGGTGATAAATTATCCATTCAAGGAACACAACAACAACTCGCTTGTTCGAGAAAACACGTCAAGGATTCGCCACCAGACACACACGCAACTCCACAACCACGCCATTCGCCGCATTCGTCATTCCCACAACCGAGAACGGCACGTCCTTGTACCCGAACTCCACGCTCGTGACGGGAAGCATGCCCGTCGACACGATCAGGTCGCCGCAGTCGCCGTTCCCGCAGCATTCCTCGTCCCGCGCGTTGCGCAGCCGCGCCGTGATGTTCCCCCTTCCGTAGTAGAACAGCTGCACTCCGATGATCGGTCGCCCGTCGTCCGCGCACCACTTGCCCATGGTGGCGAAGTCGGAGTAGTGGTAGCACGATTGATCTTGGGCCTCCATCTTGGAAATGACGCGGTATATGAGCACTGGCGGCTGCGTGAAGGGGATGGTGGAGGAGAGCGAGAAGTTGGGGTGCCCCCCGTCGGTGAGCGTGATGCTGTGTTGCGAGCAGAACTCGTTGAAGCAGAGCGACGTGGTGCGGTTTATGTAGTTCACTAAGGGTGAGTCCAACAGGGAGGCGAAACGGCTGAGATCGATGGCGCGGAGCTCGGGACACATGCCTCCCTCGATGATCTCGGAGAGATAGGATAGCGAGATGTCGGTGAGCAGATTCTCTATCCCTGAGGGGACTGGGTGCAACAATACCATCGAGGTCCATTGCCGTTAAGTGGGGATAGAAGCCAAACGAGATGTACATGCAAATCATCCTCAGCCCTTGGTCCGTGAGGAGCTTTCCTATGCGTGAACTCACGACACTACACGCACTGGACAAGGAGAGTGAAGTGACAGTATCGTTGGCAGGACGCGTATAATCGCAAATCGATAACGCGTAATCGAGTCCCACTTTGTTGGCCTTGCTTCTGCTGTATATGTTGGGCACGCTGGATGCGGATGGCGCGTTCTAGTCATCAGGCTGATCTACGACGGCAGTAACTCTCTTGTTTTGTGTGCTAGATGATATGGAAAAGGGCTATGCATGAAACGGGAAAAGGACGACTCACATCATTGTTTTCGATTCTGTTGATGATCGTTTCCTTCCTCTGATCCATCTTCTTCAGCGCTCTCTCTTTTGCGAGCCGAATGGTGTCCATGATAGAATAGAGTGGCACTGTCGTTGTGTGCTTTAAACGTCACTGCGGTATGCAGAATAATGGATTGTGGTGCTTCGCCAACACGAGAACGATCCTCACTTAATGGATCCTCCATCGACCGATAGACAGTTTCTGAAGATCATCATAATCGGGGAGTCAGGGTTTTGTGTGCAACAGCGTGGTGACGGGTAGTTCGGGAAAGACTGCGTTCCTGAGGCGGTTCATAAAGAGTTCATTTAGCAACGACTACTGCACCACGATCGGTGCGACTTTTGTTTCAAAAACGATCGACTACAAGGATTCTCGGATAGAGCTGCAGGTTTGCTCTTTTAACTCCGAAATCTGATTCTTCATAGTTCTGGGATACAGCGGGACAGGAGCGGTTTCAGAGTCTGAGTGGGAGCTTTTACCGAGGGGCCGACGCGTGCATTCTTGTGTACGATACGACGAACAGCCAGTCGCTCAGCAGTTTGGGGATGTGGAAGAGCGAGTTTTTGCTTCAGATCGACTTCAACTACCGTGAGGACCTTCCCTTCGTCGTCGTTGGAACGAAGACGGACTTGGTGCAGTCCCGGGAGGTTTCGATTGAGAACGCGTCCGAGTGGTGCAACAACAACAGTATCCCCGCCAAAGTAGTGGAATTGTCCGTGAATGACCGTGGTAGTTGCTGTTTGACACGAGCGCGAAGACGGGCGATGGCGTCGAGGAGGCGGTGTTGGCGGCCGTGGAAGTGGGACTGCGCCACTCCTTCCGAAAGACAATGTAGGGATGCGGGATTGGAGTGAAAGACAGATACAGTCCGGGTGTAATCGACATCAAGGACTTCAACGAGAAGAAGGAGTCGTTTTGCTGCTGCAAGTTTTAGTACCCTATTGCGGTATCTTTGTTCTAACAAACACGACAAACGGCAGTCTGTTCCTTGTTGAGCAAGGACTCTCTCTCCTTCTCCCTCTTGATAGCCTGAATGTGGTAGAAAATGAACATAAGCAGCGCGATGGCAGCAGCGGGCACCGACGCCCAGTACGCGTACTGCGGTCCGAAATGCTCATTCACGTTACCGAGAATGATCTGGATAACAGCGCCGATCAAACACTGGATGGGAAGGATGCAGGCGACGGGAATGGCGCAATCATCACCCCAGTAGCGCGAAGTACTCACGATGAAGGTGGGGAAGTACAGCGAGACGAAAATTCCGACGAGCGGAAGCACCCACAGACCCTTCGTGCCGAGAGCGAAGCCGATGATGTACACGACGATTCCCGCGGGAATGATGATGTACTCCATGAGGAAGGGGCCGAGCCAGTCAGTGACGAAACCACCGACGAAACGCGAGACCATGAAGCAGAAATAGAAGCGCGAGTTGAGAAGCGCGCCATCGTCTTCGGTGAGGTGCAGGACCTCCTTGACGTACACGCTGCCCCAGAGCAGGGTGCCACGCTCGGCCGTGGTCATCATGATGAGCATGAGACCGCAGTACCAGATCATGGGCGACTTGATGCACTTCCAGACGGACATGTGCTCCTTGTCCGCATCTTCCTTCTTTCTCGGGTGGTTGATGACGAAGGGGATGAAGATGAGGAAGAGGAGAACAATGGCGATGGGGATGTTCATAGCCACGTAGATTCCGCGGTACGAGTACTGGGGGTACGCGTCCATGATCCACTTCGCGAACAGAGGACCCACAAACGCGCCCAAACCGTAGATGCCAGACATGATACAGAAGAGAGCGCCCGAGTGCTTGGTGAACAGAATCACCGCCAGCGAGGTGGGGCAGTCGTCGAGGACGCCCAGCAGAGAGGTGGCGAAGAACTGGGAAACCATGATCAGCACGTATTTCTTGGAGGTGATGGTGAGGAAGTTACCGAGGATGGAAGCGACAATCGAAACAATGAAGGTCAGCTTGTAACCCACCGAGTCGAGTAGGGAGGCAGCCGAAAAGGCCCAGATGACGTAGGAAAAGAGACCTAAGCTCTGGAGACTTCCGTACTGCGAGTAGGACAGGGGAACGTCGGTCTTCATCATGGAGTAGGTGACAGAGCGAATCGAATCGCAGAATCCGTTCGTCCAGTTGCACAGGAAGAGGCCGATTGTCAGGAGCCAGAAGGAGGTCTTGGATATCGTCTCCATTCTGTATTCTGACCTGAGTCGGGTGACTCACGGGAATAGGGCGATAACCGCGGGGGACCGGTTTGGAGTTGGGATTCCATGAGTCGAGAGGGGTTGCGTTGGTTTGCACTTGGGTTGTTGGTAGAAGGGCACATCTAGTAGGAAGGAAGTGGAAATGGGAGAAACACAATCGATTGTGAGGGAAGGGAAGGAGGGTATCGCAAATGATAGAGGGTGAAGAGCTGCATTTTTCGGCGCCCATTGCCTCGGAACGGACATCATTTCCTGTTTTCGCTTCCTCGTTTTTGAATGCGGGTATAATGAGAGGAGTATGAGTATTGCGTGCGTTCGAGTAACGGCTAGTCTTTCTGTTCATCTCTTTGGACCGTGTTGGTCCGCATCCTACTTCTCTGTATTGCGCTGTGTGTGGCGTACAATGTGTTCCAAACGAATCAATCAGCGTATATGAAGCCGTTTCCTTCCTTTATGCAACTGAGGAGTTGGGACGGTTTCTTCCATGTGATAGTGTAGAGAACTGCGGTAGGAACGACACTCTTCTTCCATCTTCCGAGGAGAGTCGTGATTTGTTCCGTGGTGAGCAGAGCGTTTCGTCACGCGTTCGTCAAAATGACCATTCTGTGTTCGGTGGAGTGGCACACGTGAGGAAAGAGGACTTGACTTCTTTCCGCGAATACGTGTTGCGAGGTGGATTGCGCAACCGTGGAGACCGTTCTATCTTTAGAGGGGATTCGGCGCCAGTTTCGGAGAGTGTGGGGCTTCCAACTCAAGGAGAGTTGAAAACGGAAGAAACTCCGCTCCCGTCCTCTTCGGATGCTGAGATGGAGAAGCCGCAATTCGAGGAGAATCGTCCTGCTGAGATGAGTCGTGATGGTGTTTCTCGACCCCAAGAAAGCCAGAGTGTTCAGAGCGGATTTGGAAATGCACAGTCTATCTTCCAGCAGATGCAGTCGCAGCAGTACTTCCAGGGCGCTCAGTCCCAGCCGTTTTATTCTCAGCAGCAGATGTACTTGCAGAACCAGTTGCAGCAGTCGCAGTCATTCCAGCAGCCACTGTACACGCAAGCGCAGTCGTTGCAGCAGTCGCAGTCATTCCAGCAGCCACTGTACACGCAAGCGCAGTCGTTGCAGCAGTCGCAGTCATTCCAGCAGCCACTGTACACGCAAGCGCAGTCGTTG
>ERZ1106948.339-NODE-339-length-23404-cov-33.978243_pt1 | contig 23404 bp, 26 predicted proteins | sample MGYA00403673_ERZ1106948 | MGnify/ENA primary metagenome ERZ1106948 (study PRJEB35170, sample SAMEA104062409) | human gut metagenome | biome: human gut; feature: human-associated habitat; material: faeces | place: Denmark | collected 2012-05-07 ...
GTCGCACACTAATCCCTGCGGATTCCTCTTTGTAGGCTTGATGTCCTCGGCATCCTTCAATAATACTCCAGAATAAGAACGCTTCTTATCCATGGTAAAGAGACTGCCCGTTACGGCGTCCAGCAACGCGGTCGTGCTGCAGATGGCGCGTTCACGGACCATAGCGAGGTATTGAGGAACCAACGGCTGTCTTGCGTTTTCCTTGGAATCCAGTAGCCCCGATATGTACAGGGAGAACGCTAAAAAGCAAATCAGAATAACGAGGATTTGCGAGTTCATTTTGAGAAAAGACGAGTAAGACGGATTACCGCGGGAATGGGCGTTAATCCGTTTTCAGAGTTGACAGCAACACACGCGAAGGGGGTGTTCTGGTAACAAAACACGACACAGATGACTAAAACTAGACACTTCACACGGCATCAGAGGACGCGAGGTGCCCACCGCTTTCTCCTTGATCACATCCGAGTCGAGAAACTCGGGACTACCCTTCAGCAGACGCAATGCAACCCACTTGTCAACGTAATTCTCCTGCCACGTTGTCTTCTCCGGAGTGAGGCGATAGAACGAAATGCCCTGATTCGCGTAGGTCGCCCGAATGATTCTACCCACGTTGTGCTTGTTCTTGCAGAAGACCTACACATCACAATGGAGCACCACCACGACAACGCCGCCGGCGTCATGAAGCGCCTCCCAGCCCCGTTTCCGCAGAATCATCGGGTTCACAAGCAGTCTGCCTCCAGCGTACCTACAGATCAACGCGAAGAGGAAGAGCCCACAAGAACTCGTCGTCGTGAACGAGCAGCTCAAAACATTTCCTACACCGCAAGCCGTGATGCTGCTTCTTCTCGGATGCAGGAGTGTGAGAGGATCTCACAGGAGCACCCAACTGGGACGGGAGTTCGTTGGATGGAATTGTTTCGGGAGTGTGAATTGTGTGAGTTGTGTGAGTTGTGTGAAGAGATTGACTGTCAGACAGCAGGTCAATGCCATCAAGATGATAGACGTTCTTTGCTTGCAATATGCGATGCTCGCGATCATAGCACTACGATGAAAGAGAAACGAAACGCATACCTGTTCACAGTAGCACTTGTTGCAATCCCTGCAAAAGAACCGTGACTTCGCTTCGTTGCAACTCTCGCAAACGGATTTCACTGGAGAAAGCGGTGCTGTCGTTGATGAGAAGCCATCGACCTCGCCTTCCTCTGTTTTGCTTTCCTGAGTACTACTCTCCATCCCTTCGTGTTGACTTCCCTCGAGACGAGCCAGCGCGAGTTCTTGCCGCAATGCCTTCTTTCGTTGCTTCTTTTTGTTCTTCCTCTTCTCCTCACGCGATAGGTGCTCTTCCATGCTTTCCGGACGGCAACGAAACAGAAGAGTGATGAAGGGCTTTCAACAAGAGACACGGCAATGAGATCAGGACGGGACAGTGTACCAACAAACAGTGCAATTGTAAACAAGGAGTGTCATGTCCTCAACACTGAGGTAGGGCTTCATGTCCTTTTCGGACAGCAGTCCAGAGCTCGTAACAAAGCCAAAGAACTTCTCATATATGTGTTTCCTTCTCTCCTCTTCTGCAAACGCGTCATGGTGCTGGTAATACGCGTGCAGGTACAGACGATACAGCCTTCGGAGCGTAAACGACATCTCCTTTTGAATATCCTGCGATTTGTGCGAAGCACTACCCATCACGCCCAATCAACCACACCCACTCCTGCAGCACGGTTTCCAGCGAAAAGATGCGCAACGTGCTGTAGTTTATGTTGTGATAATAGTAGTCAACAGCGCGGCACTAGAAGTGAGAATGAACCCATACACCCACCTTCTTCGTCTTGGGATGGCACGAGCACAAGTACTCGATCTGTTCCGTAGCGTTCATCTTATCGCAGCGCTGTTGGCATTTGTCCGAAACGACGATTTCAAGCAGCAACTGGCAGTCGCGAAGCACCTCTCTACGATCACAGGAAAGAGGCAAAGAGCACTTGAGCATGCAAAAATACCAGCGATATGGCGGAATTCCGTTTGGGATCGACAGAAACGCGTTCATGTCGAAGGAGTTTGCTTCTCCGTAGCACTCCGATTTCCTGGATTGGAGAATCTCCTCACACTTCGCCTCCACGTTGTCCGTGTCCTTCACCGTTGAATCATCCAGCACAAGGATTGGGAACTCATCCTGCCGCATTCCTGTTGCTCACACCACAGTGATAACGCTGTACCCGGAAGGAGACGATTCACCTTTCTGTCGACCGCATCCGTGTCGGAATGGAGTTGTGTCTACGCGTAACCGCAACCATGGATAGGGTACAGTATCGATGTGACTGGATTCCTCCATAACGAAGAGATCAGACAGACCCTCATATCTAGACATGATACTAGTTTAAAGACGCATTGCCCGCTAAGATTCTTGATTTTCAGCGCAAACGTCTTCTTATCTGCCACACTGGAGGAAGTCAGATAGCCGATGAGCAGATTCGACAGCTAGATCCTGAGACAAATGGAGCAGCGCTACCGCAATGGAGTCTATCTTCCGCAAATCCATTTTTGGCTGAGTGTCGCAATTCGACGGCATTTCGGACCCTCGTACTTGCCGAAATCGGTCCGAATCGTGGATTCAAGCATTCTTTCCTCGTTCATGGACCCATCGACGCTCAACTCCTTCTTTGACATTTGCGACAAATTAAAGGTTGGACTTGCAACCCGGTGTCATGTGTAGAAGACAAAGCGAACCGGTTGGGTGTATCGAAACGTGAAGGACCCCGAATCGGTGGCCGATCACTCTTGGAGAGTCGTACGCTCTATTTGTGGGAGTAACGCGGATAGGCGATGATGGCGTTTTTCATCGAGGATCCTTTTGTGGACAAGATTCAGTGCGGTGTGGCATGAGCATTGTGACGCTTAGTTGCATGAAAATGGGTCTCATTCACGATCTCGCTGAGAGTATCGTTGGAGACATTACCCCTGTAGACAATGTGAGTGTGGAAGACAAGCACACGATGGAACGAGTTGGTGTGGTAGTTGACGTTCATCCGAAGAATGCCTTCCTGAAGATCGTTTCTGGCTTTCCTGAACCGCTAGCGAACGAGTTCGTGAGTCTGTGGGAGGAGTACGAGAAGCAGGAATCGATCATGTCTCATTACGTGTTTGACTTTGACAAGTTGGACATGCTCATTCAGGCCAACCAGTACGAAATCGGTAAGTCGTGATGCTATGGGTGAATGGTAGATCAAGGCGTGGATCTCCAGGAGTTCTTCGATTCCACGGCCCATTTGTTTAAGACGCCTTACGGAAAGAGCGTAGGATTGTGTGAGGGGAGTGAGGGGTAGCAAATTGCGTTGATAGTGAAGAAGAGGGAGGAGCGCATTCATAATAACATGTCATCTTGTTGTGTTTGTTGGATGAAGTGTGGTGAGTTGTTTCAGCAAGCGTGGACTGTCTTGTTATATCACCATGAACTCTCATTCACACCAACACTCTCACTCTCATTCACACCAACAAACAACTCAAAACGACTTATGTTACCTTCCTGCTAATATTCTTATACCCGCTTCCCACGCAACTAATCAGAACGCGCCCCTCGTCATCCGCCGTTCTCAGCTTGAACACGATTCCCATCATCTCCTTCAACAGCCGCAACAAGCCCACGCTCGTCGTCGTCAACGGACCCGTCATCACACGACTCACGTCCTCGGGAGAGAACGCCATCAGCAGCAGTGTCAGCGGCTGGTGAATGCTGTCCACGCACCCGCCTCGCGCGATCTCCTCCAGCAGCAGCTCGGAGCACGCCGTTCCCAGGTCCTCGGGCAGCTGACCCTCGGCGAACATCATCTCCGCGCAGTAGTTGTAGTGCTCCGTCGTCTCCGCCAGCAGCGTCACGCCGAAGCCGGGCGACTTGCCCGCCTCCTCGCCCGTGTACTGATCACTGTAGATATGACTATCCATCACCACTGCGCCGCGCGCCGTACACGTCGGGAATGAACTTGTTGAACAGTCCGCGACAGCTGTCGATGATGCGGTTGCTGTACTACGCGTCATCTCTCCGCCACACGCCCACCAGAGGCGACACGCGCATGGTGTAGCTGACACCGCGTATTCGCTTCACCACTCCGGGCTCTGTGAGACTGATGGGGTCCAGCTCGCGCATGGTCGGGCAGCTGAAGACGACTTCGCCTCCCCCCTACGATTGACAATGCAGTGGACTCCTACCAGCGGCTCGGCTCCACGCTTCTTGATTTGCAGCGAGCATCCCTCGGTCACACCCCACTTGGCGAGGAGCGGAAGCGTGACAATGCGGATAATGTCCACACTGATATCGACTTTGTTGTTGGTCACTCCCTGCATATAATATACACACAATCGCACTAACGGTGAATACGATCTTGGTGGGAATCTTGCCAAAGAGGACGAGCGGAAGGATTCCCATAATGTAGTATCCGATTCCGCGCTCTACGTTGCAGTGAAACTGATACTTTCCACCGTTGATGAAGCCTACGCCCATGAAGGGAAAACAACGACAAATACCGGGTTTGTACAGGAGTCGCGTTCCCGTTTCGTTGATGTCCATTTCGCATCCGTTTGATATTGTGCTGACCAGTTTTAGGTAGTTCACTTCGTAATCTAGAATCACTCACTCCCGCCCACCACTCTACCTTTCAAACCAGGGTTCTCATCGTCTTCACGGATATTCGATATCACAATGGGCTTTCGGGTCAGGGTGGCCACGATAATGCGGTACCTCAACTGCTCTGCTATTCCATCACACTCCAAACGACACGCATACGCCCCTTGAACGATATGTACTTCATAGGACTGGTGATTTGGACGGATGGGATAGGGAGGAATAACCGCGGGAACTGTAATCCAACAAAAGCAACACTACCAGGACGAAAAGTCACCGAATCCACTCTTCTTCTGCTTCTTCTCGACATAGGCGACTCCTTCCGAGTGCGCCGCGCTCTGCTTTTCCAGCTGCTCCAGAATCTGCTTCTTCCTTTCCTCCTCGTCGTCGCTTCCGAGATCCAGGAGGTGGCTTAGGCCGCCGCTCTTTCCAGCATTTGAGTGATTCACGCCAGTCTTACTCGCACTTGAATGACTCACACCACTCGACTGACTGACGCCACTCGACGGAGCAGGCCTCTTCTCAACAGACTTCGCGGCATTCATCGCCTCCATCCTCTTCTTCTCAAACTCTTGCTCTCGCTTCAACAACTCGTCCAGCTCCTCGAAGGGGTTCACGAGAACGATCGCCTTGGCGATCATCAGCGGACGCCTCGGACGGTCCTGCTCGTCCGTCGGCACCTGCTCGATGTTGCGCAGCACCTCCAGGCCGCCGACCACCCTACCGCTCACTCGCGGAACCCACGCCTACCTTCCGAACACGGAGTGCAGATTGTCCAGGTGCGGAGCCGACTTGAACGTGATGAAGAACTGGCTGTTGTTGCTGTTGGGCCCGCTGTTCGCCATGCTCACCACGCCCAGGCCCTTGTGCGTCAGCGACGGGTGGAACTCGTCCGCGAAGGGGTGTCCCCAGATCGAGCTGCCGCCAGTGCCGGTGCCCGTGGGGTCGCCGCCCTGCACCATGAAGTTCTTGATCAGTCGGTGGAACACGGTGCTGTCGTACTTGCCCTGCTCGCACAGGCCCAGAAAGTTCTCCGCGGTGCGCGGCACGAGGTCGCAGTGGATCTCCAGGTTGAGCGCACCGAGCGAGGTGATCAGCTGCACGTAGCCCTTCTTCTTCATCGCGCGCATGCGGTCGTAGCGCCGCGCCGCGATCTCCTCGTCCGTGGCGTACTCGTACTTGGCGCCGCGCTAGGATTGAGAAGAGAGGTGGATGCGTACGGTGATGGAGGAGGACGTGAGGGAGGTGGAGTAGGAGTTGGACGTGTTCTGCGAGAGCGGACGATTCTTCTCGTAGGCCGCCTTCTTCGCCGCCTCTTCCTGCTTGCGCTTCTCCGCGTTGCCCTTGATCTACTTCTAAGAGGAAGAACCCACCCACACCGTGTCGATCATCTTCTGCAATCCGGAGCTGATCTTCACGTTCACGTTGCTGTTCTTGCTCTTCTCCTCCTCTTCCTTCTTCACGTGGTAGAACTGGGTCACGTTGCGGTGATCGGGCTGTGTCGGGTCTTGGAGCATGATGATGTCGTCCTTGGTGAAGGGCTCTCCGGTCATGAGGTCTGTCCAGTTCTTCTGCGCGATATTGAGATCCTTTATGCAGTCGTAGAGATACACGTTGCCGGAGGTGCGAATCACGGCGATCTTCGAGTTGGGCGTGAAGACCTTGTATGTTACAGGGCAGTGGAGCTCGCCTTCCGCATTCTTGAAGAAGTGGACCGGAAAGAGGTCCTTCAGCATCAATTTCTTTCCGGTGCAGGGATTCATGTGATTCTCCTTAATGTACTTGTATATGTTCTTCTTCTCGAAGAGATAGCCGTCCGACGTCATCACGCCCTCTTTGACGGGTTGGAACGAAATGCAGCAGCAGTTGAAGGGGAGCTCTTGCTTCTCCTCCCTAGAAATCACGTCCTCGTCGCAGCCCTACGGCCCTCGCTCCTTCTTGCCTCCGAATTCACTCTTGTACTCTAGCGGAGTGATGTAGAGCTTATCCTTTGAATGCTGCTTCTTTCCCATTCGAATTGTGTCACAGAACAAACAGCGCACATCTATCCGATTCTGTACAGTAATATCCCATCACAATGAAAGGGCAAGGAAGCGTTCACTTGAGCATCGCCTCCAGCGACCTACGAGTGACGCATATGGAGATTCCATCACTTGATCTTCGCCTCCACGCCGTCCATTTTCCTCTCCAGCTGAGCGAGTCCCTCATTGGACTGAATCCCTATGCGTTACACCGTGGAGAAGAAGAGAACGGAACTGTTCGATTGTGATGAGTAATTGGGTGATCTGGGTGGACAGACTGGATAGTTGCTCTCTCTGGTTCCAGTCTCTTGAAAACGCGCTGATGTTGTCGTTGTTCACAGTATATCCGTCCTTCATGTTGTGTGGAATGATTAGTGATGGGATGAACGAGCGGTGCGGATGAGTTACTGGAAGTGAAGAGGAAGTATACAACTGTCCGGCAGGCTGGAATCACTCCATTCCTCGCTCCTGCTCCCTATGCCCCCCTTTGATTGCTTTCCTCTCTGTCCGACCCCTATTCTCCCTTCTTTCCTGTTTTCTACTCGCAAACGAAATAGAGCCCATTTCCGTCACGACCACGCTTTCATAGAATCCATGTCTCGAAGAAGTATTGGTTTCCGTAGTTCGTTTGATGCGTAGGCAGAAGCCGATCGCGGAGTCGTAGCAAGAGAAGTCGATCTCGGAGCGCTTCGTACTCCTACAGCAGCCGAAGCGGAAGGTACACGCATTGTAACGCGTTCAGTGTAGTTATTCGAGCTATTCGGAGTCATCAAGCGACTACGACCCTTCCGACTATTCTAGCTATTCCTACGACTCGTACAGCTCGAGAAGTCCCTCTCGGTCGAGGAGTCGCAGCGGTGAGGAGAGACAACACAGAAAGGAGTCCTTCTTTCTATTTTGAATCACGCATAGAAACAAGAAGGAGGAGAAGAAGTGGATGCATGGGGCTACGGTGACGCGTAGACAGCTGGTGAAAGGACCGAACGGCGAGCTCATCGAAAAGGAAGAGGCGAACTACGAGACGACGGGCGCCCTGGGGAAGGACCGCAACACGGGCGTGATGTACAACGGCGTGTTGCTGAAGGTTAACCTCATCCTCGCTCCTAATGTGTAGTGGTGCGAACCCACGGACGCGGCGAAGCCGACTCTGAAGTGGAGGATGTACGAATTCAAAGACAGCAAGATTATCGGTACCTCTCTTACTCGTTTCTGAGTGTAGACACCAAGTACCTGCATCGCTGCTCAGCGTTCCTGATTGGAAGGGACGAGCGCGTGTGTGACTGGCTGATGCTGCACGAATCCATCAGCAAGCAGCACGCCGTCATCCAGTACAGGAAGGTGCCTCTCGTAGGCTCGTAGATTGCGCTTCATGGATAGAACCCAAAGGATCGCAGCGAGTTCTCCCGGAAGGTGGTGAAGTGTGTTGCGCTCGTCGCTCGTCATTCCGTAGACCCTATATAATGGACCTGGGATCGACAAACGGGACCTATCTCAATGGAAAGCGTATCGAGGCCAATCGCTATTACGGTACTCCTTTATGTCTCTATTGACCTCAGAACTGCGAGAGGGCGATGAGCTGAAGTTTGGCTTCTCCACCCGGAGCTACATTCTGCTGAACGAGAATAGCGTGGATTTGCCGGATATCGAGGACGAGAATGCGGTGCAGTCGCCCGTTCAGAGTGATTGAAGTGCCTCATTTTGAACAAGTCCCTCATTCTGAGTGAATTCAATCCCTCGTTCAAAGTGATTCACTCACCATGATTCCTAGACCACTCCACAACCGAAAACGCTTTAACAAACACACGCACTGTTTTTTACACACCTTATCAAAATCCAATTTCACGATCCCCTTGAGCCCCCGGTTGTGGCAGATGGTTTGGAACATCAAGAACACGTGATCCATCACGGGGATGTAGTAATCGCAGCTCTTGAACATGGACGTGTAGATGGACTGCACGCATTCCTCCTCCGACACCTGCTTCTCCGTCGACTCGTCAATATCTCCCATGATCACCTCATGCAGCGCACTGCGGAGGAAGGACGTGTAGTTGCCCATGCGCGTCGCCGACAGATACACCGAGGTGGCGTTCAGGTTCTCCCGGTACGTCGCGCCCAGCACCTCGTTGATCTCGGAGTCCTCGGCCGTCGTCACCTCGCCGCCGTAGGCGTGAGGACACCCTACACATCACGCGATGGCTCAGCGCCCACGCTCGACGCCGAACACGTGCTGGAAGGACTGCTTCGCCAGCGCGCGATCGCCCCACAGCCCGCAGGGCGCGAAGCGGTTCTGCATCAGCAGTCCCGCGGAGTGGCCCATGCGCGCCAGCTCCACCAGCGGCGTGTCGCAGGCGTAGAGAAGGAGACTCATCCAGGTTCCGTCCCACACGCCGGAGAAGAGCGTGTTCGTGCCGTGCGCTTTGGAGCGGATGTGCGTGAAGGCGCCGCTCTGCTGCACGTCCTTCAGCGTCAGCACCAGCACGTTCTTCTCGCTCCCCAGTCCGTAGAACGACCAGTCGGCGTAGGGCGCCTCCACCAGCATGACGAGCGAGGCGAATCTACAGTCACATCAATCACAAGGGGAATACGACGAGCGCGCGTTCATCAGCTTGACCGTTTCGGTGACCACGGAGGGCTCCAGGACACGATCCGGGTAGAAGCGGCTGCCGCGGCCGTGGGAGTCTGCGTAGTACACGAACACCTTGCTGTGGCGATTCAACTAGGAATGAGGAGGGTCGCGGGGAATGACCTTCAGCTCCTTGATGCTCTGCTTTCCCGACAGCGCTCTGACGGCGCCGTAGTTGCCGCTCAGATAGGACATGAAGAAGTCGGGGTTGACGTAGGAGCCGGCGAAATCGACGCTGCCGCACGTGATCTGGTACAGATCGTCCCGGTTGAACACGTTCGTCGGGTCGTAGTATTTGGAATAAAAGTGGGCCAGATCGAAGTCGTAGTCGGTGGTGTCGAGCATGTACACGATGTTTTCCCTGGAAAAACCGCAGAGCGTGAGGTACTAGTGCGTGAGCAACGACGGTAAGGGCCCACGCTGATCATTTGGCAGGCGTTGGACGGGAGCATGCGCGAGGCGCTCGTGTCGACCGTGGCGTAGACGACGGCGAAGTTCTCAGCGGCCGCTGCAGAGAGGAGCAGGACGAGGAGGACGAGAGTCATTTTGGGGCGTGGGTTGGAGGGGGAGTGGAGTCTCTTGGAGGGAGCGGGAGAGGGTTTCGTAGCTGACAACGTGGCCGAGTGGTTAAGGCGTTAGCCTGCTAAGTTAATGGGATTTTCCCGCGCGTGTTCGAATCACGTCGTTGTCGTTTTTTTCTTTTCAGATTCCGCTTCCGAATGGATTCTCTCTCTGTATCCATATTGCCTTTGGACGACGAGGAAGGTGGCTTCTCCATCTTCCAGCCTTCGGTGAGTGGACGCTTCTTTGTCGGGGTTCAAAGGAGCAGGTCTTCCAATGTTCTGTGTGTAGCGCATTTCTTTTGCGGATCGTGATGCGCAGGTGTTTAATGCGGTTTCCGGATCTTCCGATTCGTTTCCTCCCAGTGGCGGCGAGACGTGCGACTTGCGGTGCTGTTCTGAGCGGTAGTGACGGACTGAAGCCCATCATGCGGTTCTACATCCATTCGAAAGCGATTCTGGATGTGGCTACGTTTCTGATCGTCGCATCGTTTCGGAAGTGGCTCATTCGTAGGACGACGTGGAGTACGCTGCCGCGCTGTCGGATTGCAAAACGCTGAGCGTCTGGAGTCTGACGGACTGCACTTGCAAGCAAATCGTGCTGCTGGACCAGGAGGGTGGGGTTCTGTGTAGCGGAATTAGGACTAGGCCATTGCGAGCGGATTGCCGTGGATGCGGAGCAGCAAAGGGTTTTCGTGGCGTCGGACAGCGGGTGCGTGTGCTGCTACGACGCGCTCAGTGGGTGCTGCTCGCTTGTGTGACCCGTAGCGCTGCAATTGCAGTTTTCTGTGGTGAACCACCTTCCCGGCTCCATCTACTCGCTCCTGCTCGACCACAACGACCGTATTCTCCGGAGCGCGGAATGAGGGGTAGACAGCGTTCTCTACACGCTGAATGCGGAGGGCGTGATCGTGACGATGAGTCTGCAGCAGCAGAAGGTGGTCGGCACGGTGTCCATCCAGGAGTGCAAGGAGCTCTCGACGGACGCGCCGGGCGCGATGAGCTGGCTGGGCGACACGACGTACCTGATCCTCTTCCGCGGCGTTCTGTACGCCTGGGACTCCTTCGCGGTCTCGACCTCCTTCTGCCAGTACATCCCCACCTCGGCCACCAACCCCGCGCTGCAGCACATCACTCGCTTTTGCGTGGGCGCCTCGCTGGTGGTGGTGGCGTACGCGTAGGCGTCGGAGGCGCTGCTGAGGCGTAGGAGCGACGACCGCACGGTGCTCCTCGGCTACCCGAAGGAGCAGTTCTCCGACGACGCCGAGTCCTCGCTGCCGCTGTACCACTTCTGGAGCGACGCCCGCGCGTCCGCCTTCACCGTGCTGGGCATGTTCGCGCTGGACCATTCCTTCTGCGTGTTGTATGGGGACCATTCCTTCTGCGTGCTGCACGGCGACGACAAGCCGCGCAGCCTCGCCTTCTACGCCGTGCCCTGCCTGCCCGAGCCGGCGCCGCAGCGCGAGTCGGCCTCCACGCACTGCAAGGGACGGTCGAGCGACAGCTTCGGGCTGAGCTGGACCGCGGACCGCGACTGCCTGAACGCGGAGCAGTTCGAGACGGGGTGGGAGAAGGGCAGCAAGGAGAGCGAGGGGAAGGACTCCGTGGCGGCGTGCTGCGCGTGCGGGCGCGACGGCGCGTCGGAGGGCTGCCGGTACGGCAGTTGCTACCGCCTGCTCCCCCTCAAGTCGTTCGGGCTGCACGCGCTGACGGGGCAGGCGACGCGCCTGCTGCTGCTGCCGGCGGTGGCGTCGTGCTCGCTGACGAAGCCGTTCCTGTTCACGGGCAACGAGCAGGGCGTCATCGAGCTGTGGAACCTGGACTGGATGGCGCGCAAGTGGTCGCTCGCCGTGCAGGACGGCATCTCCTTCATCGGCGCCACGCAGTTCGCCGTGCAGATGCACGTGTCGGAGCGCGAGAGCAACGCCACGGAGGGCGCGGAGCCCGAGCAGGGCTCCTTCGTGTCGCTGCACCACTCGTCGCCGTCGGCGTTCTCGCCGCAGAGTCTGTCCTTCTCGCAGAGTCTGTCGTTCCTCGACGACACCTCGACGAGTGACCGTGAGCGCGGAGGCGTGGACTCACGGATAGTGGCCACGAAGCCGGCGCGCGTGGAGGGGTCGTTCGTGGACCTGCAGGAGCTGGACAAGATTCAGGACCGCTCGGTGTACTCGCGCATTCTGGTGGTGGGCACGAAGCACGGGCGTATGCTGCTGATGGAGGAGAAGGAGGGCCGCGTGCTGTTCGACGTGAACGTGATGGACGTGCCGCTGGACTGCATCCTGATCAGCAGCCAGTACTCGGTGACGTTGAACAACGAGCACGTGTCGGGCTTTGTGCTGACGTGCGCGAATTACGAGACGGGGACGTTCTACTCGCTGCTGTTCACGTACTCGGGCGGGAGCAAGAACAACAGCGAGAAGTCGGCGCCGCTGACGGTGTCGGAGATTTCTCCGTTGGTGGAGGGTTCTGTGGGCGATGAGGGGAGTGAGGGGATGAGTGTGGGTGTGTTGAGTGGTAATGGTGTGAGTGGTAATGGTGTGGGTGTGTTGAGTGGTAACACCACCACCCCAAATGCCATAAACGGAAACACAAACGGCAACACAAACATCATAAATGGAAACACCACAAACACAAACGACCCCTCCTCCATCAACTCCTTCCTCGACCACTTATCCACCAGCAGCGAGAGCGTCGTGACCATGAACAGCCTCATGCGCGTCAGCACCGACAGCGACATGCTGAGCGTCATCAACGAGTACTGTCTCGGCCTGTTCTACGTGCACGACGAGCGCATCGACTCCATCTCCTTCGAGGAGGGCGCCACGCTCGAGGCGCTTCGCATCGTGATCAAGACGGTTAATGGTGACGTGGGCGCCTCCCTCTCTGCTAACGCGTAGCTGATCCTGATGAACGTGCGCGGCGAGGAGGACATCCTGATGAAGACGCGCCTGCTGATGCACCGCGACGACCTCGGGGAGTCGGGGGAGTCGGAGCTGGCGCTGCACAGCCGTGTGGAGGAGTACAAGGTGGTCCCCAGGCGAGCGAGTCACGCGTAGTCGATGTACCGCATCACGACCGTGTCGTCGCCGCTGCTGACGCCCTTCGTCACCATCCAGCTCTCCTACACGGCGCTGCTGGAGAAGCTCTACGACCTGTCGCTCTTCCTCGCCGACAAGGGCCTCGTCGAGGGCTGGGACTCGCTCCCCGTGACCATGAACGGCTCCGTGGTGTCCTGGAACTACCTCCTGCACGTGAGGACGCGGCGGCGCCGTGACCCGTAGTACATCAACGTGCTGCTTCCGTGGAACCAGGACTTCTCGCTGAACAAGCAGCTGCTGAAGCTGTACGCGTTCTGCCCCTTCTGCGTGGACCTCGACAACCCCATCTTCCACCTCGCGCTCATCTCGCAGCAGCCCGTGCTCTCGCCCTCGCCCGTCTCCGCCGCCGCCCCCACCATCACGCAGATCGTCGCGCTCGCCGAAATGGTGCAGCAGAAGAAGTCGGTGTTCCTGGCGTTCTTCTCGGTGAACGCGGAGATCTCGACGCTGGTGCTCGTGTAATATCCTTTGCGTGCCTCCGCGTCGTTCCTTCACGCCACTCTCTTCACCTTCGCCTCCATCCTCGCCGGCATGTCTAAGCTGGTCTCGATTTCCGACACGCTGCGGTCCTTCCTGGAGTCCTTCACCGCCTCGCTCATCCTCCACACGCACCCCGCGCTGCCCCGCACCGCCTCCGCGCGCCCGTCGCTGCGTCCGTCGTTCCTGTCGAGCGGCAGCGACCTGCTGAGCGGCGAGACGAGTCTGAAGCCCGTCGACATACGCGTGCTGGGCCGGTTCTTCTTCTTTCGCGACTACGCGTGCTTCCGCAAGGGCGCGGAGATGCTGCTGAACGTGATTCTGGAGACGTACAGGAAGAACGGCTTCTCGCTGGGCGAGATCCGCAGCCCGCTGCTGGCGGAGCTGCGGAAGGAGGAGAAGGGCGACGCGTACTACTCGTTCCTGCTGTGCGTGATGGACATGATGGGCGAGGAGAACGACATGAGCGAGGAGGAGAACGACTTCCTGCTGGAGCAGGTGACCACCGTGATGAACGACGACCGTGGCGCTGCCCGCTGCGTCTCACGCGTAGAGATCCCGCCCGTGCTGATGAACCGGCTGCTGCTGTGCTACCTGACGCTGTCGCACCGCGTGTCGCTGGACGACACCACCATCACGCGACTGCTGCTGCTGGTGTACGAGAAGACCACGCCGGGCCCGGAGCTGCTGACGCGGCTGGTGACGCTGATCCCCGACCTGTTCATCCAGCAGCTGCGCAGCATCATGCAGAAGTGGGGGCGCGGCGCGGCGCTGACGCGTAGGAACGACGCGATGCTGTACAAGTGCATCCGGTCGCTGCTGTACCTGCTGCACGTCAACCTGTCGGTGCTGATCCCCTACGCGGACACGCTGCTGGACATGCTGGTGCAGGCGAAGAACCTGGTGCTGCGCGCCAACCTCGGCGACCTGCAGTTCCTGCAGACCATCAACCTCAAGGCCATCATGAACAAGACGGTTCGCTACAGTGGGCGCGCTGTCACCGTCTCACCCGTAGAGGACGTGCGCGGCAACGCGCGCGACGCGCTGTACTTCTCGATCCTGTCGTCGATCCTGCTGCTGTCGTCGGTGCCCACCGTCTTCGTCGACACCAACTACGCCTTCTCCGTGTCGAAGTCGGGGCTGCTGCGCATCTACTCGCTGTCGCTCTCGGTGCTGCTCTGCACCACGCCCATCCACAACGGCAGCTCCAACCAGATGGTGGTGTACACGGACGCGGACCACGCGCCGCCCACTCGCATGAACCGCAACCGGGACTACTTCGTGCTCTCCTTCTCGCGCCAGGAGCGCGTGATGTCCTTGTACCTGTTCAACGACCGCAACATCCCGTTCAAGTCCATCCTGCGCCAGATCAAGAACGACCGCTTCTCGTTCCGGGACTACTCCGCCACGGCGCTGGTGAAGGTGGCGCTGCTCTTCGTGCCCTGCAACTCCACCATCCAGGCGGACGCGTGCTCGCTGTGTCGCAAGCAGCGCTACAACCACTCGATGAGCGACTTCTTCATCTTCAAGAAGGAGGGCAGTGCGGGCGGCGCGCCCTTCCTGCCGGAGAACTCGATCGAGGACCTGGACTTCAGCTCCCTCTCGCTGCACGCGCCCGTGGAGGGCGAGGCGGAGGAGACGCAGCCGCTGCTGGAGGCGCAGAGGGCGTGTAACGTGTGCGGGTCGCCGGTGGTGAGCAATACGGCACACCGGCGCCTGTGCTGCTGCTCGCCCATCGACCACTTCGTGATCACGCCGCAGTCGCTGATGCCGCAGTCCTTCTCGCAGGACTGCTCCGTGAATCTGCACCTGCCGCCGGCGACGTGGGCGGTGTGCGACGCGTGCCAGCGCGCGATCCTGTGCGGCAACCAGTCGCTGTCGCCGAGCGAGTTGAACAGCGTGTCGTCGGACTGGAACACGTGGGGGTACAAGCAGAGCTACTCGCTGGTGAACCGCGTGAAGAGCGACGCGGGCCGCAATCACGGGGTCTCTCTATCTATTCTTTTAGCTCACGTGGGGCACGGTGTGGATGATATTAGTTTGAATTCCGATTTCAAGATTATGATTCGTCCGTGGGGCGGGGCGGAGGGGAAGCACCCGGAGGCCTTCCGCATTTACCTGCAGTTGACGGATATGGTTATCGTGTGGTACGATGTGTTAGTGAAAGGAATTAGCGTATGATAGGGGGTGTTTGTTAGTGAGTTGAGTTGAATTGAGTTGAGTTGAGTGTTGAGCTGAGTGTTGAGTTGAGTTGAGTGGGGAGTGTTGAGTGTTGAGATGAATGAGAAGTGTGGGTGCTGAGTTGAATGTGGGTGATGACAGTGAAAGAGTGATAAGCATGAAAGGGTTGAATGAGAAATAACAATCACGAACGAATGGGTTGAAAGAGAGAAAACACGACAACTTACAACGAAAAACAACTCACAAAGGGTTACACAGAATTGGCGTCCACAGCGACGGGCGTGTAGCGCAGCTTCGGCTTCCACCACCGCTCTTTCCGCTGAATGTTGGAGTTGATGTAACTGTCCCGCGCTTGAAACTTGTCTCCAATCCACATCTGCTGATTCGACTCATTCTGGCGTATTCGGTTCAGACTGAGCACGAATGGGTCTTCCCGCACGGAGGAGTGCACTCTGAGAATGACGATTCACAACCGACCCCACCTTCTTTGCCCATTCTCTCTCACTCTACACCGGATGAACGCAACCAGCAGGAAAACGAGGATCAGCAAGAGAAGGAGAAGAAGGAGCCGCGGACCGGATTTCAGCGATTCGCACGCGTCGCCCTCATACCACGCGGTACAGTTGCAGATGACAAGGATTTCGTCGCACACGCCGTGATGTTGACAAGAAGGATTGCACTCGGCTATGGATTAGAGAAATGCAACGCGGCAACAGGAAGCATTCGACGACAGGATTGCGTTCACAGAGGAGGAGAGAAGAAGATCGAACAGTCGCTGCGGTTGTAATGAAAACCCACGGACCATAACAGGAACGAGAAGGAAGTGTGCGTAGAGAATAGTGAGAAGCGAGTCAGGGAGTCCAAAAAACGGGCGGATTTCACAATCCGCTTTGAGAATGAGTATCGAGCCGATCATCGAAGAGGGCACGCTGGTGATGAACAAGAAGTGGGATGGGGGAGAGGAGAGTGACGATGTAGGAAGAAGCACGTGACGTGGGATGAGGAAGTGATCGCTGAGCACGACAAGGAGAGAGGAACGCGCATGATCATAAACGAGCCCAAGACTCCCTACAATCGCTTGGGTCTGCCTGAAGGTGGGAGCGCGCCGCTGTATTGTAATAGTTAGATCCCAACTTAGAGGAACCCGACATGAGACAGGAGTTGTTGGATCGATTACTCGCCTACTCCAAATCGGTAGATGTAAGTGTGCGTATTTGCTTGTGAGAGCTAGGAGAAGAAGGAGAGCAACGAAGAGAAGGAGTTGGGTTGAGACGAAGGGTTGACGGATAGAGAGGAGGAGAGGAAGCGTCAGGAGGAGTCAGCGCAGAGGCACGAGGCGTTTTTGAAGAAGAGAAAGGTGTCATTCTCCGGGGAGTGGTTATGGACTAGTTGCACTATAACGAGTATCAGGAGGTGCTGCGTCGTCGAAACGAGAACGTAGGGGTTGGGGTTTGGGCGTGATGCGGTAGACGGAGGAGGACGGCTAGGGTGTGTTGTCACTATTGTATACTATCCACTGTTTGTGTTTGAAAGCGAAACTCGCGGATTCTTCGAGCAGTCATGCGAATGGGATGTACAGTGATTCCTGTCTCATCAAGGCATCCAAGAGCTACGAAGAGAGGAACACACAAAGCGTTCCATTTCATTTCTCAGCACATCCTTTTCCGTCTTTCACACGTGCTATTCGTGAAAGGATCGTTTTCCGTCTCCCATGGAGAGATGCATTGGGAACAGGTATACTCTGGCGAAGAAGATTGGATCGGGTGCATTCGGAGAGATATATGCGGGTGTCGATTTGAAAACCCGTATTGTGTGCGTGTGAACGGTAATCGATAGGGAAGGACGTGGCGATTAAGGTGGAGCCGGCGTCGTCATCAAACCGGCAGCTGGAGGGCGAATTCAAGATAATGCGCGTTCTGAAGGATGGCGTGGGCATTCCTCGTGCTCTGTACTTTGAAAAGCAGAAGGAGTCGAACGTGATGGTGATGGACCTGCTGGGTCCGAGTCTGGAGGATTTGTTCAGCTACTGCGAGAATCGCTTCTCTCTGAAGACGGTGTGCATGCTCGCGGAGGAGATGATCCTGCGCATCGAGTACATGCACAAGATGGGGTTCATCCACCGCGATATCAAACCGGACAATTTCGCTGTGGGTCTGAACGAGAACGCGAATGTGGTTTACCTCATCGATTTCGGGCTGAGCAAGTCGTACCACGCCCCTCCAAAGGGCCGTCACATACCGTACCCTTCACTGGTTGGCGTGACAGGTAGCTATCGCGAGAACAAGAACCTGACGGGGACGCCGCGGTACGCGAGCTTGGCGAACCACATCGGCATCGAGCAGAGCCGTCGCGACGACTTGGAGTCCCTCGGGTTGATCCTCATGTACTTTCTGAAGGGCAAGCTGCCGTGGCAGGGGCTGCGCGCGGACACGAAGGAGGAGAAGTACGCGCGCATCATGGAGTACAAGATCGAGGTGGTCGCTGTCTGCGCGGATGAGAGGTAGATTTCGTTCGAGCGGCTGTGCCAGGGGTACCCGGAGGAGTTCGTGACGTACTTCGACTACTGCCGGTCGCTGTCGTTCGAGCAGACTCCCGACTACGCGTACCTTCGCGGTTTGTTCAGCGAGGTGATGAAGAAGAAGGTGCTGGCGGCGTGTGAGTGTGACGCCTAGTTCTACGAGGACGATGGCGTGTACGACTGGATGGACGGGTCGAAGCTGCGCTCGCCGTGCGTGTTGCCTCCGCAGTGCCTTTGCCACGACGGGTCGATTCGTCGCGAGCTTCTCCGTCCAGCGCCGCGCCATTTGCGCCGTTCCCGAACGATAGAGGACGCGGTGGATCTGAGTGAGAGGGGAAGCGAGAGCCGCGGGTCGGAGGGGGTGGGGAAGGACCAGTACCTGTACGAGATATTGAAGGGTATGAGTTAGTGAAGGGAGTGCGTTCTGATGCTGAATGGTGTTGTGGAGCGTTCCTCTTTCTGGTGTTGAGCGTTCCTCTTTCTAGTGTTGAGCGTTTGTCTTCTTGACATCAACACCCCCTTCCTGTATTCTATTGTCATTTTGGGTGTTTGTTTCCACCACCCCATGTCCTCTCTTCACGAGAAAGTGTGCTGGATTCACAAGTACCTGCTGGATTCGATGAACAGCGTGAACAAGGGCCAAATCCAACAGCGGCGAGAAGACATTGAACGGTATGCGAAGAGGATAGACATGGATTGTCTCTGCTACAACCAACCCGCAAAACAAGTGGTTCTTGCTCTTTTCGTTTAGGAATAGGTTTCAAGCAGCAACGCATATATGTAGATGCACAAACAGTGATTTATATGTAGAGTGCATACTCCAATTCGTGAGAGCGTCGAAGCGACCTAATCACTAGGAATGCAGGCGAAGTATGCTCCAGTGCAGCCAAAGTACAGCGTATGGACTGTTGTATTCGACCATGGGTAGGCTTTGGACTGTTGGACTTGTTCCCACTGCAAAGAAGTGAATCGTTTCAGTTCCTTCCGTTGCTCTCACTGCAACAAGGTGAGCAAGGAAACGCGCGAAGAATGGGAGTCTCAGTTGTCGCCGCAAATGCGCGTGGATGTGATGGACTGCAACAACACATGGTGATTATTGCTTGTAACCATGAACATTAGGTTTGGCGGGGTCATTACGGATTGTCGTGACAGTGTGGTGACCATTCTCTTTGAGGGCTGGAGCAGCGAGTTTACGCAATCCATATCGAAGCACAGTAATAGAATTGCTCCTTACCACGCCCACACTGGCTCTGAGGACCGGAATGCGCTGTCCTGTCTCCACGCTTCTATGGAAGTGTTCATTCGATCCGGCATTGGGTATTCATGACCATTGTACTGTGATACATAGTGTTGCAAATACCTGGAGACGAGTGTGGGTGGAATCGATCGACGCGAACCAACGGATATGCTCGTTGAAAGACAAATCGATTCTCCTCGAAGATTACCCACTTGTAGGGATTCTTGCTGGTGCTGATGCGTAGGACTTGGTTAGTCTTATTCTCCCTCCCAATGCCTGTTTCGATTCCCTTTAGTTGCTTTTGTTTTGTTCCAGAGAGACGGGATCTATTCGGTTTTGAATCGAGTTTTGAACCAAGTCAACTCGTTTGCCGCGGTTATGGAAGGGTTGAAATCAAATGCGCATACTATTGTTCACAGCAATCCAATGAATGTTACTCCAGTGAATCCAACTGTGGTGCCGGCTCCGGTGCAGAGTATTCCTGTTCAACCCGTGGTTCAGCCCGTAATGCAGCCCGCGGTTCAGCCCGTGATGCCCCCAGTTGTGCAACCTCAAGCGGCTCAGCCGATGATGCAGCCGCCCGTAGTTCAGCCTGTTATGCAGCCGTCTGTGGCGCAACCGATGATGCAGCCCCCTATGACGCAGCCTGTGATGCAGCCGCCCGTAGCTCAGCCGATGATGCAGCCTCCGATGACTCAGCCCATGGCACAGCCCCCTATGACGCAGTCCGTAATGCAGTCCGTTCCCAATGCTGCCAATTCAACCATCAACCACCTGAACGTTCTCTCCAACTGTAGAACTGTCTCCGGTCGCTAATGCGTAGTTGGCGGCTTGTTCATCAAGCAGAGATTGGAGCCGTGGGAGATCTTCACCGGGTTTGAGACGGAAAATCGCTACGACGTGTTCCTCACCGGTCCGGACTGCGTTCGCGGCCAGAACCAGATGCCCTACTTCTTTGCTGCGGAGAAGTCTGACTGCTGCCATCGTCAGTGCTGCTCGAGTGACCGCGGCTTTGAGATGAACATCACAGGACCGGACGGCGGTTTGGCTCTTCAGTTGGAGCGTCCCTTCAAGTGCAGTTGTATTGGATGCGGCTGCTGCAATCTTCCCGAGATGACGATCAAGGATGGCATGGGCAACTTGATTGGCACCGTGAAGAACCGATTTGAGTGCTGCGGCGACCTGTTCGATATTCTCGACGAGGCGGGAATGCCCGTTCTTACGATTCATGGAGATTGTTGCCAGTGCGGCAAGTGCTGCCCCTGTGCTGAGTAGGAGTGCGTTTGCGGCGTGACGGTTAGGGTTGTGTTTGATGTCATGAACCCTCAGACGGGAAGTGCTGGCTCCATCAAGAAGGTGTGGTCAGGCGTTATCCACGAAATGGTAGCGATGAGGCTGATTGTTTCACATGTAGTACAGCGATGCGGACTCGTTTACTCTCACATTCCCTGCTGATGCCACGATCTATCAGAAGATGCTGCTTTTGGGAGCAGTGTTCTTGATCGACTTTATGTTCTTTGAGAACAACAATGATAATAGCAACAACTAGGTGTTTCTCCATTGAATTGGGCTGTTTGTTGCGAACTTCTCGTTGAAGAGCGTGATAGACTTCTGATGAGGTGTGTGCGGAATTCTTGAAGATCGTGCGTAAGAATCACTCCCAGCTGTGTGCTTGAAGCACTCTAATAACAGCAGTCCTTCACTGGAGTCGTTTCATGGAGTTGAGTAATGATTGCGCATCACTGCGATTCCCGCGGTTCTCTCCTTTCAGGGTAAAACACCACATTTCAGCATACGAGAATCTGATTGTTCTACTATAGGCATGTACAGCAGTGCTGAACCCTGTGGCGACATGGATTTTGCCACAGTGGATGATTTGATCATCGGGGGCGAATCGTGGGATAACGAAGGGGATACGTATGGTAATTGATTCTGCTGTGCGGATTATCCATAGAGGAAACAACGCGGTACAGTTGTGGTTAGAGGAAGCGAAGGAGAACTGCTGAGTCGTGGTCTGTGATGTTCTCTCTGAGCTACGTTTTGGTTGACGCGTACTGTTTCCTCAAGCAGGCAGAGAAGGAAGCAGTGTCGAATTCGGTCCATGGGAAGGATTGCTCGTGTTATGCTATTTGAGGGACTCTGAACCTCAGTGGCGTAGACGGAGTGGGCACCACACTCCCTGCGGATTGAACGTCCGATACAGTGTGTGCTGCTATCGAGGTATCCATTTGGTTCTGGGCGTCGAGGATCTCCTTGAAGTCAAGACGTGGGTACCGCTATCGATAGTGAATAGTCTTCGATACGTGCGAAGAGACATCAAGCACTCACAGTGTTCTTGGTTTCCACTGGGAGCATTTTGTGGCGCATCTCAGCGCCAAGCTTCGTGTTGAACCTACCGATGTGCGGAGACAACCAATTGGAGCGGTTGACGCCACACATCGACATGAGGGTTTTGAACCCTCGCTCTTGCGATGAATCGCTACATCCGTGCTCTCCACTATTGTTGAGCCACGTCAAGGATGTATTGAACGATCTCGTCTTGATTGTGTCCAGCATCTCTCGTCGAGGACGAAAGATCAAACTTGATGTCCCCGTTCTTCGTAACGGCGTAACCACCATTACGTGGAGTTGACTGCCGGTGCGTATACACCGTAGTCGGGGGAACCACTTACTGTGATTGCAATGCAATTGCCGATGTTGCAAGCACAGTACAGTAATAACTCACTATTGCATTTGGAAAGAGGACTAACCTCTTTAATCAAGATTCTTCGCAGAGACGACTGAACCCCTCGAGATTCTTAGTGGTTCTGAAGGCTTTGTCTGCGGAGACGTGATCGAAGTCTCCGCGATACCTCTCGTGAAGGGACTCGTTATGGGATTCCCTTTGGACGAGGTTGACAGCCTTCATTGAAGACAGTACTTTGTTCTCGAGGGTAACAACTAATTTCACTTTGTATATGCGATTGTTCGTTACAGACAGTTGAATTGACGGTTCATAGTGACATTTGTTGTATATCTCGTGAACGATGATCACAATCTGAATTGAGGCTCTTATGATTGTGAGGACGTGCAAATGGCTGAGAGATGTTGCGGTTCACGGAATGATTAACTAGGCGTGATACGCGGATTGAGTCATTGGCAATGCAGTTACATTGCTGTGGTTTATATGAAATAACGTTCCTATGAGTGGAGGGATTGCGATTCACAGTAATGTGCCACCGAACCAAATTGATAAGCTATTCCATACATAGTGACAGAGTTCCATGTAATGGAGGAGCAGAAGAGGCTGAATCTGTTGAATCCCCGAAAGAAGGTGATCAAGACGAAATACCTTAGAGATTGTCTATATCGCCAATGGACAATGAAACTGCAATGTGAATTGAGGAAGAATGATGTGTTTCCGTCGTAATGGTGCGGCGGTCTCCGTATGTGCACCAGACAGGTTTGAGTACTCTCCCTCGCATTCAGTACCTCTTATGAGGGTGATCTACACCCTATTGTCAATAACTCCCTATTTGACTCGTACGAAATACGCCTCAACACTCCAAGAAGACTATGCTTCAAGAGAGCCCCGATTTCCAGAGTTCGAAAGAATTGGCGTACAGGCGTTCCTAGAATCAGGAAATAGCTTCTCGCTCTAAATCCGAATAGTAGTACTACAACATCCCTCGTTTTAGATGTTATTCGAGGTGAATGCAAGACCGCAAGGACCCCATTATTTTCCATGTCAACAGATCCACCCTAATCATCCCGTTTTCGCAATCCTATTGGCTAATGTGAAGACTCGTATCTCTCCATTATTTCTTTATCGATGAGGAAATCCATCCTTATTCTGTGTACGCTCTACTTAGGCATTCTCTACACGTCTCCTGTGATGATTAGTTATCGCACAACAGTGCTCATTCCCCTCTCAGGTGAATGTGCGGGCTTCGAAGCTCGGAACGGGTGCTGACGAAACCTTTGTGGTTAAGAATGCGGCTGGTACCGCAGTTATATCCTACACTTCAGGCAGTTCTGGACAACAGACCGCCTGCCTTCCGACGGGAATCTACACTGTGGAAATGAGCGACGGAACGG
>ERZ1106948.340-NODE-340-length-23314-cov-32.229546_pt1 | contig 23314 bp, 30 predicted proteins | sample MGYA00403673_ERZ1106948 | MGnify/ENA primary metagenome ERZ1106948 (study PRJEB35170, sample SAMEA104062409) | human gut metagenome | biome: human gut; feature: human-associated habitat; material: faeces | place: Denmark | collected 2012-05-07 ...
CTCGTCGCAGTCATCTTCCACTCCACGCTCTTCATCACGGGGTAGTACAGCGACAGCGCGAACTCCTCCTCGCGCTTCTCCACCAACGTCGCCTTCAGCACCACGTTACCGTAGATGCCGGCCACGCTCACCCACGCACCGTTCGTCCACGAATCACCATACGAGTCGATGATCTTGAACGTGTACTGGTTGTTCGTCGTCGCCGTCAAACAGTACTCGTCCATACGCCGCTCGTGGTTCACAAATGTATCGCTCGTCTTCAATACTGTCGCTCCAGACAGAATCTGGTACGACTCTTCATTAGCATGGTTCTTAGACCGTTTCGTGACAGCCACGTACACTCCTATCCCATCACAATTCAGGAGGGTGAAAACAGGAAACACTACGAATCAGCAAAAGAAGACCATACAGACCCAACAAAGGAAACAACACGATGTAATGCATTACAAAATGATAATGAGTGGCTGCTGTTTCTCAAGGGGAACAGTTATGTACGGTTGACAAACCGTATCTCTAACGATGGATGAAATGAGTAATCCTTTATATCGGCACGTAACCACTTAGAAGAGAGTGCCTTCCAGGGGAATCTCCTTGAGGGGTACATTACAGGACGTCGAGAGTTGGTATTCGCTAATTCCGTTGAATATGAAATCCAATACTTTCAGGGAGAGCATAGCAGCGAATATCTCGTGAGCCAGATGAAGAATGGCAAAGCGAATGGAAAGTGCCAGCTTTTCAAGGAGGGGTTGCTGCAACAATCATGGACTCAAGAAGACGGGAAGTATATCGGTGGATTTACCGTGTATGAGCAGGGAAAAGCGGTTCTCTTCCAGAACTGGAAAAACTGCTTCGGGGCACAGGAAATCCGCTATATCGAGAACACTGAAGGACCGCTGCAACTCGTTATTCGCGATCGGAGTTCTATGAAGGTGGTCTATCGAGGAGGCTTCCAGCAAGACCGACTGCTGCGCGAGGGGAGTGGCTACGAGTACGATGACGATGGTCGTCTTCTTCACTACGGTGTCTTTCACGAAGACACTCTCTTCCAGCTGTTTCAGCGCTTCGAGGACAACGAAATGGTGGAATACGCAGTGGAAGAAGGAGCAAGCAACATGCCGCTGAAGGAACGCCATCCCGTGTACAGGGGTGGATTCGTCTTTGACAAAACGAACAACGTGTATCTGCGCAATGGGAAGGGCTGCGTGTTTGACAAGAAGACGGGACTGATGGTCGGAGAGGGCGAGTGGGAGCAGGGCGTCGAGAAGGCGATGCGGTCGTTGCACAACGGCTGGTACGTCGAGGGCGTAGCGGACGAGTCTCTGCTCGCACTCCTGCACGAGACAAAGAAATCGCCCTCTCCAGTACAGGAAGTCGCCACGGAGCCGACGATCGTTGCTCCCCCAGCCACGGAGGAGACGCCGCGTGTTCCGCTGGTGGACCAGACGCTCCACATTCAGAGCGACAAGACGCTCATCAGCCACATTCCGAGCCAGATCGTGGAGCTGAACGTGGACAACCGCACCTGCAACGACGCGAGCATCCGCGAGCTGGTCCTCCGCGACCTGCCGAACCTGCAGTCGATCCTCATCGGCGACGAATGTTTCATGCATGTGGGCGAGGTGACGCTGGACGGGCTGCCGTCGCTGAAGAGCGTCTGCGTCGGCACGAACAGCTTCACGGAGAGCAAGAATGGCTGCGGCAAGAAGAAGAAGAGGTTCGCGGTGACGAACTGCTCTCAGCTGAGCACCGTCCAGATTGCGCCCTTCTCCTTCTCGGACTTCTCCACGTGTGTTTTGGAGAGTGGCGTTCACGACACGCTCTGAAGCATAGACCTTCCTCTTCTCCACTCGCTGCAGATCGGAGAACCCACGCTGGACTCGAGCAACTTCTACTGGGGCGATTTCTCCATTTCCGGTGGGATTCCAGAAACACCCTCATTTTCAGATCTCCCCGAGTTGGACCTTCTTCGGTTGGGGTACTACTCCTTCTACGGCTCGACGCACACGAAGCTGGAGAGTAGCGTTCGGATCGGCGTTCGACGTAGATTTGCCGCAATTGCGGACGATTGAGCTGGGTCCGTACTCCCTGTGCGGAATCGACTACCAGCGCAAGAACGACCTGGTTTTGCGAAGTGGGTGGTCGCGAACGGCTGTGAAATAGACTTGCCGCGGCTGGAGACGATCACTGCGGGCGACGCCTGCTTCTACAATCCGCGCAGCGTCACGATCGAGAGTGGGATTGGGCTGTTGCGGTGATGGTGATAGATGTTCCCAGTCTGCGTCAGTTGTCCTTAGCGAATCAGGAGTACTACTCCTTCTACTACGCGAGTGTGGTTCTGATGAAGAGTACGCGAAGTCGTGTGGCTTAAGGGTAGATGCTAGTCTCTTTGAGGTGAATGCGAACTTGATGAAAAGGTAGTGCTAGTTGCTTCTCTTTAGTTATCTTCACTATTTGTTCTTTCACAGGACGGAAACCGGGTCGGAGGGGGTTGCATTCTTCACTATTGGGTTTGTTGTACCCCTCTTTTCCTAATGTCTGAAAGCCAGAGTTTGCCATCACGGTTTGAATTCTATTTCCGGGGTTGCACTCCTGTTCAGCAGTCTCTTATCGTTTGACGAAGGAATGCTTCGTTTGACGCGTAGATTACTGGAATGTGTTTGCTGGCGGTTTCTCCGTTCGTCCGCGTCATTGGGCTCTCGACGGTCGTGTTGATGTCCATTTCCGTTGGCGTCGCCTACTATCTTCAGTGCCGTGTTGTGATCGATGGAGCCGAGAAGAAGTCGGACGATGCGTATTTCGATTCGCGTGTTCGGTGAGGTGTAGGGTCGAAACGTCCTTCGAGCCTTCTACGGAGCCGGAGTCGAAGAGAGTCTTCTCGATGGAGGAAATCAGGGCGTTGAGGGAGAAGGCGACGAAGGATGTCCCCTTCATCCAGTACAAGATCATCCATCTCCGCCCCTCCTCACGCTCCTCCACGCCGATCGCGTTCCACCCTCGCGACAGCTCGAACAGCAGCTATCACCGAATCTCCTCTCGCTCTGCGTCTCCGATGGTGTTTTACACCGCAGGAGAGATGAGACCGAGTTCTCGCTCTGCCACCCCTGTTTTCCGTAAGCCGGTGGAGAGCGACTTCGACGCCGCCTCTTCGTTCTTGCACCGCAGCAAGAGTCCCGAGGAGCTGATGGACTACTACCACGACGATCCGTCCACCCTACCTCAGGGCGACATCACGGGTCGCATTCAGTGGATGCATCAGAACAACGGGCGCATTCGAACTATCGGTCCCATTCTGGCTTCGCGTGACCTGTTTTTCCACTTCAATGACGTGGAGTTGAAGGAGGGTCAGGTTTTGGAGGTTGGCGATCGCGTCGTCTTCAGAGTTTCGATTTACAAGAATCTGGTGTGCGCTACGCACATTCGGAAGATGGAGCCAATCCGCTCAAAGTCTTCGCTGGTGACTCGTCAAGGGTAAGTCTTGTGCAACATCACTGTAACTATATCCGGCGTGTTTGTCTCACATAACCGAAATCGGGCGTGTTTTGGTCACGAGTTCTTTCAAGCGGTTTCGCAGTATTGCAAACGGATTCACTCAATGGTACTTGCGAATTGCCTTGTCGTGGAGCTAACATGTAGCCTGCCGTTGGATCGTCTAAGAATAACGAGCCTTGCAAGGTCTGCTGTGGTTGCGCCCTCCTGCCCTTCCGATCGTCTATCCGCGGACCGGCGATGCAGCCTACGGATCGTAACGGGGTTTGTGTGTTCTTGTGAGATGTAGCCGAGTATAAGGATATCGTGGAGGAGGCGTTAGAATTGTTTCGCGGAGACGTGTTCTTCGCGAATTTTGAGATCAAGGGACCCGCCGATCGTCTTTTGGTCGTTCTCATCCTGTATATTAGCCGAGTTGCTTTTGCAACGACCCGTCACGCGTAGTGTCTGAAAGATATGGAGAAGTGCACAACCGCTGCGGAGGGTACGAGTCCTATCAATGATTCATGCTGTAGCATCGAGAGTGTTGTACGTGACAAACGCCAAGAAGATGCACACGCCGGGATCTCCTGGCTATGCCTTGAATCGCATTCTCTTCGCGCCGCAGAGCGAGCAGGAGAAGGGTATGCACTTCCATTCCTGCTGATGGAGTAGAGGAGTATCACGCATATATGGATCAGATCCGACAGGAATTGTCGCAGCGCCTCGTGGAGCGCGTGTATCGCGACGGCGACTGGAGCCGGAAGTGGTGGATGACCTTTGTAAAGCGCAGTTTCATGAACTTGGAGCTCACTCTCGTGTCTCCTGTTTGTTTCCGACTGTGCCGAACAAACACGCCAACTGGTACACTCTTCTTTCTTCTGTTCGATTATCCTACACAGCTTGTGGAACCATTCACTACACGTGATTCAGCGCCGAATGCCCGACTCCTTTGAGGCAGCGATGTCCGCCGTGCAGCGGTTCCACATTTCGGGGTGCAGCAACGCAAACCGAGTCAATGCATCCACGTCCACGCACAGCAAATACAACACCAGCTTCCAATCATCGCTCGACAGGCTCGCAATCACGCGTCTACAGGTGACATGAAGTGGCAGCATAAACCCTGTTTCCACCACGATGGTTTCCCTTCTGTCTACTCGTAAGCCCAGCAGCATCATTCCTACATCGCGCCACCATCTCCTGGAACAAATCGGTCTCCTCAAAGATGTCTTGCGGCGGAAGAGGAAGTGCCGACGCGTTCTTCATCCTCTCCAGAGAGCCAGCGAAATTGGTCACGGAGATGGGAGAAGGAAGGGTGGTCCACGTGAACGGAATCGCTTTGGTGAGAGAAAGGAATGGAGTGAGAAGACCCCTGTTGAGAAGAGAAAGAGCGCATGTGGTCAGAATGACGTCGACATGAAAAAGGTGGGGAAGTGGGTGGTCCATTTCCGCGTGTCGATTCTCCTCCATGAGAACGAATCGGTACACATCACTCACACTCGAGAAGTCAGAGCGCATCACGGACATGAGGAGAAGCTCGATGCCTGCCTTGTGCGCCACGCACTCGCCCTCCACGCCCTCGACGCGCTTCCAGACGAATGGGAACAGGTCGAGAAGGAAGGCGTAGTCGGGGCGGATGTGCTCGCGGATGCACTGCTCGTCGCACCAGAGGTAGAGGTCGCTTGGGAGTGGGGTGGGGTGAAGATCATTCGATGGAGAGTGGTGAAGTTCACTTGAAGGAGGCGAATACAACTCACTTGAAGGAGAAGACGAGTGTAACTCACTCGAAGGAGAAGATGGATGCGGCAGCGCGAACTCGGAGGCGGAGCAGTCGACGCCCTGCAGCACGGAGATGGTGGCGGTGGCGAAGGCGATCGCGCCGTGGTTCAGACAAGCGCGGAAGATGAAGAGGATGTCGAGCGGGTTGTGAAGCGCCTTCTTCCAGGTGGAACGCTCTTCCTTGCGCAGACAGTCCACCAGGATGGCGGGAAAGAGCGGGAGCGAGGAGAGGAGGAGGAGCGTCTCGTGGAGCAGGGAAGGGGAGCCGTGGTTGAGAGCGGAGTGCACCATGAACTCCAGCGAGTGTGACAGCGAGGGCATGTGGAGAGCGTACACGTACCGCAGAAGACGGCTTGCCTCATCCGGCTGGTGGTGCGCGAGGCAGGACAGCAGAGGAGAGGAGAGAATGGAAGTGACCTCGAGCGGCGCCTCGCCGTCGTTCGCGTGGTGGAAGAAGGTGTTGTAGAAGGAGAGGCAGCACCACGCGTCGGGGAACACGCCGAAGGGAACGAAGGCGAACTGGTACTGCTTCGGACCGATCCAACTCTGAAGCACCTTGGGACACGGTTCGAGCGACGGGATCCACGTCTACGCCTCAGCGGAGGAGCCAGTGCCGACGTTGTAGCGGTGCTTGCCGAAGAGGACGAGCGATGGCTGCAGAAAGGAGGGCGCGTGCGCGCTGGGCTTCAGCAGGAACACGCACAGCGCGTCGTCGCTCAGCTGTTTGCGCTCGCCGTCCGCGAGCGAGACGAGGTCCACCGTGTGGTCGTGATTGATCACCACGACGCTTCGCAGCTCCTCCTCGCTCACACTCGCAACGTCCTCGCTCTCGTCGCTCTCGTCGCCCTTCGCGCAGCCAAACACCTCGGCAGCGTCGTCCTGCGCGCTGGACTGTTGCGACGACAGCAGGACGGGGAACAGCGAGACTGGGACGCCCGAGGACGGAGAGAATGTGAGGCGCAGCGTGGACTGGAGAGGCAGAAGCACCACGTGACTGTCGCTCCGATCGACTACGCCTGAGGGAGAGTGGCGAGGACTACAGGAGGCGGCGATGGAGAAGACGTGCACGACGGAGGTGGAGGTGAGGAGAAGAAGGAACTTGCCCTGGCACGCGATGTGCCGCACCCTCATCGGCTGCGTGTCCTCGACGGTGAGTTCTTGAATGCACTGCTCGCTGCAGATCTGACGCACGTTGAACGCCCTCAGCGTGCTGGCGTGCGGTGAGTGCGTCGAGGACACGGCGAGGACGAAGACGAAGTCGGACACCCACGCGCACGCAGTGATGTACTCGTGGTCCTAAGAGTGAGCGTGACTTCGCAAGCGCACCTCGGTCAGTCCCGTCGCCACCTTCCACAGGTCCAGGTCCTCGAGGTACACGCAGACGTCGCTGCACGTGTAGAGAAGCACACGGGAGCCGCTGTCGTTGGCGCACATCCCGAGGAGGGGCCAGTTGCAGTTGTGCGTGAAGGACTGAGGGATGGAGTAGACGGTGGGCAGCACGCTGCGGTCCTGCGGCGAGGACGCGATGAAGAGCGTGTTGGTGTTGTAGGCGGCGAAGGAGCCGTGGGAGCTACGTGTGAGGGGTGGAGTGATGATCGACTTGCAGACCACCGCGTTGTTGGTGAGCAGGAACGACTGGCAGAGAAGCTCGTGGTCCCTGCCCGGGAAGAGCAGCGCATCGCCGATGGCAGAGAAGCAGCAGCAGTATTGCGGCTCCGTGTAGGCGTACCAGTAGATGGGACTCTCCTGAGCGTTCCACACCACCAGTCCACGGTCCTCGTATATCACCGCCAAGTGGTCGTTCTCCCAGTTCCACGTCAGCGCGGTGATGGCAGTGGAGGGAGTGTCGGTGGAGGGTGGGTAGAGGTGGTCGTACACGGCGATGTTGAAGGTGAGCTCCTCCTTGGGAAGAAGCGAGTCGTTCACCCACTGGAGACGGTACACGAGGATCGAGCCGTCCTTCTGCACCGTGGCGAGGAGGTGGTTGTAGCGGCCGAGGACACTTCGGATGCAGTCCCTGGGTTGGAGGACGAAGCCATTGTTGAAGTGGATGCGGTTTGTGTAGAGGATGTGGAAGAGGATGCACATGCCGTTGCTCAGCACGAGGACGATGATGCGGAGGGAAGAGCTGTAGTTGATGGACGTGATTTGCAGCGAAGAAGGCAAATCCCTCCCCACCTCTGGAAGATAGATCATGATGGGAGCGGTGATGGGATACCCGCGAGACGTGCCATCCCACTCCATTTCCACTAAAATCCCCTGGTCCGTGCCCAGGAGAATGCTGGACTGAAGAGAATCCACGCAAAGCGGGCAGCCAAACTCGTCGATGATCTTCAGGCACGTCATGTGAATGGAGCACGTCGGAAAATACGCCGTGCTCTCCGTAGAACTGTCCAATTCGAAGAGGCTCTCCTCGTACTCCACAGCGAATATCTCCACAATGCCCTCGCCACACACCACAGCCAGGCTGGAACAGTCCTCCCTCCATACAAGGAGGATTTGGCGAAGTTGCTGGGCAGTCGCGTTCGAAGAGCGTTGGACCGCTCGTTCGGCTAGCAGAAACAGACTCGGTCCGGCGGACCACAGTTGGATCGAATGCGCTGTGGCAATCGCATACAATTTTCCATCGGGACTCAACTCGATAGCACAGAGCGTCGAATCCTTTCCGGGATCCACGGAGATCTTCTGCCCGTATGGAATCAGCATAGCAACGAACTGTGATTTGCACCGAAATAGAGACTTCTCGGAGAATGGCGGAAGGGAGGGCCATTTCGGTTGTTCTTTGTCCTTTCAATCGACTGCTTTGTTCTTTGGAATTGAGCAAGAATGGAAACCAGCGAAGAGAGTACGCCCCAGAATAACATTGTTTCGGGTACAGTGTGTCGCCCTCCTTTCAGTCACTAGTTCTCCGAAAGAACATATCTCTGTTGAACGGCGAAGCGAAGGCGAATGAAGTTTCTGTGATCCACCGCGTGCTGCTGTTCACTCCCTCGATTCGCAAGTGCCTGGACCTGAGCACAATCGACGCGATTATAAAAGAGTGCGTGAGCGACAAGTCCCCGTTTAAGAGCGAATTGCTTGCGATTATCGCGAAGTACACCGTAGGGCTGTCTTCGCCGTCTTAATGGTGTAGGAAGTGTCGACGGAGGTGAAGACGTCGGAAACGCCGTCGAGGGACATTGTCGATTACTATCTCGCGAGCATTGTCGTCTACATGCTGCTAACCATGCAAAAGTATGACGATGTATGGACTGGTTTCCGGTATTCATCGTAGTGTCTTCGAATCATCAACATCCTCATCACCCACTTCATGAGTGAAGGCTATATGGACATCCAGAAGGAGTACATCATCTCCCGCACCTGCACATATCTCATGCTGTTATATAACCGCCACTACTCCATCCCCTCGCTCATGAAGTGATTCTCTCCCCCGCCTCTCACGCCTAGCACTCTCCTGTCAAACTACCGCGTCTGCTGTCTCCACAACAACCACATCGTTTGCGTAGGGCTTCTCGTCTCGCCTCACCGCAGAGCGCCTTCTACAACTGCATTCTGCGAGTGTACGTCTGCGAGAAGCAGTACATCACGGCGGCGCGCTTCATCGCTGCTGCCCCCTTCCCGGAAGGTGGCTCGGACAAGCAGTTCATGCGCTACTCCTACTACCGAGGTACATTGTCGTGATCATCTGCGATTGTAGCGCTGGTGTCCACGGTGCTTCTGGACTACACCGAGGCGGAGCACTCGCTGTTCGCCATTCACAAGAAGTCGGGAGGCCAAGAAATCGGGCCGTTTTTCGGCGAGGTGGAAAAGCTCTCGATTTTGGTCACGCTGCTGATTGGTGAGAAGCCCGACCTCAACCAGATCAAGAACCAGCGCAACCTGGCTCCGTACAAGGAGCTTGCGACGGTGGGAGCGTGGTTCCTCCGTGATGATTAGGCTGTGATGAAGGGCGACTTGACCGCGTACCGACGCGTGCTGGCGCAGCGCCACTCCTTCTTCAAGGAGGACGGACTGGACCGGATCGTGAATCGGTGGCGCGTTGCGGGGGCGAGTGAGGAATAGACTGCACAACACGGTGATTCGCATCGCGCTGGTGAAGCTGAGCAAGAGCTACAGCCGCATTTCGCTGGACGAGATCGCGTCGGTGCTGCAGCTGGACGGGGCGGAGGAGGCGCGCTACACCTGCATGCGAGTGAGTGAGGTGGTGTGTCGTGAGGTGCAGAATATCCGCGACGGCATTGTCACGGGGTCCATCGAGGGCAACTACTTTGTGGCGGAGGATCACGCATGCGTCTGCTTCTCGGATGATTCATAGGAGCTGGGCGTCGTTTCGAGCCGACCGAGAGAGTTGTTCGGCCGAAGGATCCAGTTCTGTCTGAATTTGAGGAAGGATATCATCAAGAGCAGCGTGTAAGGCGTCTGTTTGTTGTCACACGTCCAGTGATGGGGCGCTTCGTTATCAAGGGAACCCCAATCACTGCACGCTTCCATCCCAACCACCATTGATTTGTTCATAGAAGGGGAACAGGGGTCTCTATGTGTTCCGATACCTGTAAGGAGTGTGATGGATGGACGGGCAGTGGCTCGCATGGTCAACAGTACGCGTTCACTTCGACCGTGAGCTGCTGCGAGAGGGAGTCGGTTCGCTCTCCACGAAGGCTTGCTTGTGACATTCCTTCACTATTACGTGAACCACATCTCACGCTTTGTAGTCGTATGAAAGAGGGGCGTTATGCGTTGGAATAGGTAAGTGGTGTGACGATGCGATATTGGCGATTCGAAGCGTCCCATATCGAGTTAATGCTATGTGATGTCAAAAGTCTGCCTAAAGACCAGAGTGGTTATTGGATGTGGCTGATATGTGTGTATCACTCACCAGAACGATTCTAATAGCTGTGTAGGTAAGAAACGTGAGTGTTGTTCGTCCGGAATCCCATTTGCCCATGGATGTCGCTTCCATGAAAGCATAAGTTTATTCCGGGAGAGAGGAGTCCTTCTACAGTCTGCAAGGAGATCCGTGCTTTGTAGATAGTTGCACGTACTCATATGTGTTTAGTGATATTCCGCGAACGCATAGAGTGTGGGTAGGGTAGGTAGCGTGATGGTGTTCGCATATCAAACCAGGAGGGTGGCTCTCGTGCCGCTTCTTCTTCAATAGTATGCGCATATGGAAAATGGATTTCGACCGATGATGCGTCTACTGGCATCACACGGATTTCACCCCACTAACAGTTCTTTAGTGTTGTGTGTTTGTTAGGAAACAGTTCTAGTTGTCGTCCATGTAGTCGTTACTCAGGTCGTGACTATCGTACATCACGGAATTAATCCACGAATTCACACTACACGTGACGGTTGAACAAAAAACAAACCTCGTATAGGTCGTACCGTTCGTCTCCACCGAATTCCCGTCTTCCAGGATCTTCCCCACCAGCTCGCCCTTCTTCGTGATGGACTTCGTCAAAATGACGGTTCCCAAGTCTCGCTTGCCCTCCATGCAAAAGAAGAATGAGAGAAAAAAGCTGCGGGTTGTGAGGATCGAACTCACGACCTTAGGATTATGAGACCTACGCTCTTCCAACTGAGCCAAACTCGCCTTCAAACCAACTCCAAACCGCTTCCCTACGTAGCGCGGCTCCCTCTTCGTGCAGACTCTCACTTTTGTTGTATCTCATGTACTCAGACGGAAAGAGTCAGGAAGAGGGAGTGGGCAAGACCCTGTGGCAGCGCGTGAGGGTGATGGTCGTCATCGTCGCTGAAGTGTAGAGAATGATTCGCCTGCGCAAATCCCTCGTCATTCTCATCGTCATAATGACCGTGTTCTTCTGTTCCGTGTGTTTCTGTCTGTGCTCCTCCATTGCTCTGTACGAGTTCCTCTGCTACGAGCTCGTGCCGAAGAGTCCCCAGCCGCTCGAGCTGAACTTTAACTACACGTAATCATGTGCATCTCCGATTCCTTCTAGATCCTACTACAAACCGAAAGGGGATCGGATCCAGCAGGATATCGTGCCGTCAGCGACCATAAACTACACGGCTCTCATGAATACCGTGAAGCTGTCCAAGAGTCAGGTGGGAGTAGTTGCGTATGGTCACGTCCAGAGCAAGGCGTCCCACGTGGAGTTCGAGATCGTATACACCCTTCCCTACTTGCTTCCGAACTACCTGGAGAACGTGTACACGATCGAGGCGCAGGTGCTGAGCAAGAATCGCACGGTGCTGGCGGCGTCGAACTACACGTACACGAACGACCTGCGCTTCGCGATCAACGCCGTGCTGACGTACACGTTCCTGTACCCGCTGGTTGCATTCGGAGTGGTTCGCAACGGCGAGGTCCGTCGAATGCCGTGCTTCGTGCAGGAGGATTTCGTGGTCTCTTCTTCCTCCTTGTCATGTTTAGCAAGTGCGGAGCGAGATTGAGTTCATCCACGTCATTCTCCACAACCCGAGCGTCATTCTAACGGATTGCCACCTCGACACGCACGTCGCGATTGGCGGGTTCCGCTCCTATCTGCAGAATCACCACGTGCTGGTTGGGATGCTGTTTGTGGGAGTGATGGTGAGAAAGAGGAGAGAGGAGCTGACGCGTAGACGATGAGTGGGACGGTGATGTGCATGGTGGTGACGGTTCTGGTTGGAGTGAAGGTGAATCGATGGCTGTCGCGGGACGAGGAGGGTTGTGAGGGAGTTGCTCGTGTTGGGAAGGGGGTTCGTTCTATGAGAGAGGAGAGGAGTTGTGAAGGAAGGGAGGAGTTTTCGTCGAAGAAGGGTGAGTCTCCGTTGAAGAAGGGTGAGTCTCCGTTGAAGAAGGGACAATCTCAATCGAAGAAAGAAGAGTCTCCATCCGCAAACGAAGACACGCCTGCTGAAAGGAAAGGCACCTCTCAACATGAAACGAAAGAAGTGCACACCCAGCAAAATCATCCCATATCCAGTGACTTCGCGTTCACTCTAATGAAGGGTACGGATTCCAAGGAATCCTCACGCCTAGAAACAGAACGAGAGTTGGAGAGCTCACTACGGCATAGAAGAAAGAGCTCGTCTTCCAGTCCTGTATCCTTTTAGTCTCTGTTTGGTTTGAAAGGTGTGTGTTCATTATCGACTACGATATATCCCTTCTTCTTATGGAAGCAAGTGCAGCCCAGACAGAAACGGAAACTGCCGAAGTCGCTCCTCCAGAACCCCAAGAATCCTCCGTTACCGTTTCGGACTCAAATCCAGCAAATTCAAATACACTTAGCAATGAACAGGTCAAATTAACAGAAGATGAAATCAAAATCGATGTAGATGACCCAAATCTTCGTGCGTTGATGTTGCAACCCGTAATGCCTAGAAACCACAACCAACGAAGAGAACAAAGAGAATGAAACTCCCAAACAAATCGATCCCGAACCGCATTCCGTGTTTTCATTCTCCTTCTATCCCAGAACGGGGGGACGACTCGGAAACAACTACCTGCTGTGGGGAGATGAACTGAAGCATGTGTACTTCCCATTCATCTGTCTCGTGGGTCCAGACTGGCCCACCACGCTCGTCACATACGCCTTCATGCTCTTCACTCTTGGCGGAGACCTGTATCTGTTGAAGTTGCTATCTCGAGTGGTAGTCAGCTGTAGATCGGGAACGAAGACGTGGATCCCATTCAGCATCGGTCTCGTCGTTTGCATAGTTGCTCTCTTCTTCCTCCTCCTCACCACGTGCTCCAATCCGGGAATCATCTTCCGTGGTCAGCCTCCTTCATTCAAGGGAGAAAAGGCGAGCGTTTGCCGTTGTGCTTCCGTTTCCAAGTCATCCGTAGGAGTGTGTGGAGTGGAGCGTCCTCGCTACGCCTACCACTGTGACAGGTGCGACACTTGCTGTGAAAGCGTACTTCATTCTGCTCTGAAAGTGAATTGTATAGTTGGACCACCACTGTCCGTGGATGGGCAAGTGCATTGCCAAGAACAATATCGTCTCTTTCTATATTGCGGTTGGGTGCGTGTTCGGATCCATTGTCGCTGCCGCCATGATCATGGTGGCAACCGCCGGTATTCCTTGGGTATAGTTGTGTTCTGTTTGATGGAAGGAAATTTCCCGGAATATTCGTGTGAATTCGTTCATCACTGAATCGCCCTTTATTCTTTCTGTATGTCCATCCACCACCTCGGTTCCGTAGTACTCGAGACGAAGCGACTCCTCCTCAGACAGTATGTTGCCACCGACGCTCCCGATATGTTCAAATACGCATCCGATAAGGAAACAACACAGTTCATGCGTTTTCCGACGCATCGGTCCCTCCAGGATTCAAATGACATCATCGATTCGTGGGTGAAGGAGTACAACAACAAAAACTTCTACAACTGGGCAGTCGTGTGCAAGGAGTGCGGTGAAGTCATCGGATCCATCGGAATGCTGGATGTGAACGAGTTCCACAGACTCGCCGAAGTCGGTTATATTCTGCGCAAAGACCACTGGGGAAGGGGACTCGCCACGGAGGCGTTGCGGAGAGTCGTCCGATTCTGTTTCGATGACCTCGGTTTCTTCCGTCTCGAGGCGCTGCACTCTGTCGAGAATCCCGCGTCTGGACGTGTAATGATAAAGGCTGGACTGGTGCGCGAGGGCGTGCGAAGGGAGTACTTCCCTTCGGACCACGGTCTGATCGATTGCATCACGTATGGAATTACGCGGAGCGATTACGAAAGGAACAGGGAGAGCTACACGTAATGCGTCCTTGTTGCAACAAACAGCCGCAAAAATCACTCCCACTATTGGTACACATGCTAACAGCAGCACTCTTCTTGATCGCGTTCACAATACGACTCTGCCGAGAATACATACCACGAACCTCCTCCCGATCGAACGCCTTCCCCGTAATCACCAAGTCGTAGATGCGTCCCGTGAAAAGATGGTCCCTGTCACTCGTCCCGCCCACAGTCAGATTCCGTCGACCCAGTATCTCATCCTTATTATCGCCGGAAATGGCACTCAAAAAGCGGATCGACTTCTTTGACACGATGAGCTCGCCATTCACATACACCTCGAGGATCATCGGATACACGAGGTCCGCTAATGATCACCCACGTTCATAACCCAAAACCAAAGTACTCCTGCTTCGCATCCTTGTCCGCAGGCTTGAAGACAACAGCGATGTGCGTCCACGTTCGCGCCGGAATGATGCGCTGTGAAAGGACCGTTTCGCAGCGAGAAGATTTTGACCTCCACATCACACCAATGTTACTACGCTCATCACCCACTCCGTACACCCCTCACCTCTCCTCGTAGTCGTAGAATACACTGTATCCAATGGATCGGTGCCCTCTCTCGCACTCCAGGAACCGGTTTCCCACAATGACGCCGCATGAAGCGTTTGGATTTTCATTCACCTTGAACCAGAAGAATATCTTTATGTGAATTCAAACGAAGAGGGGAAACAGAGAGAAACGGACTATCAACGTTAATCGGGCAGGGCAGAACAGATTCGCCAGTGAATGCAGTTCCTGCATGCTCTCTATTTGTAGCGGCAAAGGAAATGAACTACTCGGGGACATAGCTAACTGGCCTATCAAACCACCCCTTCTCGTCGAACAGAACATACGAGAAGACGACTCGACTTGCCAGAAAGCCCGTGAGAATAGCAGTGATGACAAGGATGCAAAGGGCAGCGAAACAGACCATCTGCTCCCTTTCTAGCTGTTATCCATGCCAATCCAACGTTTACTTGTCCGTCTTCTGTACCTTCCTCGATTCATCTGGAATGGGATATCGAATTGTGATCACCCACTTCTTCTCTCATTCTCCGCCCCTCAGTCACGGAAGCCGAGAGGATGCGAATTTGAGTAATAATCCATGGATTTGTTGAGAATGTGTTTTGGCGAAACAGTAGCAACCTCAAAACCGGCGCGTCCAATGAAAACGCGCACCATAGATGTCCTTTCATACACGTCGTTGTCACTTTTCTTTTCGATTCTTTCTCTTCACGACGATTCGGTAACAGTGGGGATGTACCAGTTTTATGATGAGTAGCTTCGCAAAAGATGACACTGTCAGCAAAGAACAAGCGTATTATCATATTCGCGTTTATCACCGTGTTCATTGACACGTTAAACTACGCACTTATCGTTCCTATCCTGCCCTACTTGGTGAAGGATCTGCATTCAACCAGTATGCAAGAGGGTATTCTCTTTAGCTCGTACGCTGTTTTCCAGCTCATTAGTATGGATTCGGGGGAGGGTTCATTTCTAGGTCTTCTGATTATGGGTCCGTGCAGTGATATCTACGGCAGAAAGCCGTTCCTCCTGCTTTCGCTCTTCGGATCTTGCTTTGGTTTGCGCTCTTTCCGGAGATGACCACTAGGTTCCCTCTTCCAGGGCATGTCCTACACGATGTGGACACTCATTATCTGGAGATCCTTCACGGGTTTGTTTGCCGGTTCTCTGATTCTGGTCCAGGCGTATTGGCTGCTTGTGATTCCTAAGGACTAGCGTCATCGCCGATGTGGTTCCCGCGGAGAACCGCAACGTCTTTTTATCGCGACTGGATGCGTGCGTCACTGCCGCGTTCATCATCGGACCCGCCCTTGGAGGCGTTTTGGGTCAAGTCAACAATCATTTCCCGTTGTAAGTGTTTTGACTGTGTGTTCATTCTAGCTACGTCGCTGGTGTCGCTTCGGGTATTGCGATGATTGTTGCAATTCTGTTCCTCCAGGAGTCGAATCCGATCGTTCTTCAGCGTCGTGCGGCGAAGAACGGAGAGAAGAGTGTCGATGCGGAGAAGAAGGAGGAGAACGTGACAGAGAAGAAGGAGGAGAGCGTGACGGAAAAGGAGGAGAAGCCCCTGAAGAAGGAGAAGATTCGCATCACGCCCACCATGCTTCTCTGCTTCTGCTTCGAGTTCTGTCTCCGCTGGACGGTGAACGCGTTCGATTCGCGTTACGGCATTTACCTCACCGCCGTGTTCAACACGCCGTCGATCGTCTTCTCGTAGCCGTCCGCACGCCTCGTCACCTCTAGAGCGCTCATCATCATTCAGAGTGTGCTGTGCTGCGTGCTGCAGTCGCTTCTCTACCCCTGGCTGACGGGCACGCTGAAGGTGCCGATTCCCTACCTCGCCTTGACGGGCATGATTCTGGAGTTCTTCTCCTATCTCGGAATGACGATGGACAGCGAGTACGGGTCGATGGCGTGGACGCTGGTGCTGTGGATTGGCTTCAGTCTGGCTGCCCCCACCTCCGTGTCGATCATTAGCGTAGGCGAAGCGCGGCGGGTTGAGGAGTAGAGCACCACGCACCCGAGCGTGCAGGGACAGGCGCTGTCCTACAACAACTTCTTCTGGCAGACCTCGCTGATCATCTCGCCGCTGATCCTGTCCGCCATTTACGACTTGAGCAAGAAGTGGATCTACTACTTCTCGTCGTTTACCGCGCTCGTCGGCGTGATCATTATGGGATACATCGCCACCTGGGACAACGTGAAGGATATCGGAAGAACCGCCACCTACAAGGTGGACGAGCCGAAGGAGATCGAGATGCAGACGAACGAGAAGAAGGACGAGGTGAAGATTGATCTGCCCAACGACGTGAGTCTGAGTCCCCAGGGCGATCAGAAACCGGTTGAAATGAGTGCTTGGGGTGTTTGTCACAAACAGTCGATTGCTGTCCGGAGAGCGTGTAAAGGACGTCAAGGGACATGGAACTCAAAAGCTCGGGATCGGTCTCGAGTTGGAGGTACTGAAAGACGGTGTATACGAGCGTGCACGAGACAAAGAAGCACTCCAGAGCACACCCCAAGTCTCTGCACGAGAAGGACAGGTGCAGCTCGTCGCGCCACTCCGCCATGTTCCTCAAACAGAACAAGAGCTGCATCGACTTGCACTCATCAAACAGCGTGCGCAGGAACTCCATGGTGATGCTGCGAATGACAGAGGGAAAGGAAGACCCACGTGTAGCAGCACCACCGGAAAAGATGCGGCTGCGAGAACCGTGTCGGCGCCGAACGCAGCGACGGGTAGAACTGCAGGAGCATTTGGATCCGCGCGTTCGTGTCGAGCGCCTTCACTCGCATGCAGTTTGCAATACGCTTCTTCAAGACGGCGTACGGATTCGCTATGCTGCATGTTACGGGCTCGGAATGACACCCACCGCTCTTCCACAGCCTCACAAGAAGGGCAGTACTTGCCGTGCGTGAAGTCGAAGTAGGGGTCTTTGTTGCCGGCGTCCACCAAATCGTAAGTCCTCTTGATGAAGGAGGCGAGCAGCTCAAAGTCTGTGGGTGATGGTACGGAAGAAGGAGAACAGTCGTCATCGTTGTGGAATAGCGTGATGTACACGGAGGTGATTGGCGTGAAGATGCGATCGAACAGAGAATCGGACAGTCGGGTATGGTACGACTTGACCAACGCGAGCAGGGATTCTAGGCGTTGACAGGGCGAGACACCGATACCCCTCGTCACACCGCACTTCGCATAGGCTTCTCCATCGTAGTGATCTGTGAGGAGGGACATGGGAAAGGGAGGGTAGGTCACGACATCGTATTTCCTCCTCACCATGTTGAAACGCTCGCGAATCGCCTCCTCCTTGATGTCCGGCAACTGCTCTTTGCAGTCCTGAAGCAGGGCTTCAAACTTGTCTGGTAAGGCAGATATGTGACTGAGAATGGATTCCATAGGGGACACCGATGGATTCTCACGAACGCACTTCGCGACCACATCATCAACGAAGTCATTCCTTCGTAGCACTGCGGCGTACTGCAGCTTTTGATGGCTCAGATGAAGCACATGCATAAGCCACCTGTGCGAAATGACGCAAACGGATGAGAGTGTCCCTCTATAGAAGAAGGCGCTCAGGGCATTCTTCATAAACACAATACCGGGAACAGGAAAGACATAGAAGTCCGAATCATCCGTCAGTACATAACACTGGTGATAATGCGCATACTTCGCAATCTCGCTACAAGCTCAGAACTACAGAAAGGAAGGTACCGATCCGGGTCTTTGCAGCCATAACACATTCTCCCTCCATATCTTCCCAGGAAGTCTCGCACTGCATCACGAATCGAGAACAAGCACAACCGGATATGCGGCATGCCGTTGGCCAGTTTCTTGTCCATGGGGCGAGTAAAGTCGTTGTCATAGGCTTCCCTTATTATTTTCCCTCGATTCTGGTTGGATTCACAGCGACGAGCCACCGTTTCCACCTTGTCCATGTCGAACAGAGTATCAACGAAATACGCGTCAACAACGATATTGCACGACCTGAGGGCTTCAAAGAAGCTCGTGGTAAACTCATATAGGTATTCGTAAGAACAGGCTTTGATGGGAGAACGCGTCATGAGTAGTTCTTCAATAAGACACTCTACGCCAAGGCCATCGACTGCAATGTGAAGAATAGGGGAACTGGGAATGAACGGAGCGGGAGATACTCACTTTCTTGTTTGGTGCCTTTGAAGTGTGTCCCTTCTTTGTCTGATGTATGTGTATAGACCTCGTATTCCCATTGTTTGTCTGCTCGCTCATCTGTGGGCTTTCAGTTAGAGTGACAGGGAAGTGGATTTCATCGCTCATTAAGGATTGTTGTGAGTGATGATAAGAATTCGACCGAAAGAATGAGAAACAAACAGAAACAAGCATCATTACAGTCAAGCAACTCGACTAAGGACATCTTCGTCAACATAGAGTCATCCGTTTCCAACTGTAAGAACTGGAACAAGGCGTACACAACACTGCAGGCAGATGAAAAGCACTCGAAAGCCCAGTTCAAGCGCGTTCTGGAGAGCGGTGTTGTCAATTTCGATCGATCGCCGATCATATTCTTAATGGCTTTCATCAAGTCTTCTGTCTGTTGTTCCACCTCCTTCTGCTCGTCTGTCGTCAACTCCTCACCCTCGCCCTTTGTCATTCTCTTCTCGTCTTCACATATGTACATTAGTTGCTTCTGCGTAACACTATTCCTCACAAGACACAAGCACACTCACATGAAACAACAGGTACGGAACAGCTCAGCAGACGATTCATCCTCGGATTGCACATCGGCAAAAACGGAGTGAAATGATTGCAGTATAGAGAGTTTTTCAGGGAACGATAACCATATCACGTCTTGACAGTATTGAATTCTCCGCTTCAAAACGGGATATGGGTTCTCCAGCACCTTGTCAAATGCCTCTCGGGATGGAACGTAACTACACTCAGTTGCTTCCTTCCTGTAGGCATCTTCTTGCTTTCCACCGATTAACAGATACAGCTTCTCACTCAAGCTGAACATGAACTCATCACCTATTACTCACGATACAGCACCATTCTTACGATTGTGGTTCTGAAAGAAAAGAGTGACGGGAAGGCATACTCTGGGAACGAAGATGAAATCAATTAAAAACGAGGAGTACGTTGTTCTGTAGCACTCTACAAGTCCACGTAGGTCATCTATTCTTAACTGATTTGATTGGCCTCTACTCCGCGAAATCCCACACGCCTCGTACACCTCCTGCTCCTTCTCACGGTCGTCCGTCAGCAGCGACAGAGGGAACTCGGGGTAGGAGGCAACGTCGTACTTGCGCTTCACAGTGCGATAGCGATTCCTGAGTTCATCCAATGATGGTATCGGATTCACAATCTCTTGAGATACCCCTTCCTTAATACGAAGACCTTTGCCATTCAATAACTCTTTTTCACTCTTGGTATCTAGACATTGGATGATCTTTACAGCTTGTGTGATACGCAGTGGCTTTTGTTCCCCGGAATCACTGGAGCCGGATGATCCGTATGATGGCTTGACAAAATCATCACCAACGAAGACCGGTATGAGCTCCAATTGAAAAGAAGAGAGACGGAGACGACGAAGCAGACGTTTGCGGGATACTACACACCTCAGGCTCGCGATTGTGTCGCAGTTTTTCAGTGTGTCAGAAATAGAAATAATCCCCTTTACAGGGAATATGAGGAAGTCATGATCGTCTGTGAGAACGAAAAGGCCCTTCTTCATTGCATACTTTGCGATCTCTCTATTAGTGAAACACCACATACTGCCACACCTATCCGGGTCTTTACACCCATAATGGATTCTGTCTGTCTTTCCATTAAAGAAGTTTAGAACTCCCGCTTTCACCGCCATCACACACACTTGAGGAAAAGGAAGGCAGTCCGATTTCTGAATCACCTCATTTCTCTTGTTTTCACCCTCATCTCCCCTATACTGGCTCGCTCTTTCCAGCTTATTTCGTACTTTGCCTTCTGGGTCACGCTTCTCAATATCCGTTAAGACATCGTAAAAGCAAGAGTCGATGCCTATGTGCGCACTCTTCAAGCTGTTCAAATAGGTTTCAACGAATGTGACGACAGACAGATAGTCATAACAGTTTGCTTCATGCTGTTTCATGATGGCCTGGAGAACGTGGTGACAGAGGTTGTTTCCATCAATCACGACTTTGATAGGATTCTTCCTACATATTACCATCGGGAATTGCAGTAACTCATCAGGTGTAACAGCGCAATAGGGAATGCCACTTTCGTCACGAATGGAGCTCCTAAACCCACGAATGCCCATTAATGAATAATGAACACTCCAAATGGAGTGGTAATCGATCCTTCTAAAGATTGTTCGATGGAGTTACAATCACAAACACCGTCTATTTCTGGCAATTATGACTAGTCATCTCTAGCAACTATATATTATCATCTTCGATAATGCCATCCATTCCCTGTCATAACGGTACCATTATTGCTGCCGTAGGAACACTGTCATAGTCATGTGTCGATCACCAAGGTATGCAATCATAGACGCCACTATTCACTATGTTACCACATCTATAACATAAGGAATATAGTAACTGGCTTTCAGTTAGAGTGACAGGGAAGTGGATTTCGTCGCTCATTAAGGATTGTTGTGAGTGATGATAAGAATTCGACCGAAAGAATGAGAAACAAACAGAAACAAGCATCATTACAGTCAAGCAACTCGACTAAGGACATCTTCGTCAACATAGAGTCATCCGTTTCCAACTGTAAGAACTGGAACAAGGCGTACACAACACTGCAGGCAGATGAAAAGCACTCGAAAGCCCAGTTCAAGCGCGTTCTGGAGAGCTGTGCTGTCAATTTCGATCGATCGCCGATCATGTTCTTGATGGCTTTCATCAAGTCTTCTGTCTGTTCTTCCACCTCCTTCTGCTCGTCCGCCGTCAATTCTACACCCCTGCCTTTTATCATCTTCTTCTGACTTTCACACACACGCTGCAGCAGCTTCTGCGCAACGCTATTCCTCACACAACACGCACACACACTCACATGAAACAACAGGTACGGAACAGTTCGCCAGAAGACTCTCCTTCCTGCACATCGGCGAACAACGCGTGAGCTCTTCGCAGGAGAGCCACTCTTTCAGAGACGGGCAGTTTCTGCACGTCTCGACAATACTGAAGTCTTTGCTTCAAAACGGGGTACGGATCCGCCTGTCTGGCATAGACTGCCTCTCTGGACGGAACAAACTCGCACGATGCCACGATGACAGCATACGGGTCCACCCGCCCGCCGCCAATGAGGTTGTAGAGCGCCTCGTACAGCTCCAGGAGCTGGTTGTCGTCTATTCCTCACTCACCGCTCCATCCCCTACACAGCGCACTATCAAAAAACAGCGGCACCGGAGTGGACACTCGGGGGAGGAAGATGGAATCGAAGAGGAACAAGGAGTACACCGTATGATAGGAGTCCACAAGACGGGAGAACTCGCCTACTCCTCAACTCGCCCTCTCTCCCCTACCCTGCGAAATCCCACACGCCTCGTACACCTCCTGCTCCTTCTCACGGTCGTCCGTCAGCAGCGACAGAGGGAACTCGGGGTAGGAGTCAATGTCGTACTTGCGCTTCACAGTGCGATAGCGCTCCTCCACCTCTTCTTCCGTCAGGGGAGACAGCTGCTCCTTGCAAAACGCGAGCAGCGCTTCTTCCGTGTCTTTCACCGCCGGAAGGAAATTAATAACAAGCTCAAGAACCATTCTCTCCTTCTTCCCGTTTCTCTCCTGCTCGTTTGAATCTTCACCAAGTTCCATGGCTCCTTCTCCGGACGTCTCCAGAAAGTTGTCTCCATACCATGTTCTCAAAAACTTGGGAACTTGCTTGTTCACATAGTCATTGCCACGCAGGACTGCCAAACAGATCAGCCGATTTGGAGTGAGTCCGAGCTGTGCGCGTATCTTGCTATTCACGATGTACGGAATGGTGCTCCAGTCCTCCGAAAAAGCCTTGACGCAGGAAGAGGGAGAAACCATTCCCTCTACAGGGAAAATGGCAAAATCGAAATCATCCGTCATTACGAGGCACTGGTGTTCGTACGCAAACTATGCTATCTCTCTACAGGTCAGTAAAACGGTGATTCACCACCTGTCTGGGTCCGTGCATCCAAAATGGATTAGACTCGTATCGCCATTGAGAAACTGCAGCACGCCATCTCTCACTGCTGATTTGCAGACACGAGGATAGGGAAAGCCTTTACAGGGAAACCTCGGCCTATATGCGTTATAGGTTCTACCGAGCCGCTCTCTCAAAACACCCGCGTAGACTACCTGTCTCTTCCGCTTGTGGGAATCGCGCAGCTTCTCATTCTCAGACAACAAATCAAAGAAGAAGCAAGTAATATGGACCCCGCTCCTCCTCAGCCAGACCAACAGATCGTATACAAAGTCCTTTATGCATTCGTAAGAACAACCCATATCCACTCGTTGGTTTATTAGGTGCTGAACGACGATATGCTCAAGGTTGTTTCCGTCCACTACCACGGACAAACTACTGCGCCTAGCAATCATCTCGCTTAGAAACTCATTACCCCGGGAAATGCAGCTCTCTAATGGATTTCACCCTCTCTAGTAAGTACGTTCGCAATCCATAGACGCCCATTCTTTTCCTGCGCTTCTGTTCCAGGCGTTTCGTGACATGACTATCATATGCACTGGGAATGTCGTTATGATTCTCATCTCTCTGCCTCCCTACTCTTCGTTGTTACGTGAACTATTTTACTCCACGTCCTTTCAAACCCCTCCTCCCATCGTTCGCAACAAACACGCCACATAGGTTACACTTCCTCCACACGCATCTCCTCCATCTTCTGCTTCTTCTG
>ERZ1106948.341-NODE-341-length-23280-cov-33.181055_pt1 | contig 23280 bp, 45 predicted proteins | sample MGYA00403673_ERZ1106948 | MGnify/ENA primary metagenome ERZ1106948 (study PRJEB35170, sample SAMEA104062409) | human gut metagenome | biome: human gut; feature: human-associated habitat; material: faeces | place: Denmark | collected 2012-05-07 ...
AAGTAGAGAGCCTTCTTTTCTCTAGCAGACATAACAGCCTTCATTCTGTGGAGATAGATTGATCAAAGTCAAAGAATCGGTTTAACCACTACGCCATGAGCCAATACACTCCAGTTCTCACCTTTTGTGAGCACCACACGCGGAGAAAGAGTGCGGACTCCTTGGTGTAAAAGGCCCCAAACCCGGTTTGCTTTTGCTGTCGGGATTTGCGCTATTCTCGAGGTGCTGGATGAAATGAGACGATGCAGTGAAATAACACGCAGAACTTGGAGCAAGAAACAGGGCAAATCCTCACGAAAAACACACACAGGTGCAGCAGTCCACTTCTAAATGAAAATGCACGAAGCGCGCTTAGAGCCACCGCTTCAGCCTTCTGGAGGAGTTGGAGCCCTCGATCGCGTTCGTGCTGAACTTGTCCCCCTCCACCGAATTCTTCATGGACGCCGTCTCGCTAATCGATTTCATGTTCAGCACAAAGGGGTCGTCGTTATCCACGCGGGTGTAGAAACTAGGGTCAAAACGCCACAGAAGGACTACATGCAACGGTGCCGAATGGTGACGACGATCCAGCGCACGACGAGGACGGTGATCACCAACCCCGCGAGCGCGCCGCAGATAAGGGCGTAGGGGATTTCCGCGTGACAGACCTCGCAGAATTCTCCCTCGCAGTTTCGCTGGCAAATGCACTTCCCGATCTCGGTGTTGCAGACGCCGTTGTTTTTGCACTCCGCAGCGCACTTCACCTCTCCCTCTGAAAGTGAGCGGAAACAAGGAGCGAATACGGCTCGCTGTCGCCAGGCAGAGCAGGAGCAGAAAGCACGAGAAGAGAAGAGGATTCGACACTGCCATGGGTTTGGAAGCTGAAAGGAGTGGGAAATGAGGAAGAGGGGGTGGCGAGACAACCCATAATGGACACATTCATTCTTTTCTCAAGTAGTCTGAGAAGACAAGAATGGGGTTAAGACTGTACTCGTACAGGATCATTTCTATAGTACATTCTTTCTTTTTGTCTTTTCAAAAAGAGTACACGTGAAAACTTTGATGATTTGGAATCGCCCTTGAGCTGTAATTGGGAGGAGAGTAGCATGATGGCTTTCGCCGTTGTTGCTACAGCGAAGAACGTCGGCAGTGTTAATCCAAACTGCTTGAGGTTCAAGGGCATTATGAAAAGTTTCTCTAAACGAAATCCTCGGAACACGGAGACAAAACACAAATGCATTTGTTCCTATCACGCTTTCTCGTGGCGACGGTGCTGTGGTATTCCCTGTGCTGCGCACACGTACTGCCGTCGCCGCATCTCTCGTTCTTGCGCAGCTCGCTCCAAACACCCATTTCCCTCATGAGCAAAAGCCCCATATGTAGATCTCGCGTCCTTCGTCGTGAACTGTAGATTGTGGCGAGTTCGTGGCTATTCAGAGTACTTCGAATATCGGTTGCTCGAGCATTGTTCCCGTCACGCTGTAGACACTGCCATTGGCTACAATTTCCACGGCAACAAAAGCGCACTCCCCACTCGGTTTGAGCGCATTCAGATACCGAGACTTTTCTACAATCGCAGCGAGACGTACACGGAGACGGAGAGTTTGCTTCTCCTAGATGTGAAGTCCAAGTATCGCTCGTTCTTCCTCATCACACCTAGCTGCTACGTCGACACCGGTGAGAGCACGCTGGAACGGCTGAAGTTCACGGTGGATAGCGTGTCCGTTCTGTTTCACTCTTCTGAAGAACTGGACTACTTCGTTTGCAATGCCTCCACTCCGCTGAACACGCGCGTTCCGATCGCCTCTCTGGATTGTTCGTCCTCCGTGTTTAACGTAATTCGTCCCCTCGACGTGGAGAATACGCTTTCTGTTCGTTTCGGTAGTGTTACCAGCAGTTGATAACGCGTAGGAGCATCGAGTGTGACAATCGACGATTGGGCGGGCAAGCTCGATTTCGTGGTTTCAAATCGAAATAGTTGGTGTCTATGACCTAAAGTCACTCGTAGCCTGCGCGAGCTCGTTCGTGTCCATTCTGGGGACGTTTCTCTCCTTCTTCCTGGTGGTCGCCTTCATGTTTCTGCTGATATTTGCATACAACACGAAGAAGAAGTCGCGCTACGTGGGAAACGGTATTGATGTGAAGAACATCCAGTACATATCGAAGCCCTTCTCTAGCGGTGTGAATCCCTACTCAAAGAAGTCGAAGGAGATCCCCGTAACGCCGCCGCCAAAGCAACAGCACACCCCTTTGGAGGTGAACACCATTCAGCTTCAGCGTGGAACGATGAGAAGCAGCTTCTTTATGGGTTAGCGGTGCGCGTCCTAGTTGTCCCTTTATCGATTCTCTTTCCTTCCCCTTGTACTGCTCTTTCCTTCACACAGGTTTGTTCTCTCTTGTTCACATTGCTTTCCTCCTTTACACAGTTCTTCTTTCCTTTATTCAGCATTGCTTTTCTTCAGTATCGCTTTGACTCACATTCACTCATCCAAACCAACAAATCACCGAACGGATGGGCGTTTCGCTCGACGAGTCCACGTTTTTCTCCAGATTTCCTGCATTCTATCGCGTTTCGGAGAATCGATTAGAATGGCCAGCGTGGATCTGAAGTCGACCAGCGTTAGCAACTACATTAGCGAGTTTTTGGGAGAAATCAACAAATGCTTCTTGAATCCCGATTTTGATACGTACTTATCCCTAACCCAGAACTGTAACGCTGTAGTCTTTCCTATATTATCGACATGGTCACCAAATCGCAGACGAGAGAGGGTAGGGATGTGCGTCCGAATGCATAATCCTCAGGAGAAGAGAAGGAGCGAGCGTTTTTGAAGAAGCAGATGGATGCGATCGAAAAGTGCCTTACGCCTATCGTCCAGGCTTACTACGCGGACTACAACAAGAGTCTGGACAGTCTGACGGCAATTTGCGATGATTTCCGCAAGAATCAAAAGGAGGTCCAAGAATTGCTAAAGAGGGTCCAGGACGTGAAGGCGCGGCTGGAAGGCAACCACAACGGCATCAAGGATCTGTACTACGAGAAAGTGGGTCGTGGTGACGCCGCGTGACGGTTCTAGCTCTTGACGGAGTACACGCTGAAGTCGCTGAAGAACATCGAGTACATCCGCCAGGCGCCCGCGCTCATCGACCAGCTGCTCGAGAACGGATACTACATCCACGCGAGCAACTTGTACAACGAGGTGGCGACGCTCCTGAGCGACAAGTCCATCTCGACTGTCCCCACGGTCGTCACGCTGCAGGAGTCCTGGGACACGAAGAAGAAGGACATCGAGAATGCGCTGATGGATCGTCTTCTCACGTTCGCCCGTCGCCCTCGTCTCACCCCATAGTATCGTGTACCCGAAGGAGACGGTGGAGTGGAGCTCCTACACGGACGAGGGCTACGACTACTACGTAGAGATTCACTGAGAGTGACGATCGTAGGCGCTGACGGAGGAGAAGGAGACGGAGCTGGTGACCAACGGCAAGTTCAACTGCAGCAAGTACACGGCGATCGCGCTGGTCATCAAGGCGGCGACGATCATCGGCTGCAATCTTGCGGCGCAGAACCGCCTGCAGAGCAACAGCGTGAACAACATCAACGAGATCGTGCTGAAGAGCGTGCGCCAGTGCTGCGACCGCGTGGAGAGCCCGAAGGTGGGCGTGAGGGGCGAGAGTGACGCGCAGGACCCGCTGGAGAAGGGCAGCGAGGCGGTGGAGTGGACACTGAAGCAGATCCTGATTACGTGCGAGGACGTGTTCAAGACGCACATGTGCGCGTGGCGTGCGGTATTGATGTGTAGTTGCTGCATCGAGTCGTTCTTGAACTGCTGCATCGCGGGCAACCTGGACTACGGCGAGAACATCAACACGCAGTACAACACGCTCTCCCTCTACAACAGCATCCAAATCGCCATTCAGGGCTTCATCGACAAATTCATCACGGTTTCTGTCATCTCGCTGCGTCACGTGTAGTTGCCCAACGCCTCCTCCACCGTCGCCGCGATGAAGCTGGCGCGCGACAACAACTCCAAGGGCGCGATGATCAGCTTCTCCTTCTCCGCGTCGCCCGCGTGGGTATCGAGTCAGCAGAGCGTGCTGAACGGTGTGCGAGGCGAAGCGTGGTCATGAGTAGATCTGACGGACAAGAAGATGAACACCAGCATGTTCGCCTCGATCTCCGACCCCAACCAGCTGCTGCTCTCCATGGTGTTCTTCTACGTGAAGTCCTTCTCGCTCAAGTGCACCATCCTCGCCAACAGTGCTCGCTGCTGCGTGGTGTGAGCTGTAGACAGTCTGGAGAAGATGAACGCTCGCCTCGCCAACTACCCACACAAGAGCGACGACCAGAGCGGTCCCGAGCTCGCCGACTCGCTGATGGTGCTGTCGAACTACCTCGAGGAGCACATCCAGGTGGCGCTGCGCACGCTCTCTTACCCCTAGTCCGATCTCCTGCCCTCGCTGTATGACCGCGCCGTCACCATCGTGCAGGCCGCCACGGGGCGTCCCGAGTCGTTCCTGGTGAACGAGATGGACGGTCGTCTGATCAACGTCGCGCTGCTGGCGTTGTGTCACAGATAGTGCGCGCTGGACGTGATCGCCGGCTACGAGGAGATGGAGCACCGCGTGATGCTCCTGCAGCAGAACTACTACGAGGTGATCGACACGCTCACCAAGCTCACCGACGCGCTCTGCGCCAAGTTCACCAACCTCATCGACGAAATGGTGCGCACCAGTTTTGCGAAGAAGCGGTATGATTGGGCGAGCAACGGCGGGAAGCTGCTGCTGCTGAACAACGCGTACTACCACGAAGCGCTGAAGGAGATTCCCGACTTCCCCAAATTCGTGCCGATTTCTGGAATTGCATGACGCGTAGGAATACAAGGTGCTGAGCGAGAAGGAGCAGCAGGAGGAGGACAACGCCATCAACAGCGACATCTACTCCTTCTTCGTCGACCCTGTGGGGGCACCCCAACCATTTGACTCGTAGCCCGTCGAGAAGAAGGCGCTGCTGGTGAACGGTCGCGTGACGCTGCTGTGCAACCTGTGCGAGGGCTGCGTGGGCATCGTGAAGCGTCTGCTGCAGAGTAGCGAGGCGTGTGGGCGTGATGATCGTAGTGAAGTGGAGACGCCATAAGAGCATCGACGTGTCGTCGCCGCTGGACCTGGTGCGTGTGGGTGGGGGGTGTGATGGCTAGACGCTGTACGACGAGGTGATCGACGGGTCGGTGCAGTCGATCCGCGCCGTGTACGACTACGCGCTGCAGATTCTCACGTACGAGATCACCGCGCGGTGCTTTTTCTATATCGAGCGGTGCGTGATGCGTGGTGGGGGTGACGTTCAGACTGACGACGTCATTCAAGAGCGTGAGCTACAACAACGTGCCGACGGTGATCATGGAGCTGATGAAGGACATGAAGGGCTTCTCCGACATCGTCATCAAGATCGTGAGGGTGTGGTGCTGTGATGAGGGGTAGTGTTCGCCTGCGCGTGTGGCGCTCCTCGGACACCATCTCGAGGCGATTCTGTCGACGCTGCTGATGCGCGTAGGGCGTGGGAAGAGGGAGTGAGGAGTAGTCGATCACGCGCCTGCCCGTGGAGGAGGTGGATGCGTCGATCATCAACACGCTGAAGCAGAGCGGCGTGTGCTGCTCGCAGATCATGACGATGCTTCTCCCGCTCGACGCAACGATTACGATCACACGCAAACTCAACGACGTGGGGCGTGTTGGGGAGGAGTGAGGTGTAGTACTTCTCGCTGGCGCTGCTGAAGAAGGAGGAGATTCGCGAGTATATAACGAAGAACCCGAAGCGCTTCACGAACATCGAATACATGAACCTGTTCCGACTCACGACGGCGAACCGCGAACGCGACGACGCTGCGATCGACTGGATCGAGGAGATTCTGAACGCGGTGGAGAAGAAGAGGAGATAATGTGAGTTGTTTGTTGGGATAGAGGCGTTTGGTCTTTGGAAGAAACAGGAGAGCATTTGAGCAATAGGAAGGCTTGGAAAGAGGCACTAGAAGTACTTGGACAAGGCACCAATGTCTAGCCATGAGAACACAAAACAGATTCCACTCTTCGTCGTGATGTCGTTCTTGTTCCGGAAGGCTTCAGAGGGAAGGAACACGTTGACTAGAGAAGGCATATCTACCGCTCACAGAGTTAGAATGAACTCACTTTCAAGAATGACGTGGTGCGGGAGCAAGAAGGTGAAGCAGTCTTCCGCCACGAGCGTGTTGAGCGTGGGCAGGTCTACTCCTCACTCCCGCTTCCCTCGCTCACTTCGCATGATCAGCGTGGAGGCCTCCGTGCTGTTGCGGAAGACGAACGAGTTGCACCCCAGCTTCAACGAGTACAGTTCCGGCAGGTCTACTCCTGATCCAGCGACGGAAACGCTACTGTCAAATACGGCACGCTCACAGCCGTTGAAGGCAGCGCCAGCGATAAGGATGACGCTCAGTTTGGGCATGTCTACGCCTTACCACTAGCCGTCTCGATGACTCTTCAGCTCCATGGAGCCCCAGTAGAACGCGTAGTCGCCCAGCTCGATCACCTCCAGGGACGGTGTGTTCTCGATGTCGCACAGCGTGTAGTCCGAGAACACCCAGGGACCCGCCGTCAATCCCTTCATCTTGGGACAGTCCTTCAGGGTGAAGCGCGCGTTCGGATTGCGCGTCTCGGGATAGTCCTCGGTGATGTTGTCGAAGCTCAGCTTGCCGATCACCACGTACTCCAGCTTCTTCATACCGACCATTCTTACTATCTTCACGTTCTTGAAGGACGAGGTGCCGATGGAGATCTTCTCGACGTGGGTGTACTTGCTGAAGTCCATCTCCGTGATGCCCTTGCCGTTGCACATGTTGTCGGGGATGGAGATCTCCGTCACGTCGCTCCACACCGGCTCGCTGCTCCAGCACTCTCTGTACTGCTTCCTCGCGAAGGGCTCTTCCTTCAGCAGCAGGACGATGGCGACGACGATGGCGACGACGATGGTGACGACCGCGACGCACCCAATGACGAGCCAGAGCAACAGGGCTTTATCCAGCGTCTTTCTCTTCTTCTTCTTCATGCTGCGTGGAGCGCGGAACTGCTCCTTCAGCTGCGGGCACTCTAGCAATGAGAAGGAGAACGCGCGCTCACTGTCCACCGTCACCTTGCTGTACTCGAAGCAGCCACTGCTCTTGTTGAGTTTGAACAACTCGGGCAGGTCTGGAGGTCAGAGGAGAAGGAAACGATAACCCTTCAACAGTACGTCGCAGTGGTCGCTCGCCACGCCTCGCAGTGCGCCGACGCCGAGACTGATCTTCATGAGCTTCGGGCAGTCTATTCTTCATTCCAGACAGCAATTCTTACTCTCCACCACCGTGTGACGACTCTTCTCGAAGCTGTTCACGCCGATCTGAATGGACTCCACGCTCTTCAGATCCCTCACCGCCAAATCGCACTCCTTGAAGCACTCGTCGCCGATCATCATCGTCTTCAACGCGTCCAAGCCACTCACCTTGTAGCCCTTGAAGCCCTTGAACGAGCCGTTCCCCACACTCAGCGAAATCAGCTCGGGACAGTCACTCAGCACCAACTCGCTGTCGTTGCTCTCGTTCTGGAAGCTGTACTCGCCAACCTCGATGCTCCTCAGCTTCTTCAGTCCCGCGACGCTCACTTTGCTCACATAGTTGAAGCACCTTGCGCCGATCTTCAGCTCCTCCAGCTCGCTGAAGCGCGAGAAGTCCAGCACTTCGCTCGTGTAGTCCTCGCACGCGCTCACCGTGATCGTTCTCGCCTCGGCGGGCAGGTCCATGAATTCGAGGGAGTTCATCACGATGCCTCGCCGCTTCCGCTCCAGCTGCAGCGCGGTCGACTCGTTCAGCACGGACACGTTCACCAGGTTGATGCTCTGCGTCGCCGTTTCGTTCGCCATCGAGTTCCCCACCTGGTCCGCCAGGTGCAGCAGCAGCGAGGAGTTGCCCTTGTTCGTGATTCGCTCCACGGCGTCCCTCACGAAGGGATGCTGCGCATCATGCCCTCACGACGCACTCACCTTCAACAGGTCGTCCACCGACGGTCGCTCCTTCACGTCCTTCACCAGACACTTCTTCACGAAGTCGATGCAGTCGGGAGACCAGCCCGACGACGACAGCGCCGGCGGCTTCTCGTCGCACACCTTCTTCATCACCTATGGGTCATCGCCCGACGCGTCCGTCACCTGAAAGGTGGTGCATTCCACGAAGGGATTCCGGCCCTCGGTCATTTCAATGATGCTGATGCCCAGCGACCACACGTCGCTCTTCAGCTGCGCGCCGTCCGTGTACACCTCGGGCGCCATGTACAGCGAGGTGCCGCACGTGGTGTTCCTCTTCGATCCAGCGTGCTCCAGCTTCACGGCCAAGCCGAAGTCGCCCACCTTGACGATCCCGCTCTCCGAGAGGAAGAGATTGTCGGGCTTGATATCCTACGCGTGAGATGTGCCACTCGTTCCCACTCTGTGAATGATGTTGTGGTTGTGGAGATAGCTCAATCCGAGCAGAGCGCAGCTCACGATGTCTCGCAGCTGCTCTTCATTTAACCGGTTTCCCCTCTTCAGATAGGACGCGATGGAACCGCTGTGGCAGTACTCCATGATAATCTGCTCCATTACTTAACGCCACCACCCAAACCCATAGCTCATTCGGCTTCCTGATCATACCGTAATACCGCACAATGTAGCGAGAGATGCACTCCTTCAGCATCTGGGACTCGTTCTCAAAGGTCTCGTTTCCCACGAGTATTCTCACCTTTTTGATCGCAACCAAGTCGTTTAGACTTTTATCTCTCGCCAAGTACACTTCGCCGAAGCCTCTAGGCGTAATCCGCTATTCCCAACGCGACCCGGCTCCGAGCTTTCCCTTGAATTCAAAAACGTCCTCCGATATTGAATTCACCATTTGTCTTGAGCGAGGAATCGAATAACTGACGAGGAGGGGACTTGTTTACTTAGGCTCTTTATGTGTGTGGAAAATGTGTTATTCAATTCAAAAGAGTGTATTCGCTTTCACTTCAGACAGAACGCCTATGGAAACACACTGCCCGTGATCATCCCCGCAACTGTCAAACAATCTCCTTCTCCATTATCCTTCTTTCGTTCTCTTCCATTCCAACTCCTCCTTTCCCTGCGTTTGTGCTGATTCTGTTCCTCTCCATAATCAGGACAGAGGACCATTTCGCGTGATCAGCACCAAATATGTCTTCCTTCCGAAATACAGTAGATTTGTTTGAATCCTACATAAATCATGAGCGTGGACGCACTTTATGTAAGAGCCTACATGATGGACAGCGACACAAGCGAGGAGGACAAGATTACCGCTTTGGTCCAGGTCCTCCAATCCATCGACACTGGAAAGGCCTTCCCCCAGCTTCTCATCGATGCACTCATTTCCGTATGTATCGTATGCGTTCGAATGAGTCCTAGTACGGTATTGATCGCAAACAGGGATCTCCGACGATAAAGATGCTTTCCTACGAAATCCTAGGATCGATCGCGTGTGACGGCGACAAAAAGGCTTCCGAGGCCATCATGGAGAGCGTTAAAACCGACATTGCTGGTACTCGGCTCTCTGTCCCGTCTGACGCGTAGGCAAGAACGGAGAGGTCGTGTACTCCGCGCTGGATGCCCTGAACAGTCTGACGGGCTCGTATTTGGTGGATTTCGTCCGCACCATTGACGTTTATGATGGATATGCCATGTCACGCATAGCTCGATAAGATTGTGCGCAGCAGTCTCTCCAACGAGTACCCCATGGTCAGGAAGGAGGCAGTCTCCGTGTTCTCGCTCCTGGCTCTCCGTTGCCTATGCGCCATCAACGGACTCGCATACAAGGCATGCTTTTCCACAACGCGTGACGCGTAGGATTCTGCGTACGATTCCTCGCGCGGCCGTCCCGAAATGATTCAGGAGACGCTGACGAAGTGCCGCGAGGTGATCCGCTGCGTGGCGGAGTCCCTGTACGACCCCGACGTGCGCGTGGTGGCGGAGTGCTGCAAGTCGCTCCTGATGTTCATCGAGGAGAACAACAAGCACATCTACAGCGCCATCGACGAGGGCTTCAACTACCACACCAGCGAGGAGGCGAAGGAGGTGGCGGCTCGCGCGCTCCCTGACCCGTAGACGCTCACCATCTCGCCCTCGCTCGTCTGGGACCTGATCCCCGACGTGGGCGAGCTGCTGCTGGCGCAGACGTACACCATCGCCAGTCGCATCCACCAGGCGGAGGGCCTGGAGGCGTCGTACATGATCGAGGGCATCTCGGAGGCGCTGCTGCTGGCGCTGCACTTCAACGAGTGCGCGGGCTACGAGTGGACGCCGCGTGTGATCCGCCTGGAGCACATGGCGACGCCGCAGAACGTCGCCTGCGACGAGGTGGCGTCGTACTGGGTGCGCAACGTGCTGAACGAGTACCTGTGCAGCGGCGAGGCGGAGGCGATGTTCATGGCGGGTGGGTGCTTTGACCTCGTGTGACGCGTAGCCAAGTACACGGTGCTGCTGTCGCGCTACAAGCTGCTCTCCATCAACAAGCAGTCCTGGGCCTGCGCCGCCTTCGTGGCGCTGCTGCGCGTGATGCAGTCGCCCTTCGGCGTGAACGACCCCGCGTCGATCGCCGCGCTGATGGTGGAGGCGATCCAGTTCATCCCGAAGGACTTCTACTTCCCCGCCAACGACTCCATGATCCTGAACCTGCACGGGCAGACGGGCATTCCCTCCACGCGCGACCTGATCCTGATCAGCAGCAACGCGGAGGTGGTGCAGAAGGAGCTCTTCAACATCCCCACCGTGTCGGCGTGCTACCGCGCCATCTACACCGTGCGTGTATGCGAAAGTGTGGGGTGTGAGGGGTAGAACGTGAAGTCGCGCATCGGCCTGCTGCTGGCGATGGCGCGCTCGCTGGTGAAGAGCATGCTGAAGGAGGGCAACTCGGACTACGCGCAGAAGGTGATGACCTCCACCTTCATCACCAACATCTTCAAGCAGGACGACGGCGACGTGTTCAGAGAGGAGGTGGGGACCGCTGCGGCGCGTGAGGCGTAGGTGGTGTCGTCGCTGATCGCTGCGGTGAGCGAGGAGAAGCCCGAGCAGAGCGCCTCGCGCGTGGACGTGTTCCGCTGGATGAAGGTGTGTCTGAACATCCTGTACAGCTGCGCCGTACTGCTGCGTGTGCCGTGTGACCGCTAGGACTGCCTCACGTGGTCCTCGCAGAGCGGCGTGGCGATGGAGAAGTACCTGATCGTGCTGTACGAGTTGGGCAGCTCCGTGGACGCCGAGCACGAGGAGAAGGCGGGCGTGACGCCGATGACGCCGCTGTCGCCGCAGGACGAGGACGACGACGAGATGCGCCAGGTGCTGCTGCAGCGCGTGCTCCAGCACATCGTGATCAAGGTGCTGCCGAGCGTGAAGGACGCCTCGGCGAGAATGCAGATCATCTGGGTGGTGGCGCAGTTCGTGAAGTCCAGCGAGCTGCAGCAGGTGCTGCTGGGTCTGGTGCTGCGCCGACTGCTGGCGGAGGACCAGACCGAGGTCAAGATCGACGACCACTTCGCCAAGTTCGAGCATGTACGGAATCGCCCCGATTTGTGACGGATAGACGTCGCTGGCGTACGCGGGCAGCGTGGCGGTGGAGGAAAAGAGCGTGGCGAAGGAGGACCTGGTGCTGTCGGACCTGCTGCTGCGCTGCATTCTGCTGATCGTGGGCGACAACGCGGAGCTGGCCGTGATCGCCTACCGCGCGATCCAGGAGTACTTGACGCGCGAGACGCTGACGGTTCCCGCTCGCGAGAAGTAGGGTTGGGTGTGGTGTGTGACGCACAGCGCGCTGCTGGTGCTGGCGCGCGTGTCGCTGTCGCTGCCCGAGGGCTACGTGAAGAAGGGCTATCTGATCACGAACGAGGGTAGGCGTTGTGCGTGGAGTCAACGGCAGACGAGCGCATCGAGACTGTGTACTCGTTCATCGGCGAGTACTCGCCGTCGCAGGACACGGACTGCGTGAAGCAGCAGAAGATCAACAACATCCACGACCCCGCCGAGGTGTACCGCCAGTCGCTGCAGAACGCCTTCGTGCACAAGAGCGAGAGCCACGACGAGACGACCGCCAAGGTGGTGTGTAGGTGTCGGGGCGTGGCGTGAGCTGTAGCGCACACGCACCCGCTCGTGTACAAGTCGCCCGCCATCCACCTGCGCTCGACGCTGGCCGGCAGCTCGGACCCGCTGCTGATCGTGGGCAGCTTCCGCGCGCAGAGCGACATGCACCAGCTGATTCTGCGCATGACGCTGTACAACGCGACGCACGTGGACATCAGCGGCATCAGGTGAGGCAGCGTCGCGTCTCTCACCCGTAGCGTCTCCGTCGCCGCGCAGGGATCCCTGTCGATGAACCCGCTGCGTCGCGACGCGCACTTCGACATGAAGGGCGTGCTGCGTCCGCGCGCGTCGATCACGTGGGAGGCGCCGCTGGAGGTGAGTCACTTCGAGCGCGGCACGGCGCAGCCGCTGGTGACGCTGAAGCGCGCGGAGGAGACGATCACGACGATGAACGGCGCGATCAAGGAGGGCACGGGCGACCTGGTGTTGCCCTACACGCCCATCCAGATCAAGTTCACCGACCTGCTGCTGCCCGCGCCCGCCCACCTGCTGGAGGCGCAGGCGTTCCGCTCGCTGTGGGACCGTCTGGGCCAGTCGATCAACATGGACGGCGTGATCGAGCAGACGGGTCACTCGCTGTCCGAGCGCCTGGCGTACGAGGTGATTCGCGGTCCCGACAGCGCCATCGGCTACGTGGGCCTGCCCGAGATCCCGACGGGCAGCCACATCCAGGCGGCGGGCCTGTGCCAGACGTGGAGCGGCGAGTGGCTGGCGTTCTACTGCATCGGCGCGTGCACGGTGCACCCCTCGGAGGAGAAGACGCCCGCGGACGCGACGGCGACGGCGACGCCGGAGAACGATACGGTGACGCCCACGCCAACGCCGGCGGAGAACGCGGTGTGGCGCGTGCAGTACGAGTTCCGCTCCACGAGCGAGCAGGTGATCGACGCGCTGCGACAGAACGGTCAGCAGTGGCTGGACGACTTGACGGAGGAGCAGGTGCGAGTGGTGAACGTGTACGGCAACTGCATGGACGAGAACTACCGCAAGAGGGAGAGCGTGATGTTCCCGGGGCTGAGCAACCTGCAGATCGAGAGCAACATGAGCACGGACGACATTCTGTACAAGTGGAACGTGATGAAGAGAAATCGCAAGAACCGCTACGTGGAGCTGAGCGACGACGAGGAGGCGGAGGAGCACGAGGACGAGGAGTAACATTGCTTGGGTTGTTTGTTGGAACAATCACCTCCATGTTACATGTTTTGGTTCGTTTCCTGCAGTTTCGAGAAGAAGTTGTTCCACACGTCGGCAATTCGGGCAGTGTCGTTGCTCTATCCCGTCACGAAGCGAATGCGCCTCCCACCACTTCGATCAACTGCTCCATGTTCATGTTGAGACGCTTCAGCGATCCGACGATGTCCTCCAGCGTCTATGCCTCACAAATCCGAGGAACCGCAAACAAGTGTGATATCCTCCACAAGACGCTTCTTCTCGCGAGCCTCGGGTGTCTATTCGTCATTGCGCGATACAAAATGAACAGAGTTCATGGGGTCGAGATTTGAATGAAGACCCTGTGGAAGCAACTAGGTCCTACCGTTGGTACGTGGAGTTCGGTAGGGATGGTGTAGCGAACGATGAAGAACAAACACATGAGGAAGCAAGTAGTCTTTTCACCGTTTCGTACACTGTCCAGCTGACGGCAGCGGATGGAGCTTGCTGGATGATTCGGGTCGAGACCCCCATGAACAGACTTCGCACTCCTTCCTCCTTCTATTCGTTATGCATCAGGATTCACGTCTACGATCATCAGTTTCAGCGTATTCCAGAATCCGTTATACTTGCGGGCAGATCCCGCGGCTTGGGTTTGGATACGGGTTTTGATGACATCCAACGGACAGGTGACGAAACCGGAAAGCGCTCCAGCAAAGAAACCGCTCACGAGGAAAGCGGAGTAGTTCTGTGGGTGAGAGAGGAAAGCAATGTCCACCTGATTTCCAGAGGGATTCAGAATACTCTTCATCCAGTCGTTTGTCACAACGAGCACGGCGGCATTGGGCATGTTCATGAGAATGGTCGTGAAGTACGACGAGTAGAGCGCGCGCACTCCCTCCTTTTTGATGATGGAGCAGAGAGCAACGAAGGGACGCGGGTACAAGCCCAGCTGCATTCGCTGCTTCACCACGTCCAGCGGCGTCATCACCGCATCGTGTGCCAGAGACGCGAGGGCTCCGGCAACGGCAGAGGCGTTCACGCTCAGTGCAGAATGAAGGAGTGTAACGAATTCCGCAATACAGGATATTCTTATTGTTCTTGCCACCCAGATACGCCTTGGTGGATTCGTATATGGAGAAGTACAAGGCGTGGGCGGGAATGCACGCAAGCAGCGTGGGACTCATGCCCCTCCAGAGCACTCGCACTCCGTTGTGTTGTACGGATGTTTTGACGGTCAAGTACTTCCGATACTGTTGACCGAAATACTATGGATGAGTCCTGGCACGAATTTCCACTCTCTGATTTGTGTGTAAGTCCATCTTGCTGTTTACCACCTTTGATACGGCCTGGAGATTCGTCTACTCGTCATTCTCGCAACGAATACGCACCCGAAGTGTATCAATGGGAAAGAATACAATGTGCTCGGAAACACCCGCGGCAATACCCGCGATTGTGTGCTGGCGAAAGGACAAGCTGGTCGGGTCCCAGACTTCCCAGTCGTATTTGTCTTCCATTTGAAATGCGACTCGAATAATGATGTCGAAGAAAAGGGCGAAATGAGGGTAACCATGGTAATCAAGAAATGACGGAACAGTCCATGTGACATAAGAATGCATCGAATACGAATGTACGCATGCAATGGGTGATGAAATTGGATTCTCATTATGCTAGTGGTGTCGATACGATTCTTGTTGCTTCGTAATTCTGTATTGAGTTGAATTGGAGCTGGAATCAAGCAGTTGAATGCACATTCTGTTGAAAAGACTGCGTTGGAACGTATCCTGTGACAACAAGAGAAGAACTGATGTGCTTGGGTTTCGTGCCTCCCTTTCTGCCGTTCGTTGCGGATCGAATCGTAGAATAGAACTCGGATCCATTCCACCGAAATCGTCTTCACTCCTTTTGTTCACCGTTTTCTCTGTTCATTGCATTTCACATGATTCAACAAATCAAATTTGAAATCGATTCACGCAAATGCAACCATTCCCTATTCCATTCCCAATCTCCTCCACTTTTCACCGACAGTCTCTGCACCCCTTCCTCTCACTCTTCTCGTCACCGAAACTCTCCTTCTCCTTTCATGTAGATTCACCGCGGTTATTCCTCCCATATAGCGGAAGCAAAGATATCGTTTCTGCTCCATGTCGATACGAATTTCTCAGTAATCTTTGTAGTAGAGTACGAACCCGTATTTTGTTCCGTTTATGCACCGACTTAACTGTGTTTTAGAAAATGCAGGAGAAGGATAGCGTTGCTGCTCCCGTGTATTACTACGGAGATGCTGTTTTTAAGGACGTAATGCAGTCCGTCATGGACGAAGCATGGATCGTCGTTTGTGCATATTAGGATTGAGAGATAGGCGGAGTGGGACAAACTCGCGGTCCGTGTGAGGAATCGTAAATCGGCGGACTTGGAAGAGTTCCGTGCTGGATTGAAGGAACTCTCGTCGCTGTACAATTCGGTGTGGCTGAAAAACGTGATCAAGAAGTGCTACGGCGATCTCTTCGATGTGCGAATTCTCAACAAGACTGAGACGTAGACGCTCAAAGTACTGCTGGAAAAGCTGTACGATGATCGCATCGAGTGGAAGTACGGGGAGACCGATTTCTCGTCGCTGCGAAAGAAGGCCATCAACAAGCGGCAGTACCTCCCCATTCTCCTCTTCGGGTTGATGCCGAAGCTGAGTTCGGAGTTGCAGGGCCAGATTCTCTCCTTCATGATTGACTGCGTGAACGTGGAGTTCGGTGGTGGCATTGATGGGTAGGAGCGCATCCACAATGTCGAGATCTTCTTTGAGATGGATGTTCTCCGCAAGCTCATCTTCATGCTAATGTCCATCCACAAATACAACGCGTTCGACATCCAGCGACCGGAGGAAATACCCCCCTTCGACATCGCGCTGTTCCTCTGTCCTCCTGCCCTCACCCGTAGATCGGACGACTCAATCAAATTCATATACGACCTCATTTACACGCTCGCCTCCCATGTACTCCTCTTCCCGTCCCCTAACGGCTAGAACGTGCGGCCCCAAGATTTGAAGACCATGCTGCTTCCCTTCCGCTTGGGCACCTTCGCCTCCGAGGAAGAGGAGTCCAAGGAGGGCCTCTTCCAGTCCGCGGACTATCTGGGCACGCTTCTTCGCATCGCGCAGGCCCCCAAGGCGCCGCCTTCGTTCTTCTCATGGACGGAGCCGTCGACGGGCGTGACGGCGTACCCGTCAGCGGCGTGGTCAAAGAGCGGATACACGGTGTTCTTCTGGGTACGCATCGAGAACTTCGCGACGGAGAGTTCGCTGCTGCCGCTGTTGTGTTGTGCGTGTGGTGTGACGACTAGCTGCACGATGAACGGCGTGAACCCGCAGCAGATTGACATCGCCCTGCGCGGCAGCGACCTGGTGGTGCGTCTCACCAACGAGAAGAACGACGTGTCCACGGTGACGGTGCCGATGGCGCTGCAGAAGGGCAAGTGGTATTGGCTGGGCGTCACGCAGGCGAAGAAGGGTCTGTGGAAGAGCGCGCTGTCCGTGTACCTGGACGGGAGCTGCATCTTCGACGAGAAGTTCCCCTACCCCGAGAACTTCGACAACGGCGGCAAGAGCAACTACGCCGTGTACTTCGCGCGCTCCTTCGCCACCGCGTCGTACTCGAGCAGCGAGACAGAGTAGCTGTGAGCGATGCTTGTGACCCGTAGTTATCGCTTCCAGATGTGTTCCATGGGAATGATGAACAGTCCGTGCAGCGAGCAGGAGGTGCTCAGTCTGTACCAGCTCCACCGCAGCCGCACCTACAGCATCACGGAGCTGACGGCCGACGAGCAGTGGAAGGCCATTCAGCAGCGTCTCACCGAGCGAGTGGGGATTTCGCGGGGGTGTGAGGCGTAGTGTTGCTGCTACTACGAGGCGCGCAACTCGCGCAACCAGGTGTGCTTCTGCTGCACGGCGGAGGGCGTGGACGGCTCCATCTCGGAGGGCACGCGCATCGTATCGGAGAGCACGCTCACCGTCACGCTCGCCTCACGTCGTGGTTCCGTGCTGGCGTAACGTGTAGTGGGAGGCGTGCCCTTGGTGCTGCCCATGTTCGTACCGCCCGTGTCGCAGGTGGCGGTGAGTCACCTCCCGTCTCTCGTGCCTCAGCCGCTCTCCGCACGCGCCTACGCGCAAGCACTCTCTCTGCTGGCGATGCTGCTGCAGGAGGACCACTCGCAGCTCATCACGTTCAAGAACAACGGAGGCGTGCAGCTCCTCGCCATGCTGCTGCGACGCTGCCCACCCTCACACCTCACCGCGGAACTGGTGACGGTGGTGCAGCAGATCGTGGAGGCGCTGAAGGACGACAAGGAGCTGTACATCGCATGCGTGCGCTTCCTGCTCTTCGACTTCTCCGTGTGGGGCTCCGCGCCGTGGTCCACGCACATGGTGGTGCTGCGCGTGCTGAGCGAGTACGTGCACAACGACCCTCAGTTCGTGAAACAGCACGTCGGAATCCGGCCGCTGCTGCAGGCGCTGGTGAAGGTGTACTACAGCGAGGTGGGCGAGTACTCGTGCAAGCGCGACGAGAGCATCACGGAGGAGGTGGTGGCGGAGCTGCAGCAGAGCGTGAGCGAGATGCTGCGCATGCTGATCGATGCGGAGCCGGTGATCTACCGCGTGGACGTCAGTTTCATCCTCAGCGTGCTGTATATGGTGAACGACGAGACGGTGCTGGCGAGCCTGCTGCGTCTGCTCTACGAGGAGTGCACGCGCCGTAGCGTCTGTTCTCGCTGTTAACCATAGCCACGGTGAAGGCCAATCTCTTCCAGTCGCTGTGTCTGTGCAAGGCGCACACGGTGTTCCTGAACTGCATGTGCCACGAGGACGAGGAGGTGCGCTGTCTCGCCATCCGCTGTCTCCACTGCTTCTGGGTCGCCACCAGCCCCACCGCCAAGCTCAACGCCGACATCAACGAGTTCACTGCCGACGAGTGCAGCGGCATCGCGGACCTGCTGTGCGACAACGTGATCACGCTCGGCGTGTACCAGTCGCTGATGGACTTCGCGCTGGGCATCAAGGTTGGCTCGTCAACGCTCACTCACGTGTAGCCCGAGTCCGTCGCCAAGGGCGTGGTGGACGGCAGACGCCCGCTGGCCATCCAGTTCCCCTTCGTGTTCTCCGTCCTCATGGAGTGTCTCTGCTCTGCCAAGGACGCCGTGCGCGACACGGCGCTCAGCCACATTCTCTCGCTCGTCGAGGGCGTCACCTCCGCCTCCTCCAACCGCCTCCTCATCAACCAATCCGTTCGCTCGCACGCCGTCTCTCATGTCTAGACCACCGCCATGCGCTCGCTCGTGGTGCTGTACGCCACCACCGCCACCGCCTCCACCGCCGCCAAGGCCAAGCAGATTCTGGTGGACTGTCTCGCCACCACCGTCGTGTCGCGCTCGGGCGGCTGGGAGTCCGTGGAACAGCTCCGCATTCTCGTCGAGTCGCTCTTCATGACGCCCGCCGTCGCCTCCGTCGACGCCCAGGCGCCGCTTTCGCTCGCGTACTCCTTCCCGCAGCTGTTCAAGGGCATCATCCACGACGTGCTGACGCAGCTGGAGGGTCTCATCGCCTCGCAGAAGCCGAAGCGCAAGGACGCGAGCGGCGCCATTCTGTTCGAGGGCTACGCGCTGTGCTCGTACATGGTGATGTGCTACGTGGTCGGGATCATGCCGCCCATTCCCAGAGCCGTCGAGTGCGACGACAGCAACAACATCAAATCCGTGCATATTTCCGGAATTCCCGAAATCAACACGATTTCGGACGAGGACTGCGTGCTGTTGAAGCAGTGTCTGTCGATCTGGTCGCACCTGTCGTCGCAGCTCAGCTCGCCGACGGACAGCTGCCTGTCCGAGGGCTCGCACCCGATGAACGTGCCGCTGATGGAGAAGGGCGTGGTGCCGGTGCTGCTGCGCGGGCTGGAGATCGCGATCGTGAACGACATGAAGCGTCTGTACCAGAGCGGCGTGAACCATGCGGAGCTGAAGGACGTGATCGTGAAGGAGGTGGCGTGGATCCAGGAGATCCTCACGACGGTGGGGTGCATCGCGCAGGGCAAGAGCAGCGAGGTGCTGAAGCCGAAGAACGACTGGTGCAACCAGCTGCTGCTGAGCAGCGCGTACGGGCTGTTCACGATGATCTCCTTCTCCACGCGCATTCTCTCCTCGATCACCACCGTGCAGCTGACCAACCACGACACGAAGGTGATCCACAGCAACTGGACGGCCATCGACGACGCGCTGTGGAGCGTGCTGGCGCTGTGTCTGAAGAACCTCATCACGCTGTTGGTGACGATGGACGACGCTGCCTTCCGCGTGCTGAACAGCCTCATGTCGGTGAAGGCGAAGGACCTGATGCCCTACAACAACTGGATCACTGTCTTCACTCACGCTATCTTCAAGTCTGCCGTGGAGGGCATGAAGCACCTCATCGTGGCGTACGGCGACCAGCTCGTGGTGGCGGCAGACAAGAAGGAGGTGGACCTGACCAAGCGTCGCGCGCGCTGCGTGAGCGAGCACTCGCCGCTGACCATCCGCCTGGAGGAGGAGATCAAGGAGTCGGTGGAGAAGTCGGTGGACGCGTTCGAGAAGGACGCGCTGTACAGCATCATCGAACGTGAGACGAACGGTCTGAAGATCATGAAGAAGCTGTGGCGCGAGCTGGTGTTCGGACCCTCCATGTGGCACGGCGTGGAGGGCGAGGCGCAGGCGGAGAGTCGCGTGTACTACCAGCTGGACCGCAAGGAGACCAAGAAGCGTCTGCGCAACCGCCTGAAGCGCGACTGGAACGAGCGCCCACACCGCAGCATCGGCATGAACTGGCTGGAGTCGAAGAACAAGGAGGACACGGCGGAATCCGACCTGATGAAACTGCGCGTGGTGAAGAAGGTGGAGGAGAACGAGAGTCTGCCGACGGAGTCGGAGGACACGGAGCAGGGCGTGGCGTCGCCGGTGCCGCTGAACGTGGAGACGGAGATGTCGAACATGGAGATGAAGTTCACGCACGGCGAGCGTGTGGTGTATTCGACGCGCGTGGAGCTGGTGCTGCCGATGTGCGTGATCGAGGGCCGCTTCGACATCACGCCCACCTCGTTGTACTTCTTCCCCGAGGCGTTCAGCGAGGGTCACGAGGGCACCAAGAAGGACATGCACGTGCGTCACTGGGTCATCGACAACATCACGGAGTTCTACCGACGCCGGTACCTCCTCGCGCCCACCGGCCTCGAGTTCGTGGAGAACAACAAGTCGTACTTCATCAACCTGCCGGTGCCGAACGAGTACATGAAGGTGTTCCAGATCATCCTGCTGCAGCGCCCCAAGTACCAGAAGCTCAACCCGCTCTACTGGCACCTGTACTCGCCCGCCGTGCTGGTCGCCAAGTCGGAGTGGACGCACCTGTGGCGCACGCGCCAGATGTCCAACTTCGAGTACCTGATGAAGCTGAACATGGCGGCGGGTCGCACCTACAACGACATCCAGCAGTACCCCGTGTTCCCCTGGGTGCTCGCCGACTACCACAGCGCCACGCTGGACCTCGGCAAGGAGAGCGTGTACCGCGACCTGAGCAAACCCATTGGCGCGCTGAACGAGGAGCGCCTGGAGGGCTTCCTGGAGCGCTATCAGTCGATGGAGGGCGGCGACATCCCGCCGTTCATGTACGGATCGCACTACAGCAACGTCGGCACCGTGCTCAACTTCCTCGTGCGCATGGAGCCCTTCGCGGAGCTGGCGGCGCGGCTTCAGGGCGGGCACTTCGACTGGGCGGACCGTCTGTTCCACTCGATCGAGGAGGCGTGGACGCGCGTGCTGACGAGCACGGGCGACCTGAAGGAGCTGACGCCCGAGTTCTTCTATTCGCCGCACTTCCTTAGGAACATGAACGGGCTGGACCTGGGCAAGCGCCAGGACGGCACGGTGCTGGGCGACGTGGTGCTGCCGCCGTGGGCGTCGTCGCCGGAGGAGTTCGTGCGAATTAACATGCAGGCGTTGGAGAGCGACTACGTGAGCGAGCACCTGAACGAGTGGATTGACCTGATCTTCGGGTAAGCGAGAGCGTGTGCGGTGACGCGTAGGTACAAGCAGCGCGGCGAGGAGGCCGTCAAGGCCAACAACGTCTTCTACTACCTGACGTACGAGGGCATGGTGGACGTGGCGTCGCTGACCAACCTCGACGAGAAGAAGGCGATCGAATCGCAGATCGCCAACTTCGGTCAGACGCCCTCACAACTCTTCACAGCCCCGCACCCGAAGCGCCTCTCCGTCGCCGACTCGCTGTCCGCGCTGGGTCTGAAGATCCTGCCGGGCACAGTGCTGAACCCACAGCCGGTCCGCACGGCGCACACGGGCCGCGTGCTGCAGATGGTATACAGCGAGGACGACAAGGAGGTGCTGAGCGTGGACAGCAAGGGAATGGTGTTCGTGCACAAGTACCTGGCGGCGCAGCCGGGACACAAGCTCTTCCCGTTCACCTTCCAGGCGAACGAGAAGACAGGCGAGCGCCTGCTGCCTGCGAGCAACGGGTACCCCACGTCGATCCGCAACCGCGTGGTGCACGAGGGCGGCGACGTGGACGAGGAGGTGTGTGCTGGTGTGTGGCGTGAGAACTAGATGGCGCTGGCGTGCATGCGCGAGCGCGTCTGCGTGAACCAGTCGCTGACGCGGCTCTTCAGCGCGGGCTACCACGACTGCCTCGTGCGCATCCAGCCGCTGCAGTCGGAGCTGCCCGTGATGAAGCTGGCGTACAACGACATGATGGCCACGTGCCTGACGCTGACGGAGGACGAGCGCGAGGTGGTGGTGGGCACGCGCGACGGGTTGATCATCGTGTGGAGCATCGAGTGGGGCGTGCGGCGCGGGCGTGAGGTGTAGGACCATTGCGCAGTACTCTGCCGACGAGGACTCCGCGTACGCCTTCTCCACGCAGTTGCCGCGGTTAATTCTCCCTGGACTGCCGTCGAAGGGTGGAGTTGGCGTGCTGAGGTGATGTTTAGTGACGCAGGTGGTGGCGTCGCGCGACCTGGACTTGATCGTCGCTTCCACTTCCCTGAACCAGGTGTACCTGTTCAACCTCCGCGACGGGCATTTCGTGCAGGTGATCGAGATGAACCAGTACATTCAGCAGCCCGTCGCGGAGAGTGGAAAGACGACCAAACTGAACTACCGCATCACGCAGCTGCGCACGACGTGGACCGGCTACGTGTTGGTCTCAGTGACGTGTCTGCAGGGCGATTTGCCGAACTACCTTTTCTGCTTCGATGTGAACGGGTTCCTGCTGTACTCGCGGAATGACGTGAGGCGCATTCACACGATGACGACGTCGAAGGACTCGAAGTGGCTCTTCGCCGAGTCGTCGCACAACATCTGCATTTTCACACTGCCAGATTTGAAGCTGAACACGGTGCTGTCCTCTCCGAAACTGAAGATTGACAGTCTGTGTGTGTCGTCTGACAATCGCGCGCTCCTGGCCGGCGTCGAGGACGGGGAGGTGTTCTGCTTCGGACTGAACCTCCGTTGGAAGGAGAAGGAGGATGAGATGCCTGCGCGTGTTGATGAGGAGGACATAAGGAACACTGAGGATTTAGAGTAGTAGTCGTGTTTGTTTCGCAAACCCTGTCGATTCCGAGAGTGGAGCGGTTTCAGAGCCACGGAGGGAGGAGCAGAGCCCGAGTGCGGTACCCAAACCGCACGACCACTGGCCATGCAAAGCAAGGGATCACTGGACGCTTCATCAATTCCTTTCCTCTCCAGTCTTGTTATCAATCGACACAGATACGATGTCTGAAGCTGCCGTCACCGTCCGTGTGAGAAAGTTCATGAGAAACCCCCTCCTCAAGCGTCGCCAGATGGTAATGGGCTAATTCGAAGAGTGAGCACATAGACCATTGAGATTATTCACCCCAAGCGTGCTTCTGTCTCCAAGGACGAGCTTAAGAGCATCCTCGCCAAGAAGTACAACGTTGCCGACG
>ERZ1106948.347-NODE-347-length-22937-cov-6.901276_pt1 | contig 22937 bp, 20 predicted proteins | sample MGYA00403673_ERZ1106948 | MGnify/ENA primary metagenome ERZ1106948 (study PRJEB35170, sample SAMEA104062409) | human gut metagenome | biome: human gut; feature: human-associated habitat; material: faeces | place: Denmark | collected 2012-05-07 ...
CGGCGACGTGCGCGCGGTCCGGCGCGACGGCCGCGAACGCCACGGCGCCAGGAAGTTCAAGGCCGCCCTGGAAAGGAAGGGCGTCACCGCGTCCAGGAGACGCATCGGCAACATCATGCGCGAACAGGGCATGACGAGCGCGTACGCGCGCGGACGGTCCGAACCGCACAGGACGCGGGCCGACGAGGCCAGGCTCGCGAACCTGCCGGACCCGCGGGTCCGACGGCTACGCCCCGCACACGCATCCGGCGAGCGACCTGACGTATGTGAGGGTAGGGAGCGGATGGGCGTACGTGTGTCCGCTGGACGGCCTGGCGGACAGGGGCATCGTCGGCCATTCCGCCGGACGGACCCGGGACGCAAGCCTGGTATTGGGCGCGTTCGCCACCCTCGACTTCCCGCCGGCGGACGTCCAGAAAACAGGGGTTTGCCGGCCGGAAGGGTCCGCAGGCCCCTCTTCCCGTATTCTGACGTTAGGAGACAACAGCATGCAGGCGGATCGTGTGAGAGAGACGGAACGAATCAACGACGCGTTCCTCGAGGAGGTCGTGCCATTCGCGGTGCACGGCGCCACAATCGTCGACGCGCGTGGAATGACGAAAAACGGTTGGCTCGTTTCCGACGGACGGTCGATAGTCGAAACGGGATGCGCCGAAACGGACTTCGAAACGGACTTCGAAACGGCCTGCCGGCTGGTCCACGTCGAGCAAGATCATATTGTTAACGCTAACGGAATGGTGATGACGCCCGGATACGTCGACATCCACTCGCACGGCGCATGGGGAAGCTCGTTCGATGACGGCGAGAAGGGGATCACGACCGCCCGAGCCGGACACATGGCGCACGGAACGACGAGACAGGTCCTGAGCCTCATCACCAATCCCATCGACGTCATCTGCGGTAACTTGAAGACGGTCCACGACATGATGCCGGACCGCCCGGATATTCTGGGCGCGCACCTCGAAGGACCGTTCCTCGCCATGTCCCGGAAAGGCGCCCATGATCCCAATTGCCTAGTCGATCCCACTCCGGATCTCGTATCCAGAATGCTGGACGCCGCCGATGGGTGTCTCAGACAGATCACCATCGCGCCGGAACTTCCGCATGGAATCGACGCAATCCGCCGTTTCTTCCTGGCCGGAGTGGTTCCGGCGGTCGGCCACTGCGATGCCGACTACCAGACTGCCAGAAAAGGATTCGACGCCGGAGCCGGAATCATGACCCATATGTTCAATGCCATGAACGGGCTGCACCACCGCGACCCCGGCCCGATTCCGGCGGCAGTGGAGGATCCGAGGGTCACCATCGAGCTTATCAACGACGGATTCCACGTGCAGGATCCCATGGTCAAGCTCGGATTCGGGCTTGCGCCCCATAGAATCGCCTTCGTCACCGACGCCATGGCCGCGACCGACTGTCCGGACGGGCATTACCTCCTCGGGGCTCTGGATGTAGATGTGCGGGACGGTCATGCCAGACTCGCCTCCAATGGAGCCATCGCCGGTTCTACACTGCTATTGGAAAAGGCCGTGTCTCGCGCGGTGCTGGAGCTCGGCATCAGTCCGGTCGACGCGGTGGAAGCGGCGACGCTGACCCCTGCGCGGGCATTTGGCTTCGACCGTCGAAATGACGTGACAGGCTTCCCGATCGGTCTGCTCGCTCCGGGATTCGCGGCCGACGTGCTGCTCCTTGATCAGGAAACCTGGACGGTGCGACGCGTCTGGTGCAACGGGCATCCGGTGAGATAATTGATTTCAAGGTTCAATGACGAACGAAAGGAACAATGACAATGAACCAACGTAGAGAACATCGTTGGCCTCGGCCGTTGGAGGGCCGGCGGGCCCGTATCTGGTACGGCGGCGACTACAATCCCGACCAGTGGCCCGAGGAGGTCTGGGACGAGGACGTGCGCCTCATGGTCAAGGCGGGAGTGAACCTCGTATCCGTGGGCATCTTCTCCTGGGCGAAAATCGAACCCCGCGAGGACGTGTACGATTTCGGCTGGCTCGACCGAATCATCGACAATCTCGGCAAGGCCGGCATCGCCGTAGATCTCGCTTCCGCGACCGCATCCCCGCCGATGTGGCTGACCCAGGCGCATCCCGAGGTGCTGTGGAAGGACTACCGCGGTGACGTGTGCCAGCCGGGCGCGCGCCAGCACTGGCGTCCCACCAGTCCTGTGTTCTGTGAGTACGCATTGAAGCTCTGCCGGGCGATGGCGGAGCATTACAAGGACAATCCCTATGTGGTCGCTTGGCACGTTGGTAACGAGTACGGATGCCACAACCGCTTCGACTATTCCGAGGACGCCGAACGCGCGTTCCAAGACTGGTGCGAGGAACGGTACGGCACGATCGAAGCGGTGAACGACGCATGGGGTACTGCGTTCTGGGCCCAGCATCTGAACGATTTCAGCGAAATCGTTCCGCCTCGATTCATCGGCGACGGCAATTTCATGAACCCCGGCAAGCTGCTCGACTTCAAACGCTTCAGCTCCGACGCGCTGAAGTCATTCTATGTGGCCGAACGTGACGCATTGGCCGAAATCACACCAGAAAAGCCGTTGACCACGAATTTCATGGTCTCCGCCGGCGGTTCCGTACTGGATTACGACGATTGGGGCGGCGAGGTCGATTTCGTGTCGAACGACCATTACTTCATTCCGGGCGAGGCGCATCTGGACGAGCTCGCGTTCTCGGCTTCGTTGGTGGACGGCATCTCCCGCAAGGATCCGTGGTTCCTGATGGAGCATTCCACCTCGGCCGTGAACTGGAGACCGATCAACTATCGCAAGGAACCCGGCCAGCTGGTGCGCGATTCCTTGGCGCACGTGGCCATGGGAGCCGATGCCGTGTGCTACTTCCAGTGGCGCCAATCCAGGTCCGGCGCGGAGAAGTTCCATTCCGCGATGCTGCCGCATGCGGGGGAGGATTCCCAGACGTTCCGGGACGTGTGCGAACTGGGCCGTGATCTGGGCACGCTTGCGGATGAGGGACTGCTCGGCACCAAGCTGGCGAAATCCAGCGTGGCCATCGTGTTCGATTACGAGTCCGAATGGGCGAGCGAGCACACCGCGACCCCGACGCAGAACGTCCATCATGTCGACGAGCCGCTCGCATGGTTCCGCGCTCTGGCGGACGTCGGCGTGACCGCGGACGTCGTTCCAATCCGCTCGAACTGGGACGAGTACGATGTCGCGATACTGCCGAGCGTGTACATCCTCTCCGAGGAGAACACCCGTAGGGTGAGGGACTACGTCGCGAACGGCGGCAAGCTCATCGCCACGTACTATACAGGCATCAGCGACGAACGGGACCATGTGTGGCTCGGCGGTTACCCAGGTTCCATCCGGGACGTCGTCGGTGTGAGGATCGAGGAGTTCGCCCCTATGGGATCCGATTGGCCCGGAGTTCCGGACCACCTCGATCTCGACAACGGAGCCGTCGCACACGACATCGTCGACGTGATCGGCTCAATCGGGAAGGACGCGAAGGTGCTCGCCTCGTTCAAGGATGACCCATGGACCGGCATGGACGGACGCCCGGCCATCGTGTCCAATCCATATGGCGAAGGGCGTAGCGTCTACGTCGGAGCCCGGCTGGGACGTGATGGCATCGCCAGAAGCCTGCCGATGATCCTCGAGACCCTTGGTGTGGAAGTCAAAGACTCCTCGGATCCGGACTTGCTTCGCATCGAGCGCGTCGATGAGTCGACGGGGGCTCGGTTCACGTTCCTGTTCAACCGGACCAAAGAACCTGTCAGCATGCTGGTGGAGGGACGCCCGGTCGTCATGTCACTGGCCGACTGTGCTGGCGCGACGGTTACCATCAATCCCAATGGCGTACTCGTCGTCAAACAATAATGGCTCATTAATGAGGCGATATGCCATGTGAACGTTCACATGGCATATCGCCTTTCTTACGACAGATGGCATCGTCGTTTTTGATGATATGTTCACAATATGTTGTGTTATATCGTATGACAACACTTAAGTTAAGTCAGGCATGTCTTTTGCCCTACCAGCTTCTCTGCGTGTGGCATTCTCCTCACCTCTACAGACGTGGAGAATGCCACAAAAGGATAATATCCAGTAGACCGCTAACGATAAATATGGCCGAGCTGTTCTTCGTTGTCGAATAACGGTTGTGATTGTTGCTTAATGTTCGGCTGTGGGATTGGCGGTTCGTGCTCTATGGCTTTTTTTCTTGCGTGGCTTTGGTTGTTTGTCATCATCATAACGATCATCACTCCCCAGCACGTTCGCTTCTCGTCAATGTATTTGTATGCGATTGCATGGAATTTAGATGGGATTCCATCGATAGTGATAGTGCGAGACCTTTTTTTGGCGGTTGCCTTTGCCTTGATTTGGCCAATGTTGCCGACTGGAACGATCCACCACGTATTATGCATTTCGGATTTCGATTTGATGAGGCGTGTCATTCTTTCAAGATTTTTTAGGCGAGGATTCCCCGCCTAAAAAATCTTGAAATCGCAGGAGATCTGCATGTAGGTGCCAGGAAAACGCTCATCCTCGCGCAGATGCTATGCGAACAGCTGATTCCCACGTTCATAGGACTCGTCATGGCATATTCGGCACTGTTCATTCTCATCGGCACGATGAATCCAACCCCGTCCGACTCACTTGCCATTTTCCTCCTGGAGCTGCATGACGGTCTGCCGTTGCCGTGCGCCACGGCCATGGGAACGGCGATCGCAGTCATACTGATTCGTGAAAAAGACATGTTCCGCTTGTTCAAGACCAGATGAATCGGACATATACCGGTGGAACGAATCGCCATTGGAGGATCAAGTTCGTGTGATGTCGTAGACCATAAGTCATCAGTTAAGCGTTGTGCGACAATTCCATACAACGCTTTCTTCATCGCCGTACACCCTTTATGGCGAAGTCGAAGGATAGCCACGGGAAGACGAGGACACGTGAACCGGTCCGCATAAGCAAAGCCCAGAGGCAAAGCATCCGCCCATCTGTCCCATCGAAACCGGCCAGTTTGATTCTGTCGTGTCCGCCGACGAATCATCGGCGCAATGCGCATCGAAACATATCCCGTCAGGACCTTCTGCTGTGAGGGACACGAAGGTCTGACGGGATATGCCGGATCCGTTAAGGTTGGATCCGACGGAGCAATCGCTGGCGTTCATTCCGGTCGCTTCATCCGGGATACGCCTGGCGTCCTCCATCTTGCGATGCACCATTCGATGCGTTTTGGCTCCAATCAGGAACGAATCGAGATCTGCCCTACAGACAATTTCCGTGGATTGACTCCACCTAATGTGACGACGCACGCGTTCGACTTCGAACCGATGGGAAACGTGCGATGCGGACATCGCGCACTTTCCCGATCTCGTCCGGAACCCGAAGGCGCACAGCTTTCTTAAGTGAAAATCGCTCCTGAAATGGAGCCAAAGGAGTTCCCCTTTAAACTGCCTTGACCATTATCTCTCTTTTGATTGTTTGTAAAACTCGTATTGTGGAAGTGGCGAAGGCCATGCTTCCTTGCCCGTCTCCATTGCGGGAGAAGATATAAGATCCCGATAAGGTCCTTTTATAGACAAAAACCGGTTCTTTCGTCAATCCCGAAGCGCATCCATTGGAATGCCGTTGTAGGCCAAGTCAAAACGCCGGGGTTGAAAAGAAAAAAGGTGCCGCACCATTATTCCCACGGAATCTGGTGCGGCACCTTTTCTTTTGAAAGGAAACAGAAGAAGTCTTTGCGCCTTACTTGTTGATGACCTTCTTGAACAGGTCGGAGGATGCCTTGGCGAGGGCGAACTGGCCGAAGCCCGGATCCATGGAGGCGAGGTTGGAGTTGAGGATCTGGTTGAAAGTGTCGTTCTGCATGTTCATTCCTTTTCCGCGGCGCTTTGTCTTCCGTTCGCCGCTATTCTTTTTTCTCTTGTTTCGTTATGCCTTGATTGTAGGCATGTCATCCCCGTCGCCGCATGTCATTCCGATTGATTCTTTTGTATATTCATCGGTTTGCCAGAAGATTTTTGAAATAACTTACCGCACCATTACCATCACATAAACCAAGAAGGCCCCGACATGGTCGGGGCCTTCTTGGTGAAAAAGGGAAGGAGCGGCAAGTATTGGTATTTATTCGGTCAGGGTTTTGGCCTCCTCATCGATGGCTTCGACGGTCTCGGCGGTCTGAGCTTCGTCATCGACGATTTCGCCGGAGGCAAGCTTGGCTTCGAGCTCTTTGACAATCTTAGCATGCATCTTCTCGTCGATCTTGACCTTGAACATGAACACCAGCAGGCTGAGCACGATCAGAATAAGCGGCACATAGAAGGCGCAGATTTCGAAGGTGTGGATGTTGGAGGGGGTCATATCGGCCGCGGTGGCGTTGCCGGTCATGCCAGCAGCGACGGCGATGAAGCCGGTGATGCCGTTGGACAGCGCGCCGCCAATCTTATCAAGCATCGGACGTACGGACAGGGTGACGGCCTCGTTGCGCTTGCCGTTCTTCAGCTGGCCGTATTCGATGGAGTCGGTCAGGGAGAGGATGGCGGTCATCTGGATGAGGGTGCCCGGGATGTAGAAGAGCACGAGGGCGATGAACACCACGGTCATGTTGGTGGAGAAGAGACCCAGCAGGATGTAGGCCACGATCATGGAGGTCATGCCGACGATGTACAGGACTCGGCGTGGGATGCGCTTGTTCAGGATCGGGTACAGCGGAGCCATGATGAGGCCTGCCACCAAGGCGATGACGCCGGTCATGGAGTAGGCGGCCTGGTTGTCGAGCACGAACTTGAACAGGAAGAGGAGTACGCCGGTGGTGGCCACGTTGGCGATGGCGTACAGCAGGTAGGACAGGGCGACCCACAGGAGCTGGTCGTTCTGGAACAGGGCCTTGAATGCCTCGAGCGGGTTGCCGTTCTTCTGGGCCTTGGCGCGCAGTGCGTTGGTGCTTTCCTTGGTGCCGAACGCGACGGTCCATGCGGTCAGGATGCCGAGGAGTCCGACGATGATGCCGAAGGAGGTCCAGCCGGCCTGTCCTTCGCCCTTGGCACCGGTGAGCGTCCAAGTGAAGTAGCTGACGATCGGGATGACCACGACGGTGATGCCGTTGTAGCCGATGGAGCCGGTGAAGGAGCCGAGGGCGGTGTAGGTGGAGCGCTCGTGGGAGTCGGAGGACAGCGCCGGGATCATGCCCCAGTAGGAGATGTCACGCAGGGAGTAGAACACGTCGAGCACGACGAAGGTGATGACGAACAGCACGATGAACAGCGTGGTGTTGACGTTCACCAGGCCGAACATGCCGCTGAAGATCACGGCGAGCAGGACGGCGGAGATCAGGCCGCCGAAGAACTGCCATGGGCGGAAGCGTCCCCACTTGGTGTTGGTGTTGTCGATGAGGTTGCCCAGCAGCGGGTCGATGAAGATCTCGGCGATACGGATAATCACCACGAGGCTGGTGATGACACCGATAAGCTTGGCCGCAAGCGCCTTGTCAACGCCCGAGAACAGGCAGCCGGTGACATAGACGATGAAATATGTGCTCATCGCGTTGTAGAAGGCGGACTGACCGAGGTTGCCGCAGGCGTAGGCGATACGCTGGCCGAGCTTGCCCTTCTTGCGGACGCCACCGTCCGCGGTTGTCGTTTCGTTGCTCATTTTTTCTTCTCCTTAAGATTCCGGAGTTGAAGATCACCCATTGATCTTGCATGTCGAGTATACGCTCTTTACAAGAAAAAGTAAAAACCATTAGCAAAATATAGGGTTTGGCGGCGTGTTGAATTAGGTAAACCGTGTACCAGCACTGTCATATCGGTATCAATCAGATGCCTGATACGTTACAACATATACCGCTGACACGAAGGAATTAAGACGTCAAGTAAAACCGATTTGCCTTTTTTGTAAACAATGTTTATTATCTGGTAAAGGAAGTTCATCTTCCCTCCATCATTCACAAAGATGTAATGAACGAAAGCAGGAAAACATGGCAAACGAAACCCGCATCGAACACGCATCCGAGACCTGGCTCGCCGATTCGACCGTATTCGAGGTCAACCGCATCCCGGCGCATTCCGACCACAAATGCTACGCGCACGATCCGCAGACCAACGAATGGTCCGATCTGAGGCAGAGCCTCGACGGCGAATGGAGGGTCGAGGTCGTTCAGGCATCCGACATCGAATTCAACGAGGAGCCCTTCGTAAGGGAGAACTTCGACGATTCCGCCTTCGAACGCATCCAGGTTCCCGGACACCTGCAGATGGCGGGATTGATGAACAACAAGTACGTGAACATTCAATACCCGTGGGATGGCCACGAGAATCCGACGGAACCGAATATTCCGGAGAACAACCATGTCGCCCTCTACCGTAAGACCTTCACGATGGCGAACCGTCTGGCCGACACCAAGAACGCCGGCGGAACCGTCTCCATCGTGTTCCACGGCATGGCCACCGCAATCTACGTGTGGGTCAACGGCATGTTCGTCGGCTATGGCGAGGACGGCTTCACCCCCAACGAATTCGACATCACCGAGATGCTGCACGACGGCGAGAACGTCGTTGCCGTCGCATGCTACGAATACTCCAGCGCCTCATGGCTCGAGGACCAGGACTTCTGGCGTCTGCACGGACTGTTCCGCTCGGTCGAGCTGGCCGCGCAGCCGCATGTGCATATCGAGAACATGCAGATCGAATCCGATTGGGATCCGGAGTCCGGCAGCGCCTCTTTGGACGCGGCGCTCACCGTGCGCAACGCAGCCGACGCGGCCACGATCTCGGCGACGTTGAAGAATTCCGATGGTAACGTCGTCTGGGAGACCGCGAACTGCGCTGACCCCGATACCTCCATCTCCACCGGATCGTTGAACGGCATCCACCCGTGGAGCGCGGAGGATCCGGTCCTCTACGAGTTCGAGGTCACGGTCATCGACCATGCCGGCAACATCGCCGAGGTCGCCGTCCAGAAGGTCGGATTCCGCCGCTTCCGCATCGAGGACGGCATCATGACGATTAATGGCAAGCGCATCGTATTCAAGGGCGCCGACCGCCACGAGTTCGATCCCAAGCGCGGCCGCGCGATCACCGAGCAGGACATGATCGACGATGTGGTCTTCTGCAAGAGGCACAACCTCAACGCCATCAGGACCTCCCACTATCCGAACCAGGAGCGCTGGTACGAGCTGTGCGACGAGTACGGCATCTACCTGATCGACGAGACCAACCTCGAAACCCATGGCAGCTGGTGCCTGCCCGGTGACGTCCTCACCGAGGAGACCGCCGTCCCGGGAAGCAAGGCGCATTGGGAGGGCGCGTGCGTCGACCGTGTCAACAGCATGGTGCGCCGCGACTACAACCATCCGAGCGTCCTGATCTGGTCTCTCGGCAACGAATCCTACACGGGCGACGTGTTCCGCGCCATGTACAAGCGCGTGCACGACATCGACCCGAACCGTCCCGTGCACTATGAGGGCGTGACCCACAACCGCGACTACGACGACGTGACCGACATCGAGACCCGCATGTATGCGCACGCCGACGCCATCGAGGAATACCTGAAGAATGATCCGCAGAAGCCTTACATCTCCTGCGAGTACATGCACGCCATGGGCAATTCGTGCGGCAACATGGACGAATACACCGCGCTCGAACACTATCCGAAGTACCAGGGCGGCTTCATCTGGGACTTCATCGACCAGGCGATCTACGCCACCCAGCCCGATGGAACCACGAGCCTTCGCTATGGCGGCGACTTCGGCGACAGGCCGAGCGACTACGAGTTCTCCGGCAACGGCCTGGTGTTTGCGGACCGTAAGCCCACGCCGAAGGCCCAGGAGGTCAAGCAGCTGTATTCCAACGTGCATATCGATGTCGCCGAGGATTCCGTGACCATCAAGAACGATAATCTGTTCACCTCCACTGGCGAATACACGTTCGTGTTGCGTGTCCTTGCGGATGGCGAACCGGTATGGCAGTCCGAACGCCGTTTCGACGTGCCGGCCGGTTCGACGGAGAAGCTCGATGTCGACTGGCCGTTGGATCTGTACCGCGACGGCGCGTCCGAACTGGTGCTGGAGGTATCCCAGCGTCTCGCCAAGGCGACCAATTGGGCGGTAGCCGGCTATGAGCTGGCATTCGGCCAGACCGTCGTCGCCGGCTCCAAGAAGGCCTCTGCTCCGGTGAAGCCGGTCGACGGCATCGTCACCGTTGGCCGTTGGAACGTCGGCGTGCAGGGATCCGGCCGCGAGGTACTGCTTTCCCGCACCCAAGGCGGACTGGTCTCCTACACGTTCAACAATCGAGAATTCGTGCTGCGCCGTCCGTCGGTCACCACGTTCCGCGCGCTGACCGACAACGATCGCGGCGCAGGCCACGGCTTCGAACGCGCCCAGTGGCTGGGAGCAGGCCGTTACGCCCGCTGCATCGGCAACGAGATCGAACAGATCGACGAGAACACCGTCAAGGCCTCCTACACGTACGAGCTCGCCACCCCGCAGCGCACCAAGGTGACCGTCAGCTACACCGCCGACACCACCGGACGAGTGAATCTGCACGTCGAATACCCGGGCGAGCCGGGCGACCTGCCCACCATCCCCGCGTTCGGCATCGAATGGACCCTTCCGGTCCAGTACTCGAACCTGCGTTTCTTCGGCGCTGGTCCGGAGGAGACCTACCAGGATCGCAAGCATGCCAAGCTCGGTGTGTGGAGCACCGACGCGTTCAAGGACCACGCCCCGTATCTCATGCCGCAGGAAACCGGCAACCATGAGGACGTGCGTTGGGCCGAGATCACGGACGAGAAGGGCCATGGCCTTCGCATAAGCCGCGCCGAAGGCGCCGAACCGTTCGCGATGAGCCTGCAGCCGTACTCCAGCTTCATGCTTGAGGAAGCCCAGCATCAGGACGAGCTCCCCGCCCCGAAGCACATGTTCCTGCGTGTGCTTGCCGAGCAGATGGGTGTCGGAGGAGATGACTCCTGGATGTCCCCGGTCCACCCCCAGTACCATATCCCGGCGGACCAGCCGATCAGCCTCGACGTCGACCTCGACCTGATCTGACCGGCGCGCCCCGGCGGAAACCGGGACTTGGCTTTCCTTTCGCCATACGCGGAAACGTATGGCGAAAGGACGGTGCCGTCATCAAGGGTGGACCTTGACATCAAACCGGAGACGGCGCCTTGAAAGGGTACGGCACGTCTTCCATGTTTTCCCCGTGCCGTGCCCTCGTTTCCATATCGGGAACAGGGCTTGACAGACTTTCCTTCGAAAACACCTCACAGATGCAAAAGGGTTCGGTCCTCGTTGGCACGTATTACGCGTGTCAACGAGGACCGAACCCTTTCTTCTTAAACCCTACCTGGCTTTCGGGGTGAAACTGTCCCGGGCGACCAGCTTGGTTGAAATCCTCATATGCTGGTTGACGGAGCGCCCCATGGAAATGGCCTCCGACAGCATGAATACCGCGGCCTTGGCCAATTCGTCCTTGTTGATGTCATACGACGAAAGCGTCGGCGAAGTGTAATTCGCGATCTCCTGGTTGTTGATGCTCACCAGTCGCATGCCGCGTGGAACCAGAATGCCGGCCGCCGCGAACGCCTGCAAGACGCCTACGGCGATGGGGTCCGCCGCCACAATCAGAGCATCCGGGAGCCTGTCGCCACATTCGGCCACGAACCTCTCTCCCAAGGCACGGCCGTTCTCCACGGTGAAAGGCCCCTCATCGAACACCAGGCCGTCGACGTCAAGACCGAGACGGACGGTCCAGTTGCGGAACGCGAACGCACGCGGATCCTCGGGATACTCATGGTCGCCCATGATGTTGCCGAACCCTCCGATGAACCCGATTCGCTTGTTGCCGGCGTCCATCAATTCGTCCAAGGCGTCCAGAATGGTCTGCTCCAGATCCGGCTGCACCGAATCGAACAGGCTCGGCGCGGGATTGATGTCGATGAACACTCCATGCGGAAGGACCGCGTGCAGACGCTTCAACATGTTCCTTTTGAACGGCGCCGGACCTATTGAGATGAATCCGGCGTATTTGGACGCGTCCTTCATCAGGGATTTGACATCGTTGTATTCCGTCACTCTCATGCGCTCGTCCTTGGCATGGCGACGTAATGAAACTTCAAGCTCGTCAAAATAGGCGTCCTGAAGCCCCTTGTCGTGGATGGAGTTGTTCAGCAACGCGATGTCTTGCGGAATGGTGACACGTTGGTAGCGGGGGACGTTCTCGTACCCCATCTCAATGCTGGTGCTCAGAATCTTCTGACGGGTGGCCTCCTTCACCGAGAACGAGGGGTCGTCATTGAGTATTCTCGATACGGTCGCCTGGGAGAAGCCCGCCTTTTCCGCGATCTCCCTGATCGTGGCCATGGAAACCTACCTCCTTGGAAATTCAGCAACTAAACGTGTTTAGTAACGAGTTTATCATGTTTGAAAGCGTAATTGCCATCAATGTCGGAAATTTCGTTTTCAATGAAAATGGATTGGCTACAATGTATTGGACAGTCCGATGAGGCCATTCGTGGATTCAAGCTCAATATGCTGCTGTACGAATTGCTATCGCTGCTGTATTCGAGGTTCGTTTCCGAGGTGCGGCGGCCGGAATTGGTCAGATCCGGAAGAAACATCACCATGCAGATCATCGGATACATGACATCGCACCGCAAACAGCATCTCGAAGCGACCGACGTCGCACGGGAATTTGGATACGGCAGGGAACATTTCTGCCGCCTATTCCGCAAGGCGATCGGCAAAACGTTCAAAGAATTTCTGACCGACCTGCGATTGGACGACGCCTGCAGAAAACTGTCAGGTTCCTCTGCGTCGATAGCCAGCATCGCAAGGGAATGCGGTTTCCCCGATACGCGCGCGCTGCAGACGGCCGTGCAACGCAAATACGGCATACGCGCGCAGGAATATCGCGAACGATACGAAAATCGAAACTAACGTTCAACGAGAGAAGGAGGAAATATGACTGGGCCTGCACCAACCATCCGTCGTATGAAAATTGAGGATTATCCGCTGGTATACGGGTTGTGGACGCGATGCACCGGTTTCACCATGAGGGACATCGACGATTCCGAGGATGCGATAAAAACGTTCCTCAAACGCAATCCCGACACCTGTTTCGTAGCCGAAGACGATGGCGGAAGGATTATTGGAGCGATTCTTGCCGGTCACGATAGCAGACGGTCGCGCATCTACCACACGGCGGTCGATCCCGACGCGCGCGGTATGGGCATTGGCTCGCTTTTGGTGGGCCGAGTGGTTGAAGCGCTTCGTGCGATCGGCTTGCCAAAAGTCGCCGTCGGTGTGCCCACAGACAACGATGCCGGCAACGATTTCTGGGAGCATCAGGGGTTTGCTGTCCGTGACGATTTGGTCTATCGGGAACTACCTCTCTAATACGACCCGTCCGACAACGAACCGTCCAATACGCTCGCACTTTGTCTCTATAAGCCCGGTTCCGCACTTGCAGTCCGCAACAAATATGTTCTGTATATCAAACGTGTTCAAAGACCATGCAGTGGAATATCAGACGGAGGAAGACCCGTTCGGAACGCTTAAGAGAGACGAGCTGCTGTGACGAATGGCGATACGGCGATGTGGTCATCGCTGACCTTGCCATCGTTTTCTCTGAAACATCCGGCATCCTCATCTCACACTTTTATGAGCGAGTTTTTACCCCTTCCGTCACATTTCATGAGGGAGAGCCGCCCTTCCATGGCCACCTGTGCACCCTATGCACCCCTTAAAAAACGGCGCCATTCCGCCATGAAATCACCCCCTTCATCCGAGCATGGCATTGCGCACCCCGTCAAAACATAGCCGTCATCCCTGGTTTCCCGATTTCCGCACTTTTTGAAAACCCGTTTTACCCGATTTCCGCACTTTTCCGGATACCGAGCGGCACTGTTCCGACCGCGCGACTGCATCAAACGCCGATTCCGACGATTCTACAGATTAACGGTAAAACGTCGCGCGGCGACCCGGCCGGCTTGCGGAATGGAGGTCAGGCTCGTTCCGCGGCGCCCTTCAGCAGCATCGCGCCAATGCCCTCACCTTGGTGACGCAGGTCTATGGCGAGCCTGCCGTCCCCATCCATGGTCACAATGGTCCGCACGGCCGATCCTTCGCCAAACGCCGGCGACATATGAACATATTTTTAGGAAACGACTGTTCAGCGCTTGCCATCCGCTTCATTCAGATACCGATATACAGTGGATTGCCCAACGCCCATCATCACCGCAATTTGACCGACTGTACCATTACCCGTCAAAGGCATGGAGTTTCGGAACGTTGATTACGGGACGGGTTTTGAGACACTTTCCGCCGGAGTGTCGGAGACAACTCCCCAGTCCGGTTTACGCTCCGAAAACGTCCGTTTTCGAAATGGTCCAAGACGCATTCCGATGGTCCTAGTCGGATTCACCAAGTGTTGCATGTTGCATTCGGTACAACATTTAAGAATTCACAGGACCACACTCATCCAACAACGAACCGATTTCGCGACATGGCGACATGACAACAGATAACGCCCAGACACCGCGCGACCGGTCTCATTCCCATCACCCGGCCACGTCAAACCGTCGTCGTTCCACGAAGACAGCCGGACCCGCAACCCTTCGTCGGACTCCACGTCCACCTGGCAAGGAGCCAGCCGGGTTCCATAATCCTCATCATCAAGACGCTAGACTGTCTTACAAACCGGAAAATCATACCGTCCGGCGGCAATCGGGAATGGAAAGGCGATGGCAATGACGCGCATCGAAGACGGAATCCAGGATACGGAACCGATCCGGTTCCTCGAACTATTGGGACTCGACGAAGAGGACCTAGCCGGCTATAGCATTCGTCTGAATGGCAGCAACCCGGAATGGGGCAAATGGAGTGATCTTCCCGACGCCTACTATTTCTCCTATGATGACCTGATGAAGTGGATTTTCACGAAGAAATGGCCAGATAAGGATAAGGCAACAGCGCAGATTCACACACGTAAAGTCCTCCAGTTCATTCAGCTCAAGCCAGAGAATCCCCACCCCACACAATGGCTGTTCGTCGGAGCCTACGACGTCCTCGACGAGTACACGGAGAACGACGGCAAGATTCTATACCGTTACAATGAGATCCCGGAATACGCCTCGCTAAAGGCCAGGGCGGTAGTGTACTACAAAAGAGATCCGGGTTACACGGGAGTCGTCTTTAACCTGTCCAACAATGAAGAACGACGCCGGGATTTTCTCAAGACGATGACCCTTGAGAAAATCGCTCAATCCCCCGTATCCGCGTTACCGTTCTCTGGATACGAGAACGTTCGGTTGACGCACCGGCAGCTCGTGGCGGCCGTGAACAACGAGGAATGGCGGGCGGCCCTCGGCAGCGTCCAGGCGGTCTATCTGCAGACCGATAGACGAACGGGATGGCATTACGTGGGGTCCGCCTACTCACGGAAAGGAGCCTCGCACGGTCTGCTGTCGCGTTGGAAGGAATACGCGTCCGGAGACCACTCCGGGGGAAACAAGCAGCTCAGAAACCTCGGCGCCGGATACATCGAGAAGAACTTCCAGTACTCGATCCTGGAGATCTTCGACATGAACAAGTCACCCAAAGAGATCATCGACCGCGAACACTGGTGGATGGACACCCTCGGATCCGTCCGTAGAAACAACGACGAAGTACCCCACGGATACAATTCCGTCGCCGAACGAGAGAACTCCGACCAACACGAATGATCCTGTGGGTAGCTCCTACCGGCTGAGGCTCGCGGTGCCGGCCGTGACCTCGCCGAGGGTGGGAAGCGGCACGCTCGCCGAAATAGGCGACCGTGTTCTTCGAATCGTCATGTTCGAGGTCCTTCCCGCACCACGGCCCGTATTTATCGCCCGCGGCGCATCCAAGGGATTCCTGTCTAAATTCCGACATATCCGAAATGATTACGGACTGTCAATCTGAAAAAGCAAAGCCCATCCCCTGGTCGAGAAACCTTCGAACGAATACGGATATCCGTTTCCAAGACGCGCAAGGACACGTTCCGCCGGACATCATTTCGGTTCGCTAAGCGTTTTATGTAACGCTGGTGCAAACACTTAAGAATTCGGCCGCCATCCGCGTGGAGATGCATTCCATCCTCCGTCCGGCTTGGAATACGCATCAAGTCATTCCATTGTGGCTAGACATCCAGCGAATCGGGTCAGACCGAGTTCGCGCAGGCGTCCAGCACGCCCCTCCCCGCCGGCCCGCCATAACCCGGCTATTTTCTCGAGTTGAAACGCACTTGGCCGACAGGGCCACTCGGGAAAGGCAAGGAATGACGAAACCGGCGTCGATACAGCAACGTATCAGGAGACGCTTGACACGTTAAGGGAGATGCGACCTTACGGGAACAGCAGTGCTGCGTTTTCGGCGTATGCCAGCCGCGAGCATCGGCCGCCGGACGGACATGTTCTTCCAGATCGAGGGCTATACCCGTTTTCTATTGAATCCGCCAAATCAAACGAAAGGGCGCACGTTTCAAAACGTGCGCCCTTTCATGTAATGGATGGAGAGGAAACGGCTTCTATCTGGCCATGACCCCCGTTCTCGCGATTGATCCCAGCCAGTCCAGGGATGGCTTCGGATGGCGTTCGAAGGTGTCCCTGTCCCAGGAGGCCAGGCCGAACGTCGGGGTGAACGAGCCCCATTCGTAGTTGTCGAGCAGGGACCAGTGGAGGTATCCCCTCACGTCGATGCCGTCGTCCATCGCGTCGTGCATGCCGGCTATGGCGCCGAAGGTGTAGTCGATCCTCCGGCGGTCATCGGCAGTGGCGATGCCATTTTCGGTGACGATTATCGGCGTGCGTTTGGCGACGTTCCAAGTATGGCGGATGGCGATGCCCAGCGCCGGCGGGAAGTACTCCCAGCCGGTGAGGGTGCGTTCCGCGTCCTCGGGGATCGGTACGGGGCCATCCTTGCCGATGAAGGTCCTCAGATAGGCCTGCACCCCAATGAAGTCATCCCCGGCCGCGGCCTCGGTGAAGTAGTCCTCGCGCGGGTACTGGTATTCCTCCATCTCCCGTTCGCATCCAGGCATGGCGTGGAACGCCTGGCAGGCGATGGTCCACCCGGACTTGATACGCGGGTTCTCGGACAGTATTTCCCTGGCTTTCCTGTGCGCTTTGACGAGCGTGGCGGAGATGTCCGGATCGGGCGCAGGCAGCGAGGCGGCCACGAAGTCGCTGCCTTCGGTTCCGCCACGGGTCAGCGCGACCATGTTCGGCTCGTTAATGGTGCAGACCCAGGTGACGTCGTGGAGGATCGGCATCACGTACCGCACGTACCGGGCGAAGTAGTCGACGGCATCGGCGTTGAGCCATCCGCCCTTGGTGGCGAGCCACAGCGGCAGTGTCATGTGGTTCAGCGTGACCATGGGCTCGACGCCGTTCTCGTGGCACGCGTCGATCATTTGGCGGTAGTGCAGCAGCTGCGCTTTGGAGAAGCAGCCCTCCGCGGGCTCGATGCGGGCCCATTCGATGGAGAAGCGGTACATGCCCAATCCGGCGTCGGCGAGCATTCTGATGTCCTCGCCGTAGCGGTGGTAGCTGTCGGCCGCGTCTCCCGACGGTTCGCTGAGATCCGTGCGTTCGGCATGCTCCCTGGCCCACCAGTCGCTCGCGACGTTGTTCCCTTCGATCTGGTGCGCGGCCGTGGACGCGCCCCAGATGAATTCCGGCGGGAACTCGTATTGTTCTTTCATGACATGTCTTTCTATTTGATGCCCGTTCCGGCGACGCCCTGGATGAAGTAGCGCTGCAGGAATACGAACAGGAGGAGGATCGGGGTGACCACCAGTACCGCTCCGGCGAGCAGGACGCTGTAGTTCGTGGCGTTCTGGCCGGTGGAGTAGAGGGACAGTGCCACGGGCAGCGTGTACTTCTCCTCGGTCTGGGCCGCGACCAACGGCCACAGGAAGTTGTTCCAGGAGGACAGGAACGTGAGGATGGACAGCGTCGCCAGCGGCGGCCCGCACTGGGGCAGGACGATCTGGAAGAATATGCGCAGCTCACCGGCGCCGTCGACCCTCGCGGCCTCCATCAGCGCGTCGGGGATTCCGGAGATGAACTGTCTCATCAGGAAGACTCCGATGGGCTGGCACAGGAACGGCAGGATGAGCGCCGCGTAGGAGTTCGCGAGTCCCATGTTCGAGATGATCACGAACAGGGGGACGAACGTGGCCACGCTCGGAACCATGAGCGTCACCATGACGGCGCCGAACAAGATGTTCTTGCCGGCGAAGTCCATCTTCGCCAGGGCGTATCCGACCATGGAGCAGAGCACCATGTTCCCGAGGACGGTGATCACGGCGACGACCATGCTGTTGGTGAAGTAGGTGCCGAAGTTCAGTTCCCCGAACCATTTCGCGAAGTTTGCGAGCGAGGCGTGCTCGGGCAGGAGCTTCGGCGGTTTGGCGAGGATCTCCCTCTGGGTCTTCAACGAGCCCAGCGCCATCCACAGGAACGGGAAGATCCAGAAGACTCCGATCACCGCGAGGACGCAGTAGGAGAGTCCACGCCCCTTGACGAATCGGCGCCAGAGCGACTGCTTGTTGCTTTGCGGCCTCGAGGCCGCGACTGTCGTGGCTGTCATCTCAATCCTCCTTGAGAATGCGGAACTGGAGCACGCTGACCAGCGCGATGATGATGAACAGCACCCAGCTGGCTGCGGAAGCGATTCCGTACTGTCCGAAACCGAACTTCTGGTACACGTAGTACGCGGCGGAGAGTGTCGAGTCGAGCGGCCCTCCCTGGGTCATCACGAAGGATTCCTCGAAGAACTGCAGGTAGGCGACGGAAAGGAGCACGGCTCCCAGCAGCAGCGTGGGCTTGAGCAGCGGAAGCGTGATGCTGCGGAAGGTGCGCCATTTGCCCGCGCCGTCGATGGCCGCGGCCTCCTTCAGCTCCTCAGGGATGGCCTGCAGGCCGGCGAGGAAGATGATCATCAGCGTTCCCATGTTGCGCCAGATGGTCATGACCATCAGCGCGGGCAGTGCGTAGCGGGTGTCGTGCAGCTAGTCCGGTCCGGCAATGCCGAAGACGGCCAAGAGCGAGTTGAGCAGGCCGTCCTTCTGGAGGATGTACCTCCACACGACGGAGACTGCGACCACACTGGCGACGACCGGCGCGTAGAACACGGCCCTGAAGAACGCGTTGAGGTGCTTGGATCCCTTGTTGAGGGCCACCGCGAATGCGAGGGCGATCGCCATGGTGATCGGCAGGCCGACAAGCACGAAGATTCCGGTGACGCCCAACGCGTGCAGGAAACGGTGGTCGTGGAACAGGGTGATGTACTGGTCCAGTCCGACGAAGTTGACGTTGAACGGGGTGCGAAGGTCCTTGGAGGTGATGTCGGTGAAGGACATCGCCATCGAGGACAGGAGGGGAATCAGCATGAATACGCAGAACACGACTGCGAAAGGCAAGGCAAATCCCCATGCGAGAATCGTACGGCGGCGGCGGAGGACGTTGCCCGAGCCCTCCGTCTTCGTCTTTCTTGTCCCGAGGCTCATGGGATCAGTTTCCCGTTCCGATGGAGTCGGCTTCGGACTGCAGGTTCTTCAAGCCCTCGTCAACGGAGACCTGTCCCTTGTTTATCTGCTCGAGGATGCGGTCAGCAGCGGAGGACACCTGGGCCCAGGTGGACAGCGCCGGCGGAGCCATGGTGTTCTTCAGCTGGTCGCCGAATGCCGAAAGCTTGTCGTTGCCGGAGAGCGCGTCCTCATCCCATGCCTTCTGAGAGGCGGGCAGGTCGGAGGACTTCTTGTACCATTCGACCTGCACCTCGGGCTTGCTTGCCCACTGGATGAACTTCCATGCGGACTGCTTGTTCTTGGAGTCCTTGAACGTCACGAGGTTGCTGCCGCCGACGAAGGACGTGGCAGGACCCGAGGATTCGTTCATCGACGGCAGAATCACGGTGGCGTACTTGGATTCGAAGCCATCGCCGCCCAATTCGTTGATCTGGCTGACGGCGGTCGGCCCCTGCAGCATCATCGGAGTGTCACCGGACACGAAGTTCGCTATGTCGGCACCGGAGCTTACGTCGGCGTTGACGTTCGCGACGCCGTCCTTGTAGAGACTGGTGGTAAAGTTCAGTCCCTTCTTTATGCCAGTATCTTCGAAAGTCCATTTCGTCTGTTCCTTGTTAGTCAAGGACGCCCCGGCCGAGTAGGAGAACGGCAAAGTTCCGAGGAACGCGTCAGTGCCAGATGGGTTGAGGTTCATGCCGTATTTGACCCCATCGACCTTCTGCATGTCCTTAGCCATCTGCTTAAGCTCATTCCAAGTCTTCGGAGCTTTGTTCCAACCAGCCATCTCGGCGATGTCGGTACGGTAGTACAGCACTCTGGTGTCGATGTACCAAGGCACGCCGAGCTGTTTCCCGTCGACCTGGCCAGTAGCCCTAGACCCGTCGGAGAAGTCGGACATGTCGAGGTTGTCAGGCACGGTGGAGAACGAGTTGGAGAAATCGGCCATCCAGGTGGTGCCCATCTGCGCAAGGTCGGGACCGTTGCCCGCGGCGATGGCGGTCTGGAGTTTGTCGTGCGCTGAGGACCATGGGATCGCGGTGACCTTGACCTTGACGTCGGGGTTCTCCTTTTCGAATCCCTTGACGAAATCACCCAGCAGGTCGCCCTCGTTGCCCATGGCCCAGATGGTCAGGTCGCCGGTGGCCTTGCTTGAATCGATGGTCTTGACCGCATCGGAATCGGAATCCGCGTTGTTCGCGGACCGTCCGCACGCGGACATACCGGCAATCATCGCCACACTGGCCATGCCGGCCACGACCGCTTTGAAAAATGGCTTCCTCATTGAAATCTCCTTTGATTCATATCAATCTAACCGCTTAGATTGATATTACAATTTAAGCGCTTAGATTTAAGGAGGTCAAGGCGACACGCCCATATGATTTATGCGCTTAGATTTTTTGATTGCATCCGCAGCTGCCGCGCACAATGAGGCGAACCGGGAGTACTCGTCTTTCAGCCTTCTCCCAAGGCTCCCCGTTCCTGGAAAGCAGCATGCGAGCCGCCTCGCGCCCCATGTCCTCCATGGGCTGGCGGACGGTCGTCAGCTGCGGTTCCATCAGCCGTCCGGCGAGGATTCCGTCGAATCCGGTGACGATGACGTCGTCGGGAACCCGGACACCGGCCTCCTCGAGGAGTCTGATCACGCCGAAGGCGGTCTGGTCCGTGCCGCAGACCAAGGCCTGCGGCAGTCTGCCGGATCCTATCGCCTCGCACAAACCCACCATGTATTCATCGGACGTGGCGAAGGAGTCATCCAACAGCGCGTCGCTGGAATCGAGACCACGTTCCTCGAGGCATTTCCGGAAGGCGACGTAACGGGCGACGACGTCGTCCGAATCGAAGCCGCCGACGAACGCCATCTCGTCGACATGATGGACGTCTACAAGATGGTCGACGATCTGCCTCATGCCCGATGCGTTATCGCATTGCAGGTACGCGGCCGGCAGTTTTTCATCGCCCACACCCACCATTACAAGCGGGATGGTCTTCGCCAACATGGAAAGAGGAAGCGCATCGTTATATCCGCTTGGCATCAGCGACAGTCCATCAACGCGGCCGGCGATATCCGTTACCGATCTGTGATCATCCCTTTCCGAGGCGGCTCCCATAAGTATTCCCTTGCCGCTCTTCCAGCATTCGAGTTCGAAACCACGAAGCACCTCATCAACGTATAACGGATATACAAGAACGTTGGGTTCGTCACCGTCCAGAGGCTCGTCGATGGATCTGGGGGAAACATCAGGCCAATCATCCTCAAGGTTGCTTCCCTGAGGTCTTTCCAGCAGCATATCGAACGCGTACATGCCCAACGTGCCCGTCCTGCCTTTGGCAAGGCTACGTGCGTTGCCGCTGGGAACGTAGCCAAGCTCCTCGGCGACCCTGAGGACCTTGGCCTTGGTATCATCCTTCACTTTGTCGGGATGCCTGAAGGCGAAGGAGACCGTCGCGGTAGACACACCCGCCTTCTCTGCAACGTCATACACCGTAACTCTTGCCATAAGACCAGTCTAAGCGCTTTGATGCATGGGACACACACGAGGTCCCAAAACCATAGTTTTTCCGGTCTTCTAACAGGAATCCGCGGCGCCGAAGAGAAAAAACCAGGAGTGGAAAGGATTTCCATGCCCCTGCGGGAGACCTGGGAATCAGATGGAAATCAAGGATGGAAAGACGGGGTCCCCGGAAGCCAAGCCCCACGGGAGTCCCGGAAGGAAGAAGGAAATACGGGAAATAAAAAAGCCCTTCCGGGAACCCGCATGGGGTCAGCCGGAAGAACCGGGAGGAGGAACAAAAGATTCGGGGATAAAAAATGGGGTTCCCGGAGCAGGATGCTCGACGGGAACCCCCAACGTTTGAAGCGGCGGCGTGCTACTCTCCCACACCCTCTCGAGTGCAGTACCATCGCCGCGCCTGGCCTTAGCTACCGGGTTCGGAATGGGACCGGGCGTCTCACCAGGGCTATGACCACCGCAAATCTAACGGCCACGGCAAGGAAACCAAAGGAATCCAAACCGGCATGTCATCGGTGGCGGTTTGGGAACCGGCTAGCGGACGCGAGGCAAACGCCTATCGTTTAAATCGTATTCGTGACCACCAAGCGCTCATTGTCGCCTGGGACCGAAGCACAGGAAAGACGCGGAACCAACCCTCCACAAGAGGATCGGAATTGTTGTGTCGCCATCGCCCGTTAGTACCGGTCGGCTCCACCCCTCACGGGGCTTCCACCTCCGGCCTATCAAACACGTGTTCAACATGCGGGCTACAGGATCTCGAAGATCCATGGAATCCTAATCTTGGAGCAGGCTTCCCGCTTAGATGCTTTCAGCGGTTATCCCTCCCGAACGTAGCCAACCGGCCGTGCCGCTGGCGCGACAACCGGCATACCAGAGGTT
>ERZ1106948.356-NODE-356-length-22506-cov-34.975591_pt1 | contig 22506 bp, 30 predicted proteins | sample MGYA00403673_ERZ1106948 | MGnify/ENA primary metagenome ERZ1106948 (study PRJEB35170, sample SAMEA104062409) | human gut metagenome | biome: human gut; feature: human-associated habitat; material: faeces | place: Denmark | collected 2012-05-07 ...
TTCTTGCTGGTGGACGACAAGGGCAACAATTTCTTTGACGGTCTTCTGTAATTGCGTCGGGGTGTTTGTTTGGAGTTGCTTGTGAGTGTAAAGTGAAGAGGAGATGTTCATTGTGAATGTGAATATGAGTGTGGAGTTGCTCATTGTGAGTATGAAGACGCTCATGATGAATGAGAGTGAAGACGTCCATTATGAATGCGGAAGCGAAGCAACAACAACAAGAAAGAACAACTGACGTGACCATAAACAGAAATCCACTGCAAGCAAAACAAACACAACAAAACTGAATAGAAACAGCAACGCCACTCGCATCATCTGCATACTTATGCTGCGTCCGCTCCAACAAATGAGCCTGAGCGGATTGCAAAGCCGATGACAAGGACTCCACCAACGAGGGACCCAGAAAATGGCTCCTCACAATCTCGTCCTTGTCGAGATAGGACAAAAACCCATCACTGCCGAAGAGAAGCAGGATGCGACAACCCTCGTACTCCGCCTTGGAAAACGGAACCACCTCGCTCGTTGGAGTGGAGATCACTCCGTAACGGTGAATCAGCTGGTCTCCGATGGAACGACTCATCGCCAACCCCCCTCGCGTGCACTCCTTGTTAGCGAACACGCGCGGCACCAGCGGCAGGAAGGGCGCGATGTTGTGCTCGCTCACCGTACCGTGGCTCGCCTCGATTCGCTTCTCCTCTTCAGGAAGAAGGGGAGAGTGAATCACGTTTATGTTCCGATCCTTCACAATCTCGTGGTTCCTCTGGATCGACATATAGCACCTAGAGTGGAAGGAAAACACAACGCATACTCGGAATCACCCACGTTCACACTGTACAGCGTCACACAGTCCCTCTCCGTGGAGCGGAGGAGACCGATATTGGCAGTGCAGCCGCTTCGCTTCGAATCTACAGTAGACTCTTCCACGAGGCGTTTCTCCGCTGCAGACAGTGCGCGCTCCATTTGTTGCAGAACGTCCTCTCTGGAAAAGGAGTTTTCTCGCAAGAACTCCGACAGGAAACAATTCCGCACAAACGAGGCAACGTCGTGACCGTCCTTCCCATGTCCGTCGAATATGCCGAGCAGCAGTGAGTTCGATTTGGCATCGTAGTACACCAGAACGCGATCCTGATTGTCCTTCTTGCCGTTGTGACTATTCCTTATGCGCCCTGCCGAAACGTACCATTTCAATGTATTCCATGCGAGCGAAATGGGAATCTCGCTCTCCTTCACGAACGGAATCCGCTCAAGGTCTGGGGGATAAACGAGCAGCACATCGTCCTTCTGCCCACCAACCACGTCCACTAAATCAAAAACAAACATACCATAGACAATTCTTTGTTACCAACTACGCCTCACTGACAACTACGCCTCACTAATACCTGCATTTCCAACCACTGCACTTCCAACTACTCCTTCCCAATCTCCTTGTTGCGGACTCTTCGCACAATGCCCATCAGATACGTGTTCCTGTTCTTCACCTTCGAGAAGTCGGCCTTGATCACGCTATCCAGAATCTCCTTGATGTCGTCCTTCGGGAACGTCGTCACCGCTTCGCGGGACTTCTCGTCAAACTCCTAACTCCTCAGCCCAACGTCCATTCCCCACGGACCACACAATCTTCGCCTTCTTCGCTCTCAAGTACGTTTCGATGTACTTCTCCTACGCGTGATGATCACCGCCCTCTCCCACGTTCTGCTCCTTGGTTCTCTTGTTGTGCAGGTTACGCATGCGGTTAATATAATCCTTCTTCTTCTAGTCCTCACACGCCCTGCCGTGGCATTACAGCACTGTGCTTGCCTCCGTCCTTCGTCTCTTCCACGTTGATCATGCGCCCGTTGAAGTACGTCCTGTGCAGATTGATCGCCTTCCACACCGAACCCTCCGGAATGTCCACAAACGCCATGCCTCTGAACTTGTTCGTCTCCTTCTCCCTCATCATGCGAATCTGACGCACCTCTACGCGTTACAGAGCCTCCCTAGTCCCACCAATCTCGTTCTTTGTGAACAACTCGCGAATCTGGTCATCCGATGTGTCGTAGGACAACTGGCCGAGGAACACAGTCTATCCGTGAGATGACACTCCAACCCTCGTCCTACGGCCGTCTTCGATGGATCGATCACTCGCTTGGTCCTACCCATAACCACTATCAAGACAGAGAACGCCTACTTCTGCTGGTCTTCATTCTCCTCCTCCTCCGGCTTCTTCTCCTCTTCCGCAACGTCCTCCTTCTTCTCTCTAAGAATTATCAACGGAAGTCGCGCCCAACTCCTCCTTCTTTGGAGCATCGTCTACGCATCAAACCACCACCAATTGTGCACGTACCATTGCCTTCAAACAGGATCTGTGCCATGATTCCGATCGGGAGTCCACACCGCTGGTGCCAGCAAACAGAATCTGACTCGCACGCTCTGGAAGGAAATCGAGCTTCGCAAACAAACACCCCTTTAAAGGTCATACTGCACACGCACCTTGCCGAGAATCGGGTTGCCCTCGAAAATGGTGACCGTCTTCTTCTCCCAGTTGTAGAGAGCCGTGTGGATCGTGTACAGCGTCGAGCAGCCGCCGTTCTGGTAGATGGGGAAGTCCTTGTCGCCGAAGTCACCCAAGATGTACAGCGCCTCCTTCATGCTGCGCGCAGGCATGAGCTCCTTGGCGCGCGCCATGCGGTGCAGCGAAGAGTCGTCGTCGATGTCGTCCACCATCGCGATGTTGAACATGTTGGCATGGAAGTGCGAGCGCTTCTCCGACGGCGTGTAGAAACCGTACTACTCTCACACACTCACCACCACACCTACCACACCGAACGGCGCCACCTCCACGTCGTACGCTCTGCGCTCCGACAGCGACATGATCTGATAGTTGTGGCCCACGAAGCACTTCGGGTTCATCACCACGTGCAGCGCCTCGTCGATCGACTTCGCCTCCAGCAGGCGGCGCGTCACGAAGTTTCTGCCCCAGCCCTTCGTATCTACAGATGAGCGCAAACAGAGAGCGCCACTTCCCTGGTAGGTCTTCAGGTAGTTCATGGAGAAGGCGATGTGGTGGTTGTAGCCGAAGGCTAGACATCAGGGCAGAATGATGCGCATTACCGCTCGTGGCGAGCTGGCCGGCGTACACGTAGGCGGTGAAGTCCGACTTCACGAGACCATCTAGAGTGAAGAGCAGCGAGAACGCCTACTGTAAGCAATGCGCATGTGGAGCAGGAAGGTGCGGTTGCGGTCAATGTCGACGCCGTCCTCGTTGTGGGCGATGATCACTACGCGTCAAGCGAGCGGAGAGCCCCAACGCTGATCCTCCTCGTTGATCAGCACATCGGAGCAGTGGTCGGCGAGCGTATAGCGCATCGACTCGGGGACGAGGTAGCTGAACTCCTCCTCCATGGTGTACATCAGCGCCTGCTCGAAGGGAACCTTGGCACCGTCAGCCATGCCGCGAAGCTCCTCCATGAACTCGGGGAACTCGCGTCTCTACACGTCAACAGAAAGAACGGGCGAAACGTGAATCTCCACCACTTCCTTGATAGCCGCCTTTCCCTCCTCCGTAGCGGACCAGGGAATCAGCGTATTCTGCATCACCTTGTCAAGCGCGTAACGCTCCTGGACCACGGCTCTCGTCTTCTCTCCGTACTACGAATGACGCGAACGAGCCGCGCGGACTTGGAAACCGGCGTCGTAGTAGTTCTCCGCGTTCACGAACACCTCTTCGAGGGTGTAATGGTGAGTCGGAACTCTAGAGGTCAGCCGAGACGCGGGAGGAGCACTCCTGAGCAAAGAGAACGGAAGCAAACAGCAGAACAAACAGCACAGCGTTCATAGTGGCACTTTTTGCGATTCGTCGATCTGTGGAATGAAACGCCTCGTCGAATAAACACAATTCACCATAATATACATGCACAGTCGAATCGACCGAATCCTCACGCCCCACGCTTGTTCTCCTCCAGATCCATAAAGAAAGAACTATCAAAAGGAGCCGCCCCTCCATCCACTCTCCCCTCATCCTCGTTCAGCAACCGCAGCAAATCCAGCGACTCGTATTGCGTCGAGTGGGATATGATCCCGGGAGCGCCGTGCGACAAATCCCCGCTGCGTCGACTCTCCTCCGTGCCTTCCCGCTCCCATGACGAGTACACTCCGCGGTTCAGAGACGGCACGCCCGCGTTCGTTCGCAGTCGAACAGGAGGAATCGAGGGTCCGCTCGGCATGATGGGAAAAGGCTCGTCGTAACCGGGAAACGACGAACGCAGCGAGAAGTCGAGCGCGCCCGGCGCCGGAAGGGGCTCGTTGCCCATGATGGTGTTCTACATCTCACATCGCATCTGCATTGCCACCCCCGACAGAAGCAGCGTGTCGATCTGCTGCAGACTCGCCTCCTCCTGCGTCACGGGCTGCGAGCTGTCGATCGCCGGCATCGTCAGCGTCATGTCCGACGGGTCGAAGATGTCGAACGAGAACGAGTTCAGGTCGGTGGACGAGTACCCGAAGCGTCGCGGCGACTGCACCGCGCTGAACTCCGGTCTACGCGTCACATCGCACCACAGCACCCACCCCGACTGAAACCGGTCCTCCAGTCCCGCGGTGAACCCGGTGAAACTCCCACTCTTCCGATCCACCGGCGTCGCGGCGGGCGTGCCGACGTCCACCTCCTCGGGCAGCTGCAGCGAGCCGCGTTGCTGCTGGCGCGCGGCGTTGCGAGCGTTGATCTGCTCCGTCGCCTTCTTGATCAGCTCCGCGTACGAGCTCTCCGCGCGGTACTCCAGCGGGCGCGGCGGCTCCGCTCGCGTCGGCGTGCTCGGGTGCGCCGGCGGGTGCTCGGGCTTCGGGGGAATGTGGAGGCGGAGGAGATTTGCCTTCGCGTTGTTGCGACTCACGAACGTGCCCAGACGCTTCTTGCGCACGCCGTTGCGACTCGCGATCGAGTTGTAGCGGTTCTTCACGGCGTTCTCGGAGCGCCCCGGCAGCAGCTTGCTGATGTACGACCACTTGTTGCCCATCTGGATCTGGGCGTTGATGAGGATCTCGTCCTCCTCCTCGGTCCACACGTCCTTCGTCACGGCGGGACTCAGATGGTTCAGCCACCGCTCGCGACACTGCACGTGAAAAACGACAATGAGACCCACCTGCTTGCCAATGCGCCCGTTGATGTACGAGGCGATCGTCGACCACTTCTTCGGACCAAACTTCTCCACCAACGACCGCAGGATGGCGTCCTCTTCCTCGCTCCACGGACCCTACGCGTGGGACACGTGTACGCGCGCCCTACCTTCACGGTTTGGTCGCGCAGGACCATTTCCCACCGCTTTTGACACTGCTCTGGAGTAATGTGCTGATTCCTAAGCTTTTGACAAACTTTAACCCAGTCGTTGCTCCCATATCGAGCCACTGCCTCTCGGACCATCTACGGCGTGATTCCGCGCTCGGGCCAACGACTTCATCCAATTCCCTAGTCCACAGAGAAGCGCCGGCTGCTGCTTGATCTTGCATGGGAGAGACGTACGAATGCAGAATAGAACAAAGTAACTACGACATCATCACTCTGACAAGACGCGAACAACGAACTACCAGGTACACTGCGGTATAATCACAATGAGTCCCTATGCACTCCTCCAGCCACAAACACAGGAAATGAGTACAAATGCTATGCGGGTGGGGGTGCGCAATCGCAGTGCATCCAGGGGGTGTCACGTTCTCGGAAGAGTGGAAAACGGGCGTGTTCATAGATCGGCCAGTGTGTGGAAGGGGAAACGAAGAGTTTGGAAAGGGAGAACGCGACAGAAATGATCGAGTCCTGTGGCTGTCGTATTCGTAGTAGTTGGGTCATCCAATGGATGGGATTCAAATTCTGTTCCAAATGAGATAGAGTAAGTTGGTTTCCGCTCATGGCTCTCCATTCTCGGTGCTACGCTTTTCGCACCGAGGTGTCTGCGAAGCTCCAACCGCCAATCCATCTCCCGGAAGGAATTGAGATGCGTGAAGCGAGAAGGGGATTCCCGCGGTTCTTCCGCCCATCATTCTTCTTTAGTATCTTTGTGGATACCATGGGTTGTGGTTCTTCAAAGGAGGTAGCACTCGCTCCTCTCGCTCATACGCAGTTATCGGTGACGAACAGAGAGGAGAAAACGAGGGACGCGATGATCGTGCCGCAGCGACCGCTGGAGGAGAGTCCCAAACTCACCATCAATGACTTCGAATTGGTGAAGACGGTGGGAAAAGGGTCCTTCGGAAGGGTCTTTCAGGCACGGATTGTGGCAGCTGCATCAACCCCTAGGTTCGCATGAAGGAAAACGGGAGGGTGTACGCAATGAAGGTGCTAAGCAAACAGCAGGTGATCGAGTGGGAAACGAGCAATTGCTCCTACGTAGAATGAAACAATACCAGCACACGCTTGCGGAGCGAAGGATCATGGGTACCATCTCCCATCCCTTTTTGGTGTGGTTCGGGTTGCCTCGCCGCGCTTCACCGATAGCTTGCGATACGCGTTTCAGTCCCAAACCAAACTCTATTTCGTGATGGATTTCTTCAACGGAGGCGAACTCTTTCACTATCTCGCCAGAGGACGCTTTTCTGAGGTTTGGTTTCTTTGCTCGCTTCACTGCAGAATCGTGCTAAGTTTTACGCTGCGGAGATCATCCTCGGCCTCGCCTACCTGCACGATTTCAACATCGTCTATCGCGACCTGAAGCCGGAGAATCTCCTTCTCGATCCGGAAGGCCATCTCCGCATCACCGACTTCGGACTCTCCAAAACGGATATCGGCGGAGACACCGCGCATTCACTGTGCGGCACCCCCGAATACCTCGCTCCCGAGATCCTCCAGCGCCGCGTAGGTCCTCCGACGAGCTATTCATCGTAGTCCTACGGGAAGAGCGTGGACTGGTGGTCGCTGGGCATCCTCATCTACGAGATGATCAACGGCTTGCCGCCCTTCTACGACGCCAACCGCAAGGTGATGTACCACCGCATCCTCACCGCGCCCGTCCCCGCCACGCCCTTCATGTCCTCCGAAGTGCCTCTTCCTCCCTGCGTTCATTCTAGGCGTACGATATCGTCTATCGCTTCCTCCAGAGAGACCCCTCGTCTCGGCTGGGCTACCGAGGGTTCACCGAGATCCGAAACCACCCCTGGTTCAGAGACGTGGACTGGGGCGCGCTCTACCGGAAGGAGGTTACGCCTCCCTTCCGTCCCACTGTCTCCGACGCCGAGTCCACGGAGCAGATCGACGAGGCGTTTACCAGCATCGTCCCTGTGGTGACTCCAACCCCTGTCAACGCGGTTCTTGTCGACCAGTCTGCCTTCCTGGACTTCTCGTATGCAGAGGATGTTGTCCATTAGCCATCTGCCAGGACGTTCTCTGTTTCAAGTGATGCTTCCCGCTCTCCATCTTAGTGTGCATTAGTTGTTCCGTGTTCTGTTTGCTTTGAGTAGTTGCGTGTGTGCGATTCCGATTGGAGAGTAGTTCACTCTGTTTTGTGGTTCCGATTGGAGAGTAGTTCACTCTGTTTTGTGGTTCCGATTGGAGGGTGCTTCACTCTGTTATGTCACTTGATTGGCACTTCACTCCAGAAGTGAGTGCTTCGTTTGAGAACCCATCATCCCATCCGAGAAGCACGCAACGCACTTGAAAACACACCACTCTTCTCCTCAACGGAATCACTTTCTCCCACAAGAGTGCGTCATGATCCCAGGAATCGCTCGCTGCGGCAGCGCACTACTCCAAACGGTAGTTCGTTCATCTGCACACTCCTTTTCGAGAGCGGCTTCGACGAATAGTCTTTCCGGTACGTTCCTTTTCGTAAGAACGAGGAGTAGTATACACCTATGGCAAGGGAGCGATTGGAGCGCTTGGACACAACGATTACGACGACAGAGAATACCCCTGCGTTTTCGATTTCATCTTGACGTCACACATAGCTGTTGGAATCGCTCGAGGGAAGAGGAATCAAGAAAATCGCGTGTGGATGGTAGGGCTGTGCCGTCCTCTTCAGAATAAGGGCGCACAATTGTCTGATCGATGGTGATGGCGAAATGATCATCTTCGGAAGAACCCAGGACGTGCGCAACATCATCGGCTCGGGAAACATGATCTCCTACCTCCCCAAGGTGATCCGGTCCTTTAACAAGTGTGTTCTGTTCATTTCCTTCATCCATAGCTTCTTCAAGAACACAGTCATCGAAACGCGCTTTCCCTCCGTTCTTCCCATCGACGACGGAAAGTGCATCGATGTGGCTGCGTCCATGGCACTCAGCTTCTGTCTCACCGATACTCGTCTCCCCATTCGCACGCGCTCACCAGTAGATCACATCTACGCATACGGATATAATCGGTATGGACAGTGTGGAGCCGACGTGAAGGACGTGAATCTGTACGCCCCCAAGCAGGTGATGTTGGACGAGGACGAAGTTCCGGTCAAGGTCGTCTGCGGTTTCCAGCATGCTTGCTGTCTGTGTGAGAGTGGGCGTGTGTATGCCTGGGGAAAGGCCAATCACGGGCAATTAGGTCGTGGCGATGTAGATATGACATTCAAGCCGCTGATGGTGTGTGCAGTGCGTTGAGATGACGAATAGATGGACACGGATGCCTCGATACACTACCGTGATGTGTATGCCGGCTTCAACTCCTCAATCGTATATGTTGTGATTCGGATCAAACGCTAGTTGATTTCGGATGGCGGAGACCTGTATATAACGGGCAAGTACTGGGGCGATGGGCAGAACCGCAAGAACGCGAAGATGTTCGGCGACAGCGTTTGCATTGTGATTGGCAACTCATCCGCAGACATATCCGCGTCAGGTCCCGCTCGATCACAAGATTGACCTGTTTGCCAGCGGGCAGTTCCACATGACGTATACGGACACGGACGGAAATCTGTATCAATTGGGACTTGAAGATTCGGACACGTACCGAACGATAGGGGAGCAATCGAAGCGCGATGAATCGGAGCGCATGCATCGCGAGCCCGTTTCCGTGGATATGAAGTCGGTCGAAGGCATCAAATTCAAGAAGCTCCGCTGCTCGTTCACGGACTCGTACGGCATCACGGAGGAGGGAGACGTGTATAAGTGCGTGTAGTGTTTCGTGTTGATGGATAGATGGAATTGGCTGTCCTCCCCGTCGAAGATGAAGATCCTGGACGACATCAAGGTGGAGGACATTGCTTTCGGGTGGAAGCACACGATGGTTTTGGGAACACCTCGTACATCGCAGTGCATGTGTTTGTTGGGGAAATGAAAGGAGTGATTGTGATAAAGGAGAGCAGCGCTCATGTCCATTAGAGAAGCTAACAGCACACGTTTGTCATGAAAACAGGAACAACACACATACTAACGGCGATCATAACTACGATCCCTTCTATCATAACTGCGATCCCTTCTCTCATATCCACGATCTCTCCGATCATAACTGCGATCTCTCCGATCATAACTGCGATCCCTTCTATCATAATCGCGCTCTCTCCTATCATAACTGCGAGAACGATCGCGACGATCACGAGAACGGTCTCTGTAGCTGCGGCGGTCGCGAGAGGACGATCGGCTGCGAGAGCGGTGACGCGAATAGTCGTCACGTCTTCGGTCTCTACACAATGACAATGCCGAGGAGAACCCACGCGTTGTACTGGTCGCGCATCTCATCGGACGACTTGCGCTTATTTCTGGCAATCGTCACGTTGATTACCGTTCCGGCCACCTCCTTCCCGTCCAGATTGCGAATCGCGTCCTCCGCCTGGTCGCGGCTGTCAAACTCGATGAAGGCGAATCCCCGCTGTTCACTACCGATCACCGCCGAAGCGCCTCCCCTACTCCGTGCCATACTTCTTGGGAATGTAGACATCCCACACGGTACCAAACTTGGAAAACGCGTCCTTCAAATCGTCGGGGCTAGGCGTCACGGAAGAGGACAAGGACTACTTGGTGCGATCCAACAAGTTGCGAACCAGGAGAGAGCAGTGATCACTACAACTAAGCGCAACGATGCAAGAGCACACGGGTTGGTGGAACGCTTGGTGCTGCTTCGGTAATCACGGCTATCGCGGCGACGCATGCCGCTTCTGCTTCTGCTGTGTGATCTGCGGGACTCGGAACGACGGGAAGGAGGGGCTTCCGAGCGGTGATTCGAAGGAGAGCGGGAATTCGCGTTGCGGTTCGAATCCCTTCGATTCAAGCTCGGACTCCTTCTCGACATCGATCTCGAACCACTTCTCGATCGCGCATCTCTTCTGCTGGGACTTCTTCTCGAAGAAGACTCTCCACCGACTAACTCTACTTCGTCACCGCTTCACGACGCAATCCAATACCCGACAGATTCTCCGTTTGCATTGACACACTTCAAATGGGTTCCATGACGGAATGCCAAATATCCTCCCCTTTTCCGACTCCCTTTTGCCCCCTTTTCCTGTCTATTCTCCTTCCCACATTTGCGTGACTCTACAGCATGCTGTCGTTCGTGATGTCCGGGGAAAGGTAACCGCATAGATTGGTATCAAAATCTGCAAAGCTGGTGAGTGTTCCCACGGCTCGCTGTTTCTCGGCGTTTGCTCCCACGGGTAATGGGAGGTTGCGTTGCTTTCACTGAGTAGTTGCTAAGCTGGACGGAAAGAAGATCGATCCCCATACTCCTTGGAGCAAGAGTATAACTCGTTTTCAACCAGCTCACCCACAGTTCTGGAGCGTTCTTGTCAGTATCTGTTCCTCAGCGACATGTTCCGAGGCATCTGGGTGTCCGTCGTGAGCATGTGCAGAGAGAAGCTCACCGTCAACTTCCCCCACGAGAAGGTCACGATCTCTCCTAGAATGAGAGGCGAGCACTGTCTCCGAAGATACCCCTCTGGAGAAGAAAGGTGGGAAGCGCTGTTCGTTGCTTAGTGAGTAGATGCATCGCCTGCAGACTGTGCGAAGCCATCTGCCCTTCCCAGGTCATCAACATCGAGGCTGTAGCGGCATCTCCTCCGAATCACGCATAGGAGGTGCGTCCCGACGGTCTGCGCAGAACCACGCGCTACGACATCGACGAGGCTCGCTGCATCTACTGCGGCTACTGCCAGGAGGCCTGCCCCGTGGACGCCATTGTGGAGAACCCTCTTCTGGAGTTCGCCGTGGAGTCGCGCGACGAGCTGCTGTACGATAAGGCGAAGCTGCTTCACAACGGCGACATGTGGGAGCCCATTCTGGCCTCGAACATCGCCGCCGATATCATGTACCGATAACTGCAATTACAATTCCTTTGTCGTGTTTGTGAACAAACGCGAGCTAGGTGAGATAGTCTGCGAAATCGGTTTGGATTTTGTCGATCACATGCTACGCCTCACTATACAGTGCATCCACTACCTTCGTTGTCATGCGCCGAGCCTTGTAGGCTTGGTCTGTCTCGGCGCAGATCTTCAGGCACAGGTTGTAGTACAAATCGGGGTTGTTGTCTGTGGGCTTGTCCAACCACCTATCGTTTAGGAGGAGGGGCAGCGGGACTTCAGTAGAGACAGCGGAATGGAGCAGTCATAGGGCAGCTGCATTTCGTTCATCTCTCTTATGTTCGTGATGATCACGTTTCTATGATAAAGCGCCTTCCAGAGAAAAACATGATTGCGGCTGCCTGCTGCATATCGGGTATCATATTTGGCGATCTAGTGCAATGATTGCGATACCAGGGCACATACTCAAGAGTAATGGTGAGCTTGATGATCTTGTCGTGAAGATCCTCCAAGTTGCGCAGGAAGATACGATTCGCATCGGCGTCTCCTACCACGCTCATTCAGCGACGAAGGGTCCCTCGAATCAGGAAGTCTGAACAAACACGCAAAGAAAGTACAGAATACAAGTAATAATAACACCTAAAAGAACGGGATAGCGGCTATACTACATCTCTCTCCACGAACATCTCGGGAAGCGTTCCCGCCTCCGCAATGGTATCGAGCGCCTTGGGCTCCTCCACATCCGACGAGCTCTCCGGGTGCGTCGACAGACTCGACACGGGCCGTTCGTGGAGTGAATTGGAGCTCCTTCCAGATTGCGAGGCGGTGGAGTGGCGCGAGGACGCGGAGTGCAGCAGCGGCGTCGGCGCCTGGTTTCCCACACACTCGGAGGCCAGCGCGTGGCTGTAGTCCAACCCCTGCAGATTGCACTCGCTGTAGAACCCGGGCTTCATCCCAGCGCCGCCGGAGAACGCGTCCATCGTCTGACTCCGCATCATGCTGCGCTGACGCGCCACGGAGGATGTCCTTGAGTCGTACGGAGATGATGATTGGTCGATGGCGAACACGGACTGCGAGTGCGTGTGTGACCGCAGGTTGTCGTTCCGCAGCGGCGCGGACGTCGAATTGCTCGGCGGATTGGAGGACTCTCTCGCACTCGGGTGGGTGAGCGACGACCCTAAAAGTGAGGGATGCCCCCAAGCGCCACCTGTGTGGACGAAGGTGCTGTCGTCGTTGAGACTGTCGTTGGTCTGCTCGCCGCTCCACATCGTGTCCACCTGCTCGTTGTAGGCAGTCTCATCGAACTCGAAGAAGAGCTTGGGGTCACACCCATTTCAACGCACGTACTCGCCCGATCACGCGCTCGACGAAGCGGTCGCAGTAGTCGCGTGGCGGCACGTCGCTGATGCCCTGCTTGTCGTAGCAGCGGAAGAAGCGTTTGTAAAAGCGTTCGAGCTTCTTGGCGAAGGTGTACTTCTGGAGGTAGTCGATGATGCCGAGGTAGAAGAGACCGGGGCCTTCGATCTGGCGCGCCTTGTAGGGAACGCGGTTGACCGTGTCGTCTCTGTGGGGGTGAGTATGGTGATGGGAGAGTGTTTGCATAGTTTAGTGTGATGATGTTCATACGTTCATATTACATACTCAAACACTTCACACAAACTCACAACAACACTTCACACAACTCACACAACTCACACAACTCACAACAACACTCACACAACTCACAACAACACTTCATATACCACTTAACACACACTCACAACAACTCATAACACTCACAACAACAACAACAACACCTACTCCTTCATCAAGAACCGCACATCATCCTTCATCACGATCGTCACGTTCGTCACGCCCACCAACACCGAGTAGTCCATCAGATCGTGATTGCACAGGAACTCCGCGTCCTCGCGCAGACGGTTCGAGATCTGCTGGTTCATCACCTTGTCCACCGTGATGCGCGACCGGTACGAGTTGTCCTTCTTCGTCTGCGAGTGCTCGTGCTTGTAACACGGCGACCGCGGACACGCCTCGTCCGTCCCGTAGCGGAACGACTGCTGACAGTGCTTGCACGTCAGAACCTGTCCGTAGTGCGGCTCGTGCGGCTCGCGGTGGATCCACGACCCCTACAACTCACAGCCAACCACCACACCCACCTTCAAATCGTACACCTCGTTCACGGTGCCGCGCGGGAGCAGGTTGTCCATCACCACGAAGTACAGCTTCTGCCCGAACATCTCGATGGAATACATGCCGTAGTAGCGGTTCAGGAAGCTGCCCACCACCTCCTTGGTGAAGGGGATCTCGCGCGTGGTGGACACGCCGGCGAGACTGGGCTGGTGGTGCGTGGAGGAGAACACGCGCGGCGTGGGGTGCGACGAGGACGACAACACCGCGTCAGATGTGCTCTTCGGCGTCTGCGAGATGTGGTCACAGGTGGGGACGAAGGGCGAGGCGTTGCTGGAGGTGTAGAGAAGAGGCAGCGTGGGGTTGTCGGAGGAGTGCACGCTGTTCATCGACTTCTCCGAATGGTTCAGACACGACTCCTCCTTCAGCACGTGGTGCTGGGAGTCCTCCTCCGTGTCCGCCAGACTGCTCTGACGCCGCTCGTGGTGGTTCGTGACGCGTCGCAGCGCCAGCACTGACCCGCTGCCCACAACGCTGCCCTCACGTGAAGGTCGCGCGTCCTCCGTCACCGACGTGGAGCGACTGATACTCTCCTCGCAATAGCTCGTGTTGCGCAACTGCGACCGACCGCGCTGCGACCACATGCCCTGCGCCGACACGCTGCGCTGCACCGGCTCACGTGGCGACGGCTGCGAGGACGGTTGCGGCGAGTTCTGGAACTGCGCCAGCCCCGAGGTGACGGAGGGTGAGTGATAGTGCATGGAGTACCCCTCAGAGGACAGCGGGATCTCGTCATCGTAGAAGAAGTGCAGTGGCTGAGTCGACGACGGCGCTTCGGGCGGCACGTGCAGCGACGGCGTCACCTCCGTTTCGGTTTCCTGCATGTCCGACTCGCTCAAGCGATGCTGACCCACCTCCGACGCGAGATTCGGCTCCACAGAAGAGTCCACATCGAACATCTCCATTTGTTTCATCGTGATGTAGGTGGTCAGGTCCTTCAGGATCGAGTGAAGCACGTCGAACTCGGAGCGGTTCACGAACTTGATGATAAACTGCTGGTTGGTGGAGTTCACGAACAGCGCGCCAGAAGAGCCCTCGCTGCACGAGCAGTCGGTCAACTACATGTCATCACGTGCGAGCAATGAAACTCCCTGCAACTCGGCGATGTAACTCTCGTTCGAGATGTTACTCAGATAGCGCATGTACGAGAACACGATGGGACAGTACTCGCAAAACCCGACCACTATCCATCATGCAACTCCACCTCGCTCACCGTCTCCCATACGCTCCTTGTCCGTGCCGATTGACGTCTCCAACTCCACCGCGTTGGTTTCCTTGTAGTAGCGGTCCTCCGTCAGCACGCCGCGGTACACGCCGTTCTCGTTGTTGAACACCTTCTCGTTGTTCTCCATGACGCCGCCGCTGCGAATCGCCTTGCTCACGCCACGCGAGAAGATGTCGAGGACCTGACGACGGATCATCGTGTTGAGAAGGGGCTGCACCTCGCGGTACCAGACGGTGTCGTTGTTGGAGAAGAAGTTGCGTTTGTACTGGATTTGAAGAGAGGAGGGAGGACTTACGAACATGTCGTGAATGTTGTCGATGAAGATGTAGGTGGTCACGAGGCCGCGGAGCGTTAGCAGAGAGAAGAAGAGCAGCTCCAGGACGTAGGAAGACAAAAACCGCGGTTTCCACGAATCGAATTGATGATTGATGAGTTCGTTGAGACCGTACAGGACGGCGATGGTGATGCCGTAGATGATGTACGTAAAGACGTAGAACATCATCTTCTCCAGAATGCGCGCACGGTCCTACCCATCAACGCGCGAATGAACACCAACTCGCAACAAGCCCTCTTGGTAGATGGGAAGACGCTTCAGACAGTTCGCCATGGACACCAGCAGGATGCACGACACGATGTAGATGACAATAATCCACACGAAGAGGAATTCCCACGACGCCCTACAATCAACGAAAGAAAGCAGACGAACAGGTTGATGAAGTGCTTCGAATCCTGAATCCAGCACATGCTCGCCACGTGTCGGCCTGTCACTCCCGACACAACCAGAATCAGCCCCGTGACAATCGATACCGCCTGAATCGTCACTCCGTAGCTGTCGCGTGATTCCGCACACTAGCACTTACAAGGTATATCGTGTCTTCGGATTGGAAAAGGGACGGCTGACAGATATGAGACCGTCAACGGCGAGGAACAGGTAGGTGATTTCGGAGGCAAGCAGGGAGTATTGTGTGAGAAAGCAGGTGAATACGCCAGCGCGTGTTCCACAGTCAATATCACCTATTCTCTTTAAATGTAAACTCATTAGAAAGGCAATGGAAAACGTGGCATCCGCGATTCTACACAGTTAGGAAACTCGACAATCACGACGCCCGGTGAATCACAATTTGATTTGGGTGAACTCTCGTGCCGGGGTAAATGAAGTACAGGCCACAAACGAAGAGGCTAAGCACCAATGAAACGATACTGCTCATTATCTCTTTCTCTTTGCATTACCTGAAAACTGTTCCAATCGTTTCAGTAACGGACATTCTGCACCCAGAGTTCTGCAATTGGATTTGAGTTTGCCCCAGGCAGTGCGTCCAGTCATCATCACACTCGTTGATTATCAACACGTCCATCTAATCCCCAATGGAAGGAATCGGCGGAATTGCCACTAGGGAATCGCAAACGGGAGAGGCGTGGGAGGGGATGACCGGTGGTAGAGGGGTTGTGGTGATTGGGAAGGAGGGGGTTTTGTCGCTTTCAGCGTGCGTATGGTGTTTACCTTACATGGTACATTCCATGAAACACGAATGACGCGATTCGAAGGAATGAGTGTGGTTTGCCATTCCAAATCGGTTCCTTGATTCCCTTATGTGTCTAAACTCTATTCTCGCAATAGCGGGGGACAATGCATCATCACACTCCATTCCATATCTTTGCTTTTCGATCATTGATCCACTTCTGTTGATTTCGTAAATCCATCCAACACTGCGATTCTTTCATCCACAACCCTAACAAGCAAAACGCTCCCAACACCTCCAATCACTCTTCTTGTTCTATTTCCGCCCACTTCCCATGTACTCATCACTAACAAAACACTTCATCCATTCTCATTCTTTCCTTCACCTCACGAGCCACTCACTGCGCTATGAGTTCTCTAAGCAGCAGTTCCGTTTCCCAGTATGTCGATTTGCTCGCTGCTGATGGCCAGACAGGACAACGGTACTTCGGAGGATTCTCCGCACTCGCCCAACGGAGGCTATGATACTCCAGTGAAGTAGTTTCTTGGGATCCGCCTCATGTCGAAGATACTTGGAAGGAAGCCGTTTTGACGAATCCCTCGTCGGATCGAGTACCATCGCTCTGTCCTACCCTGCGGAGAGAATGCCGTACTGGAAGGTGAAGCGGAAGGTTCATTTCGTGTCCCGTGTGTTATCCTAGATCAAAACGCAAGAACTGATTCTCGCGCTGTGTCTCAACTTCGACCAAATACCGGACGATCCGAACGGCGAGTACGTGCTGGGAGATGAGTGCTGGATCAGTGGGAGACGGGTCGCACTTTCAACAGTAGATCTGAACAGTCTCAACCAAAAGAAGAACACATTCCGCTACATCGCTCTGACCCTCCAGAAGCAATACGAGAACCAGCTGCGTACCAGCACCAGCGTATGTTCTATTTCACTTTCCTCAGGATCGTAGTTGCGAACGAAGCACCTCCTCGACCCCTCCCTAGCCAATGTGGAATCCGTGTGCGAGGAGGTGCGCGCGAGCAGCGACAAGGCCTCTCAAACGCGCGTGCTTTTCCACTACAACGGCCACGGCGTGCCGCTCCCCACAGAGTACGGCGAGATCTGGGTGTTCAACAAACGCTTCGACAAGTACAAACCAGTCCTGATTTCCATCATCCACGTCGCCGCCTCGCCCACCCCTCACACCTAGTCGTGGCTGAAGACCCCCACGCTCTACGTGATGGACTGCAGTCGCGCTGGCTACCTCCTCCAGCACCTTCTCGACCTCAACGTGGACTCCATGGAGGACGACACCAAAGACGTCTTCTTCCTCGGTGCCTGCGGTCGCACCTGCTCTCCTGCCTTACGCGTAGACTCGCTGGAGACGCTGCCCACCAACTCCGACTTCCCCGCGGATCTCTTCACCGCGTGTCTGACCGACCCGCTTCGCATCAGCATTCGGTGGTGTCTTCACATGCGCAACCTCCAGCCCTTCTCACTCACCAAGGACCTGCTCGAGGAGGACAACATCGAGGAAGACTTCGCATACCGACTCGAAGGTGGAAACGTGGAACTGGAGAAAGGGGGTGATGGATAGTACGACCGCAACCTCCCCCGCGGGAAGCTGCGCATGGTGTTCGACTGCATCACCGACTGCATCGCGTGGAACGTCTGCGACGTGGAGACCTATCGAATGCTCTTCAAAACAGATGAGATGGTCGCCGCGCTGTTCAGGAACTTCTTCCTGGCGCAGGTGGGCGGTGGCGAATTAGGGTCAGTTCTAGCGCATCATGTCCGTATTCAACTGCCATCCCGTCAGCAAGCCCTCCTTCCCCGACATGAGTAACCACCACTTGTGGAGAGTCCGTCAGCTGTTCAGTGATCATGGATAGACATGGGACGCCGTGGTGGAGAGTTTCATTCTGCAGTACTCCAAGTCCCAGCGGATCCCCAACCCGATTGCCGATGAAGTGCTGCTTTCCTCGTCCAAAGAGAGTGACACAAAACAGGAGTATTTCTACATTCGCCAGAAACCGCTGTCGTCCGCCTCCAGCGCCCTCGCGCCGTTCAAGACGATTCCCGCGGGAGGCTCCACCTTCACCTTCCACACGCCCTTCTTCCGCTCCATCATGCAGGAACTCTACACCTTTGTGGTCCCACGGATTCGACCTCACGCGTAGATCCAGGTGTCGCACGACTACACGATGATCCCTGAGAGCTTCTCGATGCTGTCGCAGATCCTCAACAGCGACGAGATGACGCAGCACATCTCCGAGGGGCAGTCAATCAACGCGCTGGAGGTGCTCGCCGACTTCGCTGACCGTTCCGAGGATGCGGTGATCGCTGTGTTGAACTCCATCAACTTCACCTCGCTGAAGCGCATCTCGTTCAAGTCGCAGAAGAGTCATCGCTCGGCGCTGCTGCGTCTGTGGACGAGCGTCGCCGCCTTCGACTACCACGTGCACGAGGACTACATGCAGAATCTCTTCATCTTCCTGATCTCCTTCCTCGCCAGCGACGCGGACCCTGTGCCCACGCAAGACGATCTCTGCCGCGTGTTGTATCTATTGGTGATCGCCTGTCACGAGAACGACCTGGCCATCGTGAAGTGCAAGGAGAACGGAATTCCCCTTCTGGTGAAGACCTATTTGAAATCGCCGTGTTGGAAACTGCGCTGTCTGTGCTGCATCCTGCTCTCCCAGCTCTGCTACGAACGCAACGACCTCAAGGAGTACATTTTCTACGACGCAGCAATGAGTGACCTCCTTCTCCTTCTCAGCGACCCTCACCCCGAGGTCAGAGCCGCCTCTCTCGTCTTCCTCCAGTCTTTCATCGGCTTCTCCTCCAACGACCCGATCTTCGCCACCGCCAACGTGCACGTGTACCTGCGACAAGAGGACATCGAGGCGCTGGTGAACTCGAAGGACCCCTCGATCAAACGCGATCAGACCATCCTTGAAAGCATCACACGGCACATCTCGATGAAGAGCGAGTGCTCCGTCATGGTGCGTCGCGAACTCTTCCGCTTCATCCTCAAAGTCTTCAGTCGTCGCTGCCACATGGCGCACCTCATCTGCTTCGTCGATCGCATTCTCAAGAACGAGTTGGATGTCGCCACCATTCTCGATCGCCTCAGCTCCTCCAACGGCGACTACGACACCCACGACGCCAATCTCTTCTACGTGAAGTACTGGATCATCATTCTCTCCCTGCGCGACGCCGAGCCCAACGTTTCCATCCGCAAGGCGGCGTCCCACTATGTGAACGTGATCTGCAAGAATGTGGACAATCTGAAGAATAAGGGTCCTTTGCCGCTCACGCCCTCCATTTTTGATTTTTCGTCCCTGCTCCAACTCAACCCCAAGTCCCCCAACGCGTCGCTGCAGCGCCAGTCCTCCCTTGCATCCCTTCCCACGCTGCCTTCTCCGCGCAGCACGCAAGACGCGCCGCCCACCGACATCTCCTCGCTGCCTCTGCTCTCCACCTCGCACGTCAGCTCCCACCCGCTCAGCCCAACCTCCGTGCTTCCGCCCAACGTCGCCACCACGCTCGTCACCACCGCGCGAGGCGGCGACTCGCCGTTCCAGTTCGATGCGCGAGCCGCGTCCACCGTCCACCCGCAGCAGCGACACTCGGGGTCCTTCCAGCGCCAGTCGTCGCACGCGCTGCGCAACTCGCTGGTGACGCCGCCTCTCATCGCCGCCACGCCATCGTTCTCCAACCTGCAACTCACCACACAGCCAGTGAATACGTCGGAGCGCATGACGCACCTGGACGCGTGGCTGGAGGTGCAGCTGGGCCTGCTGGGCCTGCCCTCCACGTACGTGGAGTGGTTCATCAACAGCTTCGTGGTGAAGAAGGAGGACGAGGAACAGAGTTGCAAGGAGATCGACAACCTGCGCTTCAACGCGCGCTCCTTCGCCTGCAGCTATAACGAGACGGCGAAGGACTTCGAGCAGCGGCGTCGCGTGCTGCACAAGCGGGAGGTGAAGTGTGTGACGCAACGCGACGTGTTCCACACCAACGGGTCCAAAATCGCCTCGATTTCGTTCCACCCGTACTTCTCGACCATCGCCGTAGTCCCGTAAGAACGCCGTAACAACTAGGTGGGCATCAACAGTACCGTCATGCTGTACGACTACCAGGACAAGAAGCAAATCTACTCGCTCGACACCAAGCCCGACGCGCCCGTCACCTCCATTCAGTGGATGAACCCGTCCGCGTCGCCGCTCCTCGTGGAGGGCACGCAGAAGGGCGCCGTGTTCATCTGGTCGATCCCGACGATCGAGAAGCACAAGCAGCCGCAAATCCGCTCCTCCTTCACCGCCTTTCCCGCCTTCGCCAAGTCCGCGGCTGAGGGTCAGGCGCGCAGCACCTCACTCCTTCTCGATTGGAACCAGCACTCGGGTCTGCTCGCCGCGGCGGGCAGCACGCAGATCGTGAAGATCTGGGACGTGGAGACGGAGAAGATCCGGTGTGAGCGCAACACGGCGTCTTCAGTGGGATGTGCGGCGATCAAGTCGGTGTCGGCCAACGCGTATTTCTGCTGTCTGCTCAACGGAAAGCTGCTGGGCATCGACACACGGATGAAGAACATGACGAGTCTGTATACCGCGGGAATCGGGGAGAAGTCGCGGGTGGTGGGAATGCGTGTGCTGGAGAACTCGGTGTTGCTGGGCGACTTCAGCGGGACGATGCGCGTGGTGGACACGCGGACGTTCAGCGAGGTGAGCAGGAGTTCGATCGTGCCGATGATGTCCTCGTTCCAGGGACACGCGGAAATGAACGTGGTGGTGGGAACAAGTTTGAATAGCGAGATTGTGCTGGCGAACCGCGAGGGCGAGCGGATGCAGTCCATCCGGGTGCTGGACGGGTTCAGAGCCTTGTCGCTGGGGCAGGTGCTCTCCTGCGCGATGCACCCCATCGATTCCGCAATCGCCTGCTACAACTCGAGCGGAATCGTGTACGTTTACAAATAAACAGTGTTTGTTACTAGTACTACAGAGGAAGGGACATAACGATGTCCAGCACGCCATTCAGGTCCACCGTGATGATCCCCGTGTGCTGACGGTCGTACTGCGCCATCTTCAGCTGGACCACCTGGATGATCGACACCACCTTGATGAAACCGTTCAGGTCAATGTAGTTGTTGTGAAGGTTGTCGATGTTGTTGAACACCACGGGCAGCATGTTCGGATTGATGTTGTAGCTACGGTAACAGTCCACGAGAAGAACTACTTCAGCACGCGCATCGCGTCCACAAACTCGCCGTACTCCATCTTCCCGGAGTGGTCCGTGTCCAGACTGTTGAATACTTGCTACCCTTCAACGCCACGGCACATCACCCACCACCCACTGTCTCACCTCCTTCTCGATCTCGATGAACTCGTTCAGCTGGATGCTGCCGCTGCGGTCCGCGTCGTGCTTCAAGAACAGCTGGTTGCAGATCTCCACAGACAGCTGGATTCCGAGGCTCTGAAGTGCCATGCGCAGGCCGTTCACGTTGATGGAACTCCTACGCATCAGTTGCAGCGAGAACGCTTCACTGTCCCAGAGCCGCATTCTGGAATGCGATGGCGACGTTGTCCATGGGCACGCCTTGCTGCGGCTGCCCACTCGCAGCAGGATTCGTGTACACACTGCCATTGTACGGCGTTTGGGCAGCGGGACTCGCAGCTGCGGGTTGGGTGTACGGAGATGGCTGTGTGGTGCTCGTGTATGGCGTTGGCTGATATGGAGTGTACGGAGACTGATTCGGGTACGGGAGAGGCGCGCTCTGATTTGGCGTTTGCATGACTATTTCATGACAAAGGAAAGACCGAATATCACTCTGACACGTCGTTCGGCAGAAAGGGCACTACGCATCACACTTCCTCCTCGACTCTACCGTAAACGTCCCCATCGTGCCGTTGAAGTTCAGCGTATTCTTACAACTCGGGCATTGGACAATCATCTTGAAAGAAATGATGAAGCCTTCGGAAAAGATCCAGTTCACGTTCCGCGAAACGGTCTTTCTCCGCTCTATCCCTCTTGTTGGAACCCTTGAGTGGAGCTCGATATCATCGCGACAAAGAGAACGTCCTATTCACCATCATCGACATCCCATCTCCCCCACCCAAGAAAGGCACTCTCTTGTGTTATGGCGTCATTTCAAATCTCACTACCGCTTCCCCTTCACTCCATTCCCTTCCCTTCCCTCAGCCAAAAACGGAGAAACGTTCGCATGTGCAAATTCCAACAATGCGATTTCCCTCTTTCACTCGCAGTACAACACAAACCACTTCAATCGAAACCAACAGAATGAAGTTTGCCTTGTCCTTTATCCTTCTCGCAGTTCTGGCCGTAGTTCAGTCCGTAGGTTGGCGTTTGGAGGACTGAGGGATTGCTATTGAATCGCGCGCGTTCTAACCGGCTGTAGGATCTGACTGTCGCCGTTCTAGACGAGTCCGACATATTCAAGTACAGT
>ERZ1106948.357-NODE-357-length-22455-cov-33.121473_pt1 | contig 22455 bp, 42 predicted proteins | sample MGYA00403673_ERZ1106948 | MGnify/ENA primary metagenome ERZ1106948 (study PRJEB35170, sample SAMEA104062409) | human gut metagenome | biome: human gut; feature: human-associated habitat; material: faeces | place: Denmark | collected 2012-05-07 ...
TGCCGAGGACGTGCACCTTGCGGTAGGAGAACTTATCCTGCTTCTGGTAGGCAGCTTGGTTCTACGAACAATAATTAAGCATGCAGTCAGAATCGGGACACATCGAAAACGACACTATCGCAGTAGAAAGCGACGGAGTCGAGTGATTTCACAATACCTACCTGTTCCTGAATATCAGCCATTAGAAGTACTGTAGTAAAGGTGATCTATGGCAATCGAAAAAGAAGGGAATCAGAGTGCCCAGGGGATCCACTTCCACAAGCTTGGAGGTAACTATAGGACTCCTTTGTACCCTTCACGTGATTTCAATTCCATCAAAGTGGAGTTAATGAGAGTGTATATAAGTGAAATAGTAGTTACGCTTCTTGAAAGAACGGAAATGAGCACCTTCTCGTCCATCATGAGGAATCAACGCTTTCTTAGGGAAGGAATGCGATTTTGTGCAGAAGAGTACATCGTTAAAGCAAATTCGGTGTTATTGAGAAGAGTGGTGATGCCATCGTCTTCTTTGACTGCTTCTCTTCTCTCCGTCATTCTGTAACGATTCTAGTTCACTACTCATTGCTCCTGAAGGGAATCAAGAGTGATTCACCTTCCATTGCTGAATTCTGTAGGACTGTGTTGCATACCACATCCTCTTTCCATCCAACGTGTTTGAGTGACATCATCCCAAGACACTCACCCTACTCATATGAGGGATGTTCGAGTTTCGCAAGTAGTCCGTGTGGCCTAATGATAAGGCATTTCCCTCCGGAGGAAAAGATTGCGGGTTCAAGTCCCGCCTCGGACTGCTTTTTTCTCCGTTGGACTCACATCCTTTCTTTTGCTCTCTTCGTGTGGTGATTCACAAATCGCAAATCACTTGCTAGAAGGCATGGATCGTAGCTGCCATCATGGATGAATGGAAGAGAAGCAATGCAAACACAACGAAAAGCATGAGCTCAAACGCTACAAACTCACAGGAAAGGGCAACCTCACTTTCACAATGGGCGACAACACCACTCTGGACAGAATTGCGCATTCAACAGGACTGAACATGGTTTCACAGGTAGTGAATTCGTAGCTTCCTTCCCTTCAGGTGATGATCCGCCTCCTTTCATTCCTCGTAAACGCCATCATCATTCGCTTTGTATCTCTAAAGTACATCGGAATCGTGAATGTACGGTAAGCAATCTTTCCTATCGACTGAAAACACAGACTGATGCTCCTTTCAACCTCGATCCTATTCCTTTCGAGAGAACCGATACGGAAAGTGTGCTTCGACAAGGGAAAGGAGAACTGGAAGGAGGTGTGTCAACTCGCTTGGTTAAGGTAGCTCCATGCTTCATACTTTCATCGTTCAGCGTTCCTATCGGTGTTTTTTTGTCGCTTCCTCTGTGTTTCATCTGGATTCGAGTTCTCCCAGATCCAGACATCCCACTCTACAAATCGGTACTCCTTCTCCCCTCCTTTCATCTAGTCCGTTCTCGTCTACGCCGCATCCGCCCTTATCGTTCTCGCCTCTGAACCCTTCTACGTGTTCACCCAGCTGACGCTTCACACGGACATCAAGGTCTACGTCGAGAGTGAAACGCTCCTTATCCGCAGTCTGCTCAACTGCGCTCTGGTCATCCTCTTCCCCTCGCTCAAACTCACCGTCTTCTGCATCTCCGAAGTCATTTACGCACTTCTCTACCCAGTCCTGTGCCTTCCCTCTCTTCCCGCTCACCTCTAGGTACCTGTGGAAGATACGAAAGCTGCTGCGCCATCCAGACGAGAAGGAGAAGATGCCCGTGCAGTCGCTGCTGGACTTCAGACCCTCCTTCCAGCCCATCTCGTCCAGCTCGCTCAAGTTGATCGTCCTCTTCTTCAACCAGTCCTTCCTGAAGCAGCTGCTGACCGAGGGCGAGAAGTACCTGCTCTCCTTCAGCTCCGTCTCCATGCACGACCAGGGCGTCTACGAGGTCGTCAACAACCTCGGCTCTCTGTTCGCTCGCTTCCTTTTCCAGCCGCTCGAGGAGGGCTGCTATCTCTTCTTCACCCAGGTCCCTCTCTCCTCAGCGTCTCACGTATAGGAGTCCACTCGTGGTACTGCCCGCAACCAACAGGCTTCTTCCGTGTGCCTGCTCCTCCTTCGCTGTCTCTTCTACGTTGAGTTATCTCGCTCCTCTCACTCCCAGTTCGGCACGCTCGTCGTCTCCTTCGGCTACTCCTACACCTCCGCACTGCTCTTCCTCTACGGCGGGAGCGCGCTCGCCACTCCAGTCGCCATCCGCATGTTCCGCGTGTACTGCTTCTACGTCCTCCTCCTCGGACTCAACGGCACCTCGGAGGCGTTCTTCATGGTACGATCAACTCCTTCGCTGAACCGTAGGCGACAGCGCCGACCGACACGCTGCAGAAGTACAATCGCATGATGATCCTGTTCTCGGTGGTGTTTGTCTCTGTGTCCTTCCTGATGACATATCCTTGACCGTCCTCGCCGCGTTGTCTTGACCCCACGCCGCTCCTCGGCTCCGCCGGCTACATCGTGGCGAACTGCGTGAACATGCTCTGTCGCTGCGTCCACCACTGGAGGTACCTCGACCACTACATGGAGCAACCCACTCTGTCCCGCATCGTGCCGTCGTGTCCCTGGCTAGTGTACACGATTCTCGTGGGTTGCGGACTCGCTCTGGAGGAGACGTGGGTGTTCCCGTACTCGTTGCGTCGTCTGTGCATTCACTTGGGAGTAGGAGTTGTCGCAGGAGTGAGTGTGCTGATCCTGCTGTTTGTGTGCGACAAGAAGACCGTTCAGGAAGTGAGAGCGTTGTTCCATAAGAGAAAGAGTGAGTGAGGTGTTTGTTTCATCAGCCAATTGGTTCTTGAGAGAGTCAACTCTTTATCCTTCAATCATTCAAACAAACACCCCTAATGATACAGCGAATCTGGAAGTGCGAAGTCGTAATCGGGGTAAAACGCGGGCGCTCGCTTCGGCAGCTCTGGGTCTCTCGGCACAGGAGCAGGGTTGTACTGAATGCTACACGCTCATCGGGACGACACACGCCTACATGGAGAAGTTCATGTTCTCGCCAATCTGGAGAATCGCAGCCTGATTGCCGCAACGATAGCAATAGTTCGGCGCCGAAAAGATCGTGATCACGTTTTGGTTGTGGCACCAGTTGTAACCCTTCGGTTGAGATCGCACACATCCACTACCTCCATTGCCAATTGATGCGCTCTGGTGATCAGACTCAGACAGTTGTCCTTGTTGAACTTCTCGCTTATGTCCTCGCCAAACGTGTAGCCCGCGCCTCGACTCGATACGCCCCATCCCTCACGATCGTCAGGATCCGACCAGAGGAGATCCGTTATGGGTCCCTCGTGCTCGGTGAAGGAACGGCCAACACAAGACAACAAGGATATGTTCCCGACGTCCACAGAACGCTCCAACTCGCGCACCTGGTCAATCGACTGAATGGAGGGAGACAGACCGGCATGCACAACGAACACCTCCTCCTCCACCAGAGCCGACAGATTGAAGAAGGCGAACAGCTCGTTGAAACACTTCCACACGGAAGAGTCTCCGTACTTGCGGATGCACTCGTCAAAGAAGCCGTTTCTATTACTCAGCAAGCGGCTTTCACCTCCCACGACAGATTCACCTGCGGCGTTTCGTGATTCCCGCGAAGCAGATAGATCCGATCTGGATACCGCACCTTCAGCAGTACAAGGAGAGTGATGGTCTCCACCTAGGCGTTAGACGCGGAGGAATCCATGACTGAATGAAAACCGCGATCGACGTAATCGCCCATGAACAGATAGTTTGTATCGGGAAGAACACCCCCGATTTTGAATAATTCGATCAAATCGCGGAATTGCCCGTGAATGTCGCCGCAAATCGTCACTGGACAGCGGATCGGCTGAACATTGGACTCGTCCGCGAGTATCTCCTTCGCCTAAGGATTACCGGAGCACAGAACGCGTTCCTTTTCACAAAGCGCTTCCACGACGGGCTTCGCGAGCAGCTTGCACTCCGACACATCCACTATCCAGTCGTCAAGCTTCTGGAGAGAAATCTCCAACTCCTTTGACATGAATACCAATTACTGGGAACAAACACAGCAACGCACTTTGTTTCACGATAGTTCACCTTTACGACCCTTCTCACAGTACACGGCAAGTCCCATCTCCGGAAAATGAGGACCGTCGAAGTAGTACTTGTATTGAAGTCTACTCCTCAGAACCGAACCGCAACACGCACATATCGACCACATCTACGTCCGCGTTCATCAGCACGGAGTTGCGCGTCTGCACGCGGTTAAATCCACGGATAAAGTACAAAAACGGCTTCTTGCAGGGCGTGGGGTGCTTCTGCTGATAGAGAATAAGCTAGTCGTCACAACCACCCCCAGCGCCCACGAAGTGAATCAGCCCATCCCCGGACGGAAGCAGCGACACCACGGTGTCGAAGTGCGCGTCGTAGTACGACAGGTACTCCACTAGCTGACTCATGTAACGGTCGCGCGTGATCTCCGTGCAGATGATGGTGATTCTGTCGCTCAGTCCGCACTCCGCGATGCGCTTCTTCGACAGTCTATTCCTCACTCGCGTGGCTCACCGCTACTGGCACTGCTGGCGGTTCGTGCACAGGTAATACGAGTGGTCGCACAGATGCGTCATGAAGCCGGTCACCGCGCCCTCCACCACGAACAGACACCCTACGCCTCACGCCATCCGCTCGCGTCCACGTCGCTTGTCCTCCTTGCGGACGTACTTCTCCATCATCGCGATCTCGTTCAGCTGGAAGTCGTCCTCCATGTACGATCGCGCGAACTTCTCCTCGATACACACGCCGCGCTCCGTGGGAGCCACGATGTGCGAGCTCTGCTCCGCGAACCAGATGTCCTGGCAGCAGTCCTTGATCCCCGATATGCTCAGCACCAGCTCGTTCCACAGCATGCTGATCGCTGGGGGTTACGGGTTCGAGTCGACCTTACAGGACTTTTTCTCACTTCGCTGCTTCCGCAGACCGGAGCGCACGCCGTCCACGGTCTGGTGGACGATCGCCACGGAGTTGCTCATGTCGACGATGACTTGGCTCGGATCGTGCGCCAGCGCCTGGATGATGTAGTTATCGTACTTCGTTCGACCGATCACGAAGTTCGGCATGAGTCGCCACGGGAACACGGAGGGCGTGAAGATGAACAGATCCTAGAAATGACGAGGAGCAGGCACTCGGACAATCGCAACGTCCCAGTAGGTGACGCTCCGCTGGTTGAACATCGTGAACAGCTCGCTACACATGATGAGAGGAATGAAAACGAACTCTCGCGACTCCTTGTGATTCGAGTACAAATCGTCGGGGAAGTTCGCGAACATGTTCTTTCTGTGCGTGAATAGCGATACGCGATTCCCTAGTCTCCCAGAACGAATGTCGTCGCGCGCCTTCTTCAGCACGGAGGAAACCGTGTTCTCGACCAGAATATCTCCGTTGATGTAGCCGTAAAACGGATATCCGGGGTGTCGCTCCATCGACGTTTCTAAAAGGCCAAAAATGAACGGCATGCCAAAAGGAGCCTTCCTTCACGTTAGACGCAGCACGAACACTCACGGAAAGTTGTCATAGCACTTTAAATTGAACTGCTGACACTCCTTCATCCAAACTTCGTCATCCACGTAAGCAACGCCCAACACACCGGGCATCGTAGATAGAAAATAGAGGGTGTTTCGCTGCAATTCCGCTATTGGATTGTGAAGGTCCTACGCGTCATACGCCCCACCGTTGCCTACATCCGTGGACATGAGCGACGTTGCCAAAACAAGCAGATGGTCGTCGTCGTTATACACAGGACCGTCACTTGTTGAAAAGGGATCAAATCGCTTGTGCCAGTCGGCTGAGGGCTCCACCTTCTGTGTTGCAAGGATGTTGACAAAGACAGCGACCCATCCCAGCAGCAGAATAAACCCCGTTCCGGCAATACAACCCTCTTTGCTGACCATCTTTTGAACCCAAAGAGAGTGCGCAAAATCGACGCATTTTTGGACGGCTTGGAGAGTGAGGAGGTTGTGAGTACTTCCTATGCATTTGGAATGCACTTATCACGAAGGATGCATTGGAGTAACGCGGAGGAGAGGGTGGAATCACTCGACAGAAGGAGGGTTGGGGTGGGATATCTGCCAAAACAAACAAGAGACAAGCTAAATCACAAGCAAAACGACCTATTCGAGACCATACTCCTTCCTGAACTTTTCCTTCATTGCCTTTGCCAATTCTGGATCCACGAGTCCCGTTCTTCCATCCGTGCCGATGGGTCGACGAAACAACAACACATTCGATTGGGGCCTATTCCTAACGTTCGCACTCCGTTGACCACCTGTACTCACAGTAATGCTCCCAGCCCAGGCTCATCTGGATCCCGAGTTGCCTCCACTCCTGCTCCGACAGCAACCGCCCCTTTGGAATCAGTTTGGCATACTCCTTCCTTATCGTCACCTGTCTACATCGTTACTGAAGGAAATGCGCCATGGACCTGTACTCGTAGTTTTCGTCGTTGAATCTTTCTCCATAGCGTTCTACAATCTGCTCCATTTGGATTCCCCGTCTGTGTGATTCTCGCAACGTAGATTGTGGCGGTCACCATGGAAGCACCGTAAGTGTTGTTCGATAACAAACATGAATAGAATACACTACTGTTATAGCGCAGAAAGGATTTCAGCTTCAATGTCACTCGAATCATCAAAACTCTTGTTGTCGATATCCACGCCCTCCACTTCCTTTTCGATGTCTACTCGTCACTCTGCATTTTAGCCCTAACCGCTCATGCTGTCGAAGTCGTAGATGTCTTCCACTGTATTCACTTCGTCGGGAATCGTCGACACGACCACTGGCTGTTTCACTTCTTCTTTCGCTTCCTCCTTCGCTTCCTCCTTCACCTCCTCCTTCACTTCCTCCTTCGCCTCCACGGGTTCTGACGCTTCAGCAGCGCGAGCCACTTCCTCCTTCTCCGCCTGAGACTTCTCTTCTTTCGCAATGGTGCGCTTGTAGTTGTCGATCAGCTGGTAGACGCGGAAGAGATAGTTCCTCCAAAAGTGGTCATCCTACGCTAACACACAACGCGAATGGAGGACATCGATCTTCGCGTCACGCTGAACGAGTTGGAATCGGATCTTCTGCAACTGCTCATCCTGCTGACGAAGAAGGACGACGAGCTTTGCATTGTTGTTAGGACTGTACTTCGGATCCTCACAGCCCTCGCAGGACTTCAGAAATGTTTCGGGATCCTTCGACAGCAGTAGAATATCGCACTTGATCATGTCCTGGTACACCGGCGAAGAGACGAACTCGGGAAGCATCCAGGGAACAACCGTCGTGGTCTCTTCTACTCCTCATGACTTGCAATACGCTGCAACCCTTCTGTTCCATCTCTTTCGCATCAATCTCTTTGTACATCTGCTCCCCCTTGGTCTTAATGTCCCCAATAATCTTCTATCCATCATTACGTCTAACTAAGATGAACGATTGCTTCATTGGCACTCTTATCCACAAAGTCGGTTGCCATTTTGGTTACTCCCGAAGACACCTTCTTGATCGACGACAGGAACCCTACCGCGTCATTTCCGCTGCAAGACGACGAACCTCCAAAACTCCATCCACTCGCCGACGAAATGTCTGCTTGCTCCTACACTCATCACGCACCACCGACAAGCAGCGTACTGCCATCGCGCTAAGAAAAGACTTCTGAAGAATACGCAATTCTGAACAAACACGCGTTGACACAACGCAACTAATTGAAATCACTACTGCGCAACACCTTCCGCCGGTTCATCTTTAACGAGGAAAGGAAAGGACCTATTCCGTTGTCATTTGTCGATATTCGCACTGACGGTTCCGCGTAACTCCGCCTCCAGTCATTGTCTCCCCCCAGCTCCGTGCTCGACGTCGTCGGGAGGGGAAAGGTCTGTCTCTGCGCCTTCTGGGGCACCTCCTTCTCCACCTTTCTCGCCACCACGACGGGCGGCGGCGGCTGCGGCGCGCTCTCAAAGTGAACCACCATGTCCTGCCCCGCTTCCGCCGTCGGCTGCGCCACGCGCACATACCCCGCGTCCCACGGCCGCTTCGCCTCACCGCAACTGTCCTCGCAACAACAGCCCAGCCACGACGTGTGCGCGGAGTACTCGGGCACCTTCGCCAGCTCCTGCGAGGAGGCCTGCGAGAGCGTCAGCTGCTCCGTGGAGTCGCCGAGCGAGCTCTCCGACGGCTCGGGCGTAGACAGCTCCGTGGGCGGGTTCTGCGACAGCGAGTTCCGAACGGAGTTGGACTGCGAGGAGCAGAGGTCGAAGGTGGACTGCTCGATCCTCCTACGCGTCACACCAACGCAGCAGGGCTACTGAAGCCGACTCTCCAGCTCGTCGCTCCACCAGTACTGCGGCTCCGTCTTCTTGACCACGTGGGACACGACGGAGCGCGTGGAGGAGAGCGACGCGGAGGACGGTCGCCGCGCGATCATCTCGCGACTGAGCTGCTCCAGCGAGGACTGCGTCAGGATGTCGTTGAAGATCGACTGGTCGCTCTGGGACCAGCCCTCCAGCCCGAAGTCCGACAGCGACCGCGCAACCGACGGACGGTTCAGGTGAAACGGGGGGACTGACTGGTTGCGCCTGACCTTGAACTGCTTCAGGAAGTCGATGGCGGTGGAGAAGGAGGCGTAGCAGTAACTACACCATCACCATCACCACATACCCCGACTCCAGCTCGTTGTTGCGACAGTGCATGAAGTCGAAGTTGGTGATGAACCGCATCTGCGCCACCAGGTTCGACAGGTTGCTTTGTGTGATCTATGCCTCACCCTCCACACGCTCACTCACCACAAGGATCAGCAACGGCAGTTGGTCATCGCCGCTCACCTCGTACACCAACGCTACACCTCACTCCACGCCCTCACGCCCACATCGCTGCACCAGGATGCGGTCGCGGATCTCCATCGACAACGACTTCATCGTCTTCCAGATCACGTTCAGCTTCCCCAGCACGCTGCGCTCCTCCGTCATTCGCTGCAGGATCCGCGACGCGCGCGCGATCAGGTCCGGGTAGTAGCACATCGGACACAAGCACACGTCTGCTGGGCGCAATCCCCCGTTTTTCTATTTATCGTGAGGGGTGACGAAATCTACCTGAATTGCGGAGAGCACGCACTGGATCTGAATCTCCTCCGTCATCGCGTTATCGATCAGATTCTGCATGATCTGAGTGTGAGAGGAGAAGGACGTCCCAACCTTGTTATAGCACCCTTCGATTAGGGACATTTCGACCACGCGACGAATGAACAGTTGGACCATGAGGGACGATGCGTAGTACTGGTTGCTAGAAACGAGCTCCACCTTGATCTTGTTGTAGTCCAGCAGAATCCAGGACTTGATCTTCATCATGGCATCGCGGATGGAATCATCAGTGCTGTTCATCACGTAGTTGTTGTTGAAAAAGTAGCGGTGAAGGCTGCATTCAACTGCAAATACTAGGATATGTGAATGTCCTTCTGAAGAGAGACTAGGATGTCCTTCGCCGCTTGCGCCCCGACGAAGTACTCGAACACCTCTGCTCGTGATGCGCTATGTGCAGGACATACCTGAAATGTGGCCGGAGTGGAACAGAACGTTGGACTGCGGAATGACTTGCAGCGGGTAAAACGGACCCTCCAGGGGCTTGTCGAGAAGGAGGATGCGGAACTCAGAGTCGCCGTCCACGTTGATGATGTCGTTGTAGAGGATGCGACAGTGCCTCTCCTCCGAAAACCCAATTCCGTTCCACTTGTCCACCTACGACTCGTTGACGACAAGTAGTGTTACTTTTGTCTGCACGTACTTCGAATTCACATCGACCGTCTTCCCAGAAAGCGTCATGTACTCGTCTTTGTAGATCGTCGATTCCGAAAGAACGTGCGTCTCTATGCATAACAGATGACTCCCACTTCGCACGAATGAACGAAAGTGAAAAGTGCTCCGTCGTTAGCGAAGAAGCAATGGGGATTGCCAGGATGAGGAGCTTATTCTTCCCCATTTCCTTCATTCTCTACGGATCACGGAGGAGCGGCGAGCACGGACGGGAATGGATGAGAAGATGGCTTTGTATATTGGATTCGCAATAATCGATTCATCTCCGAAGTTGTACAAATCGAGGATACGAATCATCGCAAATCAATGCGCAACACCTCTTCTCAAAGGGATTCTATTCGGTGCTCTCTTTTTGCACATGCGATTTTTGGATGAGATGATTTGTGTTCAAAAGGGGGAAGAACTGTGGAATTGTGTAGTCTCTCATGCTCATTTGCTAGGCTTCACGCCTTGCTGCTGAACGGTGGGTTGCGGGGATGTTTTCAGAGCACGATTGGAAGGGAGAGACGCACGCAGCGACTCAGATGAGTTCCGTGAGCAATAACGAATAGCACAACGAACAAACAGAGGGGAAAAGTGAATGGGAAAAATCACAATTCTTGATCGCCAAGCGGCAAATAAACATTGTTGTATTTCGCCTTCTCACACAACGTAATCGAGGGATGCGCAGTGAAGTTCTCTGCCAATTCCTGTCTAAACTGCATAAAGAGACTGCTCATCGAGTCCGTGTCGTTCACACGCTTCAAAAAGCTCGATCTGAGCTTGGAACTCCGATGAGGCATGTCCATGCCGTACGACGTCATCAGAACCAAAAAGTCGTAGCCGACATGACGCAGATGCTCTACCAGCTGGATCTTGTTATATCCGTAGTCCACGAACCTCTCATCGAAAACGGGCGTGGACGGAGATCGCTTCAGCAGCACATAGGGTTCTTGCGAAAAGTTGATCACGCACTTCAACCGAGCCAAATCGCCCTTCTTCCAGAGGAACCACGCGGGGCGGATATAGTTCTAGTCGTCACTGCATCAGCCAACGCCCACGTGGGTGAGCACGTTCGTCTTCTCTATGGAACACACGCGCGCGCGAATACACCCCAGCATCTGGTAGCGGTCCTCCGGGAAGAGTTCGTTCCCTCTACGAATGAAACGCCGTCTGGAGAGCGACAGTCGGATGCAGGAGCTGAGCGCGCGGCACTGCGGCAGGATGGTGCTGTGGTCGTAGAAGAACACGGGGATGATGATGGCGACCTTCTCGCGGTTCAGCACGGCGGGACTCAAGCGAGCGAGGGAGGCGAAGAGCGTGCCTACGGGTCATACAGAGCGCGCACGACCACTCGCCGGCCAGATGTCGAAATCGAACACGACGTAGTGCGTGGTGCGCGTGTTGCGGATGCCGATGTTGCGAAGCTTGTTGATGGGGAACACGCTCGCCTCCTTGGTGCCGTTGCGCACGAGGTAGAGAACGATCGACACGCGCGGCTCGTACGTCCTCGCGCTCAGGTAAGACAGGAACTTGGCCTCCTCCGTGTCGGTGCCGAACAGCACGATCGACAGGTCGCCCTGCCAGCGTCGCTGGAGGTGGGTGATGAAGAAGATGCGTGAGTAGCTATGGGTGAGGGAACACCACGACGCCCACGTGCCGACGGCCACGAGCGAGAAGGACGGCGGGGCGTCGGGCGCGGGGTACGTGTTGCGGTTCGGGTCGTAGGGCACCTCGCTGTTGCCAACGAAGCGACGAACAACGATGTTGGTGTCCACACTCCAGTCGGAGGGGCGGTATACGGGACTCGTGGGAAAGATCGTCGCGTTGTCCATTCCGCTGAAGTTGGCGTCCTCGATGATGGGCACCATGGGAGTGGGCTTCGGCGGAACGGGCTTGGGAATCGTGATGCCCTGCTTCTTCTTCTTCTCGTACATGTACATTCGGGAATTGTAGATGCGCCAGTCCTTCGTCAAAAGAAGCGACTTTCTGCGGACGGCGAAGTACTTGTGGCGATAGCCCTGGACCAGCTCGTTCTCCTTCGCGGACAACGACTGCGACGCCCTCCGCAGCAGTCCGTCTCTGCCGGCATTCCATATGGAAGCAGCCGTTTTCGCCAATGCGTTCGGAATGAGCTCCGAGATGGTTGTAAACTGCAGGGAATGGTTCGGTACCATCTTTCCCGCGTTCTTCACCTCAGGTCTTGGCGTACTGACCACTTCCTCCTTGTCCGTTTTGCTGAAAGCATCGCTTGTCGGCACTTCGGAAGTGGGAGTGGGTGCGGACTCCGTAGTACTGCTGTTTCCAACTACAACCGGCCGGAACAAGGAAGAGGAGGGCAAGAGAGTGACCACATGGGACTCCCTCTCCGGCACTATCTCCCTTCGGTAGCTCTGAGTGCTGTACGGTGGAGGAGAAGTCGCATTCGTACGGTCTGCACTCTAGTGCGATGAGAGTCTTCCACTGCAAATACGGAGGGGTACACGATGAGGACAAACTTGTTCCGCGTCTGGATGCAACGATTTGCCTGCAAATGGACGGAATCGAACCTGGGCATCACAAGCGCTCCATTCCCCTACGCGAACCAGAAGAGAGCAGAGAGCACGATGCAGACAATATTGAGTTCCCCGCTTTTCATTTTGTCTACACGCTGATTCACGTGAGTGCTGTGGTTGAAATGCAGTAGTGGAGTGGAAGAAACAGAAATGGGTGTGTAGCTCAAATGGTAGAGTGATCCCTTCGCAAGGGATAGGTAACGGGATCGATGCCCGTCTCATCCAACTTTTCTTTCTTTTTCCAACTGGGGTGAAGTGCTGTGGGACGAGTGGGAACCCATGGATAGACTTTGTGTTTCTCTTTTGAGTCGTTTGATGTCCCATCCACTAACAGTTCATTGAATTCTTGTTTTCAAATGTCCGGCGTGTTTGAAGATCAGGGCGTGGAGGGACTGAGCGAGAAGATCATGGAGATCGTGAAGGAGTTTAAGGGCGACAATTCGGAGGTGGAGGTGCTCAAGCACATCATTATTCAGACGAACTTGCTTCTGGCCACATCCAATGTCAGGTTGTTTTGTTGTTTCGATGTGATGGCGTAGACATCTCTTCACGTCGAATATTGATGGTGCTTCGGAGCCGATTGTGAACGAGGAGACGAACGAAGTGAAGCCGGACATGAAGAGACTGGCGGAGGCGACTTCTGTCGTGCGTTTTGCCAACTTCTCGGATATGAACAGCTCCCACTTCTCTGCTTTGCTAAACATCGATCTCAGCGAGGAGAACGTGCGTTTTCGCGTTGGCTGCTTATCTCTAGCACTATCAGATGTTGACGGTGTACGAGCGTTTCCTCGAGAGCGAGTATGTGCGTGGGTGCGTTGTGACCCATAGTGATGAAGAGGATGAGGATGAGGATGAGGAAGAGGAGGATGAGGAAGAGGAGGATGAGGAAGAGGATGAGGAAGAGGAAGACGAAGAGGAAGACGACGATGAGGGCGTGCGCACTCACGTTCACTATGTGTTGAAGGCTGGCGAGGCGGGAAAGGCTCTTCGTTGTTCTTCGACTTGATCGTGATGCGTAGAGAATATCGTGGAGTTCGAGTTCACTCGTGCCAGCCCGTATCCTCCGGGTGCTGGTGACTGCTGCTGTGACAGCGAGTGTATGAGTTGTGAGGAGGATGGTGAATGCTGTTGCAAGGAGGGTGGTTGTTGCAAGGAGGGTGGTTGCTGCAAGAAGGAGGAAGGGTGCTGCTGCAAGGAGGGCGGTTGCTGCAAGGAAGGCAAGTGCTGCAAGGAAGAGGGAAAGTGCTGCAAGGAAGAAGAGGATTGCAAGGAAGAAGAAGGCTGCTGCTGCTCTGATGGTGAGTGCGAGTGCTGCTCTGAGGACGACGTCGAGGAAGAAATCCTGAAGCTGGACTTTGATATGGACGTCATGGACCAATTCACCAAGGATTGCGAAGTCAGCATCTCTCCTGAAGACTTCCTCGCCTATCTGGTGAACATGGAATTCATATCCTTTTTCAACTTCGATGGATCTTCCTTAACGACAGTGGGAAGAAGAATGGGAGATTGGCGACAGACTCGGCGAATTCATCGAGGAAATGCGCAACCCCAATGCCAATATGATCACCGTCAATTTTTAAGTGTACCCTTGTTTGTTGCTTCCTCTTTCGGGAACACGACAACGCATGACACGACAATGCTGCTGGATCACTAGAAAAGGAATGGATAGCGCGATTATCAAGGATTTGTACCACTTCGCGCTCTATGCCAATGCTGCCTATGGAGAGTTCTTGTATTCCCTTTCGATTTGTGAGAGGTAGAGTTGGTCTCTCCAAGAGAAGGTGCCGTTCTTCGCCTCTTACACTCATTCTCTGAAGGGACGGATTCAGTCCATTGGGGGCTATTTGCTGTACTCAAACACGAACAACAAATACGATACTCTCCTCATCCTTATGATAAGGTGTATCAAACCCCATGGTTTATCGCATACGACATTTATCACGACCTCATCGTCCTCTCCATACGGGGATCCAAAACCTCAAAGGACATCTCGACTGATCTGAAGACGGGTTGCTCTGGTGAGCCACTACCATGCATAGGAAGTATCACTCTGTACTACACTGATGGAGATGAGGAGAAGAGCGTTCTCACCCATCGAGTCGGTTCGCCATTTGGTGTTCACAATAGGGCATTGCTACGTCTGCACTCCAGATCTTCCGGGAAATCAATGATTTGGAACTGTTCGAGACGCTGTTCCGTCGTTCACTGCCGCGGACTCCGTCTTTGGACTCGATTCCAGAGTACATCTACTCTTCCGCAGGGCATTGCTGATTGCTCTCATCTAGATCTCCCGAAACACTCGTCTCGTGATCACCGGTCATTCATTGGGCGCCGGGACTGCCATTGTGCTGTCCTACTTGCTTCACTCCACTATTGCGAATACCTGCATCGCATTCTCCCCTCCAGGTTTCTCTGTGGACGTGTTGTGTTCGTAGGTCAGAGCATCCTCGACGCTTGTCCTAATACGCACCAGCGGAACATTGTGTGTGTTGTTGTCGGAAATGACGTGATCCCTCACTTGTCTCTCTACACGACGGAGAACTGGATTCGGGTAAGCCACTCCATGCAGTTTCACGCGTAGAGGAAGCGATGGTACCATTTCTGTTCTCCTCTCCTCATCACATGAATCCTAGTGCATTCCATCTCAACCAAGTGCAAGCGAATTCGAACGGGACACAGCGACATCTTCAACTCGCTCTTTGTGAGCGATGTGTCCTCAACCCAGTTTCACCTGCCGGGAACGATCCTTCATCTCTACCAAAACGAGTATAGACAATGGGAGCTGTCCCCGATGGACGAATCCGAACTGCAGGTGCTCTCGTTTTCGGGAAGATGGTTCCATGACCACTGGATCTTCAAGGTACTCGTGATCTGCCACCGTGATGTGTAGTACGCTCACTGGCTTTACGAGTCAACAAACAATGAGCACGAATCATGAGAAAGGCTGGTATGGTAACAATCGTTGTAATATGGCAATCACTCTCTTTCTTTCGCTTAAGAAACCACTATCATCTATTTCTAACGCAACGACAACTGCCGGTACTTTGAGAGCAAGGGATCGTCGAAATGATCATAATCAGCTTCTGTCTGTTTCTATACAAGAAGGAGTGGATGGACTCGTTCATGTGCGGACAACTAATGAACAGCTTCAGAACGTTGTAGGCTTGCTTCTGCACTTGCACATTCATGGACAAGATGAATGGAAGGACGGTAACAAGAGACGGCAGACTGTCCACGTACAAGTGAACTGGGGTGGACGGAAGAGTCAAAAACTGATAGAGAAGCTACGATCAACAATCACCCACAACCACTACTTCCAGTCCCCCGATTTGAACATTGACATACTTTGTGTCCAAGAGTGCATCAAAACCAGCAAAGATCCTGTCCACGTATGGAGGCTCTCCGCATTCCTTGTGGTTGAGCAGCAGCTCTTGCAACGTGTAGAGCACATCCGTCTGCATTGTTTCGTTATCGTGATGCGCATACTTGATGAGAAGAGTGAGCAGCTTGTTCAGGTGAATGAGATAGTAAGCTAGGAGAACGTCATAGTGAAAACATTCCCTCAGAATCGATCCATAGATGGTGCACATCCCTTTGCTCGCATAACTAGAGGTAAACAGCAACAGCTGGGGAGACTTGGTAAGCAGCAGATTCAGAATTCCTATCCCTTCTTCCTCGAGCATGTACGTGTCGATGCAATTGCCGATATTGTTGTGCAAGTAGTACTTGAAGAAGAAGGCGAATTCCAACTGCTCCTATGCGTCACACCGCACAGTTTAAACCACGTCAGGATACAGCTTCCCCAGGTTCTTCACAAACAGGTACAAGAAGTGACTGTCGTGGATCACCCTGATGAGCAGCTCTCTCTGCTTGTTCTGTTCCATAATGAATCCAACACTAACTTTACGTCATTTTCCAAATAGAACCGCATGTCTCGGAAGCAGAGAGAGAGCTACACATCACTCGCCATCCACGTTCCAACATTCGTTCTCTCTTCATCGCCGTCGTTCAGTATGCTATTCAGTTCCTTCATGCACTTCTCCATGGCCAGAAAAGGACTCTCCTTCAATCGGAAGGGTCTCTTCTTGGTGCTCTGCGTCAGAACTGCCGCACGACGCATGAGGAGCAAGAGACAAGCACTATTTTGTGTCAAGAGGAGTGCGCGTGCAGTGGTTCCTTGATAGGCGACTCACAGTCAGCTACAGAAAGGAGGGACATACCCATCCAGTTCTATTCAGTACAGTGTAAACAGCAAGGTAGCAATATTGGTTTCGTGGAGAGGCATCACAGACAACAAACAGCGCTATATCTCCCGTTTGCTATATTGCTCCAACTCATACTCGTTTTTATAACAACCAACGGATTCTGTGCCTCGATCATGAGGAAGGGGTTTCCGAAAGATCAGAACACTCCTCGACGGTCTATGAAATGACGCTCTATTCCAATTTGCAACATATGTGTTGATATGTGCTCCCACTCCTCTCCAAGCGAAATGTCTAGTGCTTTCCATTCGTTGTAATGCAGCTTTCTACCGTCCGCCACTTTCTTCGCCTTCTCTCCCTTTACAGTGACATATCTAGTTCTCAAGGAGTCGTCGTTCTTTCCACTTGTATTCAAAGGTTTCGTCGATCCGCATGGAGCTATACATGATATCACTCTCGGCACTCATGCTGAAACAAACACTACACAGTCAATTGTAGGTGTCCCACAGAGACATCACGGTCAGCGTTTCCTTGAACTTCGCCATGTCTATCTTTCTGTACCCGTGGAAACGGAGCGTCAGGGGCTGGTCAGGCAGGATCATCACCGCATTATCCGACCAGTAGCCACTCTCGTCCGTCTCGATCATCGCATGAACAGCAACGGATTTCGACGTCAGCACGACGTCGCATTCTACACATCACCCACCCACACCTGATTCACCTCGCTCACTCACCTCCTCAATGGATTCGATTTCGATCTTCGGATTCACCAAATGAATGGACTTGAACGCACCGTAGTCCTGGTTCGGAAGCAGATATCGCTTCTGCGAAGGGTACGACGCGGGCAACTCCACCGCGTACTGCACGAACACCTCCTCCTTCGTGAAGGGGCCTGTGGATCATCGCCACGCCTCTCCACCCACTCAAGAAGTCCTCGATCGAAATCGGGTCGAAGAGGTTGACAGCGGACTGCGGCGCAAACGTGATCGTCCGCTTGTCCTCGCGCTCCTTGTTGCCGAACCAGTCGTACACCGCGATCGTCATCGTCACGTTCTCGATCGCCTTCAGCGCGTCCGAAATCGAGTAGAAGTACACATTGCCGCTCATCGTGAACCCGGATATCTGAACCGGCTCATACGCATGCATCACTACACATCACTGCACGCGCACAAACCAACTCATGTAGTGCAGCATACGCCATCTCCAACTACCGTACTCGATCGACGCCCACGTGGGCGCCGACCAGATGTCGTTCAGCTGCCAGTACAGCGAGCCCATCGTGTTGTGCTCCGTGCGCATGCGGCGGTAGTGCTCCGCCTGCGTCGCGATGCAGTAACCCTGCATGATCTGCGACAGGTAAATCCAGCTCTTGAACTCCGCGTCCTCCTCCGGCTTCGCCACCGGCTTGTTGAAGAAGTTGTCCACCTGGTCGATGATGCCCTGGTTGTTGTCCATGTGGTGGTTACGCTTGTTCATCCACTCCGACTGGATGGCGCGGTCCTCCGGCGCCGTCACGCGCTTCATCGAGAAGTATGACGGCAGCGCGTGGTAGCCGAATTCCGACGCCATTTTGGGCGCGGGGTACTGACTGATGTCGGTGCACACGCTGTAGTAGTCGTAGCGGTGGATGTCGCCGTAGCGCAGATCGCTCTCCTTGCCCCAGCGCTGGACGAACACGCCCAGATCCACGTCGTCGATCAGCACGCCGTTCGACGGCGACGCGGGCCAGTAGGGACGGGAGCGGTCGTTGCGACGCAGCTCCTCCTGCACCGTGGTGTCGTATAGAAGCACGTAGTCCAGCTGGCGCTGCACGCTCGACGTGCCCTCGCCCTGGTTCTCGTTGTTTCCCGACCACAGCACGATCGACGGGTGCGGCGCCAACCGTCTCACCACATCGCGAACCTCGCTCTGCACCGTCGCCAAGAAGGCGTGGTCGCGCGGGTACAGCGAGCACGCGAACATGAACTCCTGCCACACCTATCCCTCACGCCACGAAGTCAGCGTCACCAGAAGGCCAAGACGGTCGGCGATGTCGTAGAAGGAGTCGCGCTGGTACAGACCGCCGCCCCACACGCGGATCACGTTCTGGTTCCCCTTCACGGCAGCGTCGAGTAGCACGGCGATGTCCTCGTCACTGACGCGCGACTCGAACACGTCCATCGGAATGAAGTTGCTGCCGCGAGCAAACACGTCGATGTCGTTCACGCGGAAGAACATGCTCTCCTCGTCTTCGCCGATCTTCTCGCGAATCAGATCGGCCGTGCGGAAGCCCACACTCACCGTCTTCTCGCTGTCCTCAAACGCAACGGTCAGCTTGTAGACCGGGTGCTCTCCGTAGCCCACTGGGAACCAGCGCTTCACGCTGTCTCCGGGGACGGTGAATCGCAAGTCCACACGCTCTTCTCCATCGCGATGGCAATGAAGCAGACCGCTCGCTGCGACTCCCGTTTCGAGAGTGGCAGTCACCTCTCCCTCTGCTCCTTCCTTGCACTGAAGATAGGCAGCAATCTGCACATCCCAGTTCTGATCCTTGGTCAAGAAGATTTGGGGAACGACGAAGGAGATGACGGCAGACGGAGTGGAGACGAGCTCAATGTTTCTGTAAATGCCCACTGTTCCCTGCGATTGACAGAAAACGGAGCACCTACGAATGCTGGACCCCAGTCCCATCCAAAGCCGTTTTGCGCCTTGCGAATAAACGCGCGGTGTGTGTCTTTGAACGGTGCCCAACAGGTCTGATCATTCACTTCGTAGGGGTATGCATCGCGCTGTGCATTTGCCCATCTATGACGTGATCATATTGGGCTAGGGTGACGCTGCCTGGTTCGCAAAAGCAACGACGATGGTGTTCTGGCCTCTACGAATGGCACTGCTGACGTCGATCCAGTAAATGCGATGCTGGTTGTCTACGTGAGCGACGGAGACGGAATTGACACTACTCCTTAGACGAATGTAACAGGATTACAAGATTTCGGCAACCGTGTCTATTCCATCGCAGTGAATCCACGTTACCTTGCCAGTGAGGTCGTAATCAACAGTAAAAGTGTGAGAATAGGTCCATGTATCGCGTCCAACCCATTCGAATCTGGAAATGAAGACACATCCCAATGCAAACACGAAGTCATTGTAGCGATAATGAGGGTCGCCGAGCATGCCTGCTCGCATGAGATCCGTATGGACCTCTCCGGGAACGTTTCCCTGTATGGCAATGCTGCCATTCGCATTCGTCACTTCCCATGCACCGTTCAGGCTCAATCTTGGGGGTTATGTTTTGTGAAGAAATGGCGTACATTTGAGCGGAGGCACAGGCCAGAATCAAGAAGATCGCACGAGTATTCATCTGTGTTTTGGATGGGATTGGGGGCATTTGTTTTGGGTGGGTCATTTGTGTGCCGATGGAGGAGCGTGGGTTTTCTTGTTAGCAGTGTGCTTGAGTTGCTTAGAGAGGGGAAAGAAGGTGATGGGAAGAAAGAGGGGGAAAGGGAAGGGATTAGACAGCAACGGAAGTAAGAATAGTGTCTCCTCTATAACCAATAAGACGGTAGCATACTGGACAGTAATGGCTTCTATTCGTCAGCACTTTCGTTTGAGAGTACATTGGAAACCCGCAACAAAAAGCCACGAAGGAAAGCAAGAATATGATCGACATAAAAAGGGTGATCTGTAGAGGTATGAGAAAGTCACAATCATTATGTGTAATGAGATGAATGATTATGTACACATCAATGCTTAGAGTGACAATAACACTACAAATGAGTTAACAATAGCAACTCCAACAGTACAGGAAATATAGATAACCTTTGGGCAGTTCTGATATCTCTCTTACAATGATCGCAATATACTATTGCGCTCCTATTCGTCAGCTATTCCTCATTCAAGTACTCTTCTCCGAGTGTAACACTCCTGCTCTGAAATCTTCTCTTCACATCACGCATTATGGCGCTTATCACCTTCTCCTTTATTCGTTCCTCCTCCATCGCATCCCTCAGTACCTTCGCCTCAATCTCACTTCTATCTACTCTTCATCACAATCACTCTATCCCCACTCTCAAGCGTCTCCGCGTTCTCAACACTAGCGAAGTCCTCATTCTCTTGTATACTCATTGCTCTTGACACATCGACTGGCGTCATCTCCACTTCCACTCTGCCCACACTTGAGTCATTCCCAAGCTCCCTCGTCGTGGGCACAATCACACGATTCATTTCATTCGGAGGATGGAGCAACTCCAGTAAGCACTCCAGCCTCCCATCTCTCCATATTCCGTTCACAGCATCCCTCACGAACGGATGCTATCAATCAGCGCACATTCTATCCCCCACATTCAATAGCACATTGACAGACGGTCTCCTCTCCACGTCCTTCGTCAGACACTTCTTCACGAAGTCAACGAAGTCACTCGACCACTTCGATGAACTCAGAGAAGGAGGATCTTCATTACAGATCTTCTGCATCAACTACGCCTCATCCGCTCTTCTCAACAATACAGAATACTGACTGCACTCCTCGAACGGTTGCTTGCCCTCCGCCAGCTCGATCGCGCTGATGCCCAACGACCAAACGTCAGAAGCCATACTCATTCTATTCTCGAATACTTCAGGAGCCATGTATTGCACGCAACCATGTGAATTCAACTGCGCAGACAATCCATAGTCTCCCACTCTTATCACTCCTCGCTCTGACAAGAACAGATTCGTCGGTTTGACATCACCATGAATGATGTTCTTCGAATACAAATAGGATAAGCCCAACAGACTGCAAGCCAAGACAGCGCGAATCACACTCTCATCCATTCCATTTCCTTTCCCAATGAATTGCTCTAACGAGCCTTGACAACAGTACTCCATCACTATCTATTCTTAATGAATGGTCCTGTTCTGTACCCATATCTCATTCCCGTTCACAAACACGTCGTCATATCTAACAAGGAACATGGATTTGAAGGATATCAATACATCCACTTCTTTACTCAACGAAGAAGTGCTCTCAGTCACAGGAATGATCTTGATCGCAACAGAGGATCTGTCCACATTTCTCTTCGCAAAAACAACGCGACCAGATGGACTAGTGCTTACGAGAGGCGGTTCTCACTCACCCCCTTCCGATCTCTCCTAAAATGGTGAATTCTCGTTCTGGATCGGATGTCATGAATGTGGTAGAGAGAATGGAATGATCATGGTTGTTGAAACGTATTCCTGACGAGAATGATGAATAACCGCGGGAATGGGTTGAGAATGGGGGATGGGAATAGAAATGGGAGGGAAGGAGTGATTGGAAAGAAAGAGGGAGAAATGAAGAGAGGAAAAGGGGAAAAGAGAAGAGGGTTAAGCCATGTCGGCGAGATGGTCGGGGGTGCGAACTCTATCACCGCTATTACAACCTTCACAACCGCCAAAACCAATCGTCTTCTTGCAAAGCGGACAATAGTGATGTCTAGTTGTTACGAAAGGGATGGTGAACGACTTCGGATACATGCATGACATTACGGCAGGAACAATAACTAGATAAACTAAAATGACAAAGGAAAAGAAGATCATTCCATCAACAGTACAACCAAGAATGATGACAATCACACTCAGAACTAACGATACACAAAACCTAGTTGTAAATCACACTTCACAGAACATACAGCCAAAAACACCACGGTATCTTTGTCTCACTCATAACCATCTTATCACAGTGCTCGCAATACACCTTCACTGGTCTTCACATCACTCACTCACCACTCAACCACTTCATTCCAAGCTCAACCGTCAACTCCTTCTCCCTCTTCGCCTTCTCCTCATCTCTCTTCTTCTTCTCCTCCGCTTCCTTCTTCTTCCTCTCCTCCTCCATGATGCCACTAAACGCCTTCTCCTTCTCAAACAAGCTC
>ERZ1106948.360-NODE-360-length-22382-cov-28.706633_pt1 | contig 22382 bp, 21 predicted proteins | sample MGYA00403673_ERZ1106948 | MGnify/ENA primary metagenome ERZ1106948 (study PRJEB35170, sample SAMEA104062409) | human gut metagenome | biome: human gut; feature: human-associated habitat; material: faeces | place: Denmark | collected 2012-05-07 ...
GGCTGGACAAAATCGTGTATCTTATTGAAAAGGAGCGGATGGTGAAGGAGGTGAATTCGCGTGTTTCCTGCAAACAGGACTATCGTACAATGCTAACTGAACTCCCGTCACTGCGACTGACACTAATTGAACCAGAACTGCGTGCGACACTAATTGAACTCCTTATTTATGGGGAGGAGAAGTTGGGAAACCCCGCCAATAATCTCGTCCATCACGTTGATACCGTTTCCGCGATTCTTCTTGTCGATATCCACGAACCAGCTCTCGACCTTCATGTTCAATAATCCGGTCATCCAGCCCTGCACGGTCATCTTCTTGCAGTAGTCCGTCTTCGTCGGGTTCGTCGCGCTCGGGGAGTACGTACAGAGCTCGTCGACCGACGCCATGCACGTCAGACTCAGGTTCTTCGTTCGCAGCGTCATCGACTTCGTCTTCGGATCCACCACGGACTCTTCTCCCGCATACGTCACAATGTCGCCCACAATGGCCTTGATGAAGCACGGGACGTCTTGGTAGATGACGTGCAGGCGCTTGGTCACGAGTCTGCCCTCGGAATCGATCGTACGACTCAAAACCATGGCCCTCGACTGGGAGCACTTCGGATGCCCTAACGATCACCCCGACACCACCAGGACTCACAGTACTTCTTCCAGAAGGAGGACGTGACACGGTCCCAATCGCAGTCGTACTCATGGTGAAACTCAGAATCCTTCATTATTCGCGTTCGTAATAACACCAAAGATATACTGAAGTGTTAAAACTCGAAAGAGTTCTTCCGTTAAGAGGTATTCGTTATCGTGGAAACGGCGTTTCATTGGAAGGATTTGCTAAGAATCGGGTTCCTCAATCGAATCGAATCGCCGCGTATGGAACAAAGCACGCGTCACAAACGAATGGCAAAGTAAAGGAACAGAAAAGCACCCATGAGGGAACAATGAACAAGAATGGAAACCCATGTTACAGATGGAAACCACAACTCCCAATAGGCTTTAGAGATCGTGCGCTTTGTGATTCTCCTCCTCCGCTGGGACACTGTAGTCGGGCTGCAGCTTGCCGGAAATAATCTCATTGATCGCGTTCACCGTCTTCGTGTGGTGGTGGCCCTCGTTGTAGGCGTACCATCGCTCGATCTGATTGCTCCCGATCACGTTTGTTTTCGCAAACGTCGTTGTCCGCTTGAAGAAGGACGTCTTGGAAGCGTCCTCCGGGTCCACCGTGTACAGACTCGTGTCCAGCGCCGCCGCCTGCCTCGTAAACGACAGGTTCTTCGAGCGAACCGTCAGCGTCTTGGTCTTCGGGTCCACGATCGTCTCCTCGCCGCCATACACGGTGATGTTGCCAAACAGCGCGGTGATGAAGTGGGGCAGGCGCTGGTGAATGACGTGCAGTCGCTTCGTGATGAGTCTCCCCTCCGCATCAATGGACCGACTCAGCACGTACGTGCGGGAATGCGACAGCTGCGGAACCCCTACTCATCAGGAAACGCAATACATGCCCACAGTACTTCTTCCAGAATGCGGAAGTCACCGCCTCCCAATTGTAATCGTAGGTATGTGAATACTCGTTCACTCTCATCTCGGGTACGCAACAGACGATGGAGATGATTTGTTTTACCGCAGTTCTCTGTTCCTGTGTACGGAAACGGGAATTGTGGGGGTCCCAAGGAGGGGAGTGATTCCCGGTATTTGAGTGAGGATTGTGATGGGGAGGGATGGGAGAAGGATGGAGGAGGGAAAGGGGGGAATTTCGTGATGATGGTGGCAGTGTTGTTATGAACGCAGTGACACATTGCGCACTCATTGGTGATTGGAAAGCAACCCTTTTCAGCCCGAACGCGGTTTCAAAAATGAATAGGAAGTCCCCGACGAGGCACTCGCCGAACGATAACGAGCGCGTGCATCAGGCCAGAAAGCGGATTATTCAGTGCGAGTCCATCATTCGCAAGGTGCTGGCCATTCGAAACTGCTTCGAGGAACTCCAGCAATTTCGGTCGTCAAGTATTTTACATGTTGTGCAAGTGAGATGTAGCAAACGGAAACGATGATAGCATCGCGAATGAGGAAGATAGCCTGGTGCTGCAGAGGCGGATGAGTGAAAATGAGCATTACACAAAAGATATACAGAAATCCAAAATGAAGTCCGTCCGTTTCGGGTTTGTGAATTGTAGTGGCAATTCGGGAAGCGCGCTGAAGCCGGCGACAAGTCATATTCCCACTCCCTCGTTTCAGCGTTCCTTTGCCGCAGGGAGCCTTCCCTCTCCGTCGTGTATTCGATCAGCGTCAGAACACGTTCCCACTCCTATTCCGCATCACGTGTTGCTGTCGCCTCCGCCCAAGTCCTCTCTCAAGCGATCTTCGACGGAAACCCTGGACACTCCTGAATCGCCCCTGGAGCCGCACATCTACCGATCGCCGCGCCTACCGCGCCAATCGCGTATGCCTCTCACGGTGTTGTGAATCGTAGTGAAGGAGCAGTTCTCGGAGAACTCCTTCCACACGCCCACCAAGCACAGGCGCCAGTCGGATGTGAGTGTGGCTGTGAGCGGTGAGGCGTAGAGCGGCGCGTGGTCGTACGCGGTGCTGGACAGCGAGGAGGAGGACGATCGACGCCATGTGCAGTGGATCGACCAGCTGTGAGTGCGTTTGTGTGTGGTGACGCGTAGGAAGCAGAAGCCGCTGGTGCAGCACACGCCGCCTCTGTCGAAGCCGCTGCACCGATCGACGATGGCGCTGAAGCCCTGCATGGACTCGCCGGACTTGGCGACGAAGCAGGCGCTGGAGGTGCAGCGATTGAACATGATCGAGCAGCAGCGGTCGGCGTATAGGGAGAGGATCGAGAGAAAGCATGCGCGTTTGTTTTAGTGTTTCCTTTTGCGTGGGGGTGTTTGTTGGAGGAAAGAGGGGAGTTTTGTTATTTCACATGGTTGATGAGGGCTTGAGAGATGTCTAGAGGTGAAGATGGAAAAGAGAGGATACTATTGGAAACGGTGGTGCTCCTGGAGAAGGAATAGGATAGGGAGACATCAGTGAGGTTGGGGATGTCTATAAATGGATTGGAATGATGAACACTCACTCTCAAGAGTGGCGTTCTTCACACAATTGAAGGAATAACCCCGACAATTGAGTGTTTTGAGTTTGGGTAAATCTAGTCCATCACTATTCTCAAACGCATCAACTCCGCATTGTGAGTGACTTCGCATATCCACTAGACGAAAAGTAAAAGGCGCTATTACCCATTTGGATGGAAGTCAATTCAGGCAAGTCTATTCCATTATCCGAATAGGGAAAACAATACTCTCAAATACAGCATCAAAACAGTCATGAAATGCACTCCAACCAAAGATGAGTGATTTGAGAGAAGGCAAGTCTAGTCATCACTCTCTGTGAATGAGAATACTCCTCAACCCTAACGACAAAGTATTGTTGAATGCACTATTACCCGTTTGTATGGACTCCAATATAGGCAAGTCTATTCAGTTACTCACATCACAGTCGAGTACTCTCAAACATAACACGAGAACAATAGCGGAGTGTACCATAACCAAACCTGAGGTATTTAAGAGAAGGCAAGTCTAGTCATCACTCATGATGAATGAGAATACTATTCAAACGCAAACTGTTACAGCAGTACTTATAATCTCCAGTCATTTCAAACACTGTCAACAAATCCATGTTCTCAATCACACACATAAAACGGCTGAAGGAATCCTGACCCACTCTCAATTCTCTCAACTTCGAACAACCACTCAAACGAAACATGAGTTGTCCTGGATTACTTGTATTGCTAATGTCAGTGAAGCTATTCTTTCCAATCACCACACTCTCCAATTCACTCGATGAATTAATTCTCATCTGCTTCACCTTCTTGAAACAATGATCACCCACTCTCAACTTCCTTAACCTTGGAATATGTTCTAAACACAACTCACACCATTCTTCTTCATTGCAACAATTGTCATTCACGATCAGCTCTTCAACGCGGTTATGCAGCCATTTCTTTCCAGTTGACAGGACTAATATCGTTTCCAACGGCTTGTCAAATAGCCATTCTCCATCATACACCACATTACCGTTTCGATCGTACTGAACACCTCTTCCCCATCGCATTCCATTAAGCCACCCTCCCTCATACTCAGTCATCGATACATCAGCGTAATACTGACGACCATAACACACATTCATTGCTTTTATGCGAAATCCCTCGTATGCTATGTAATTGTTCTTGTCATACAATATACCCCAACCACACGGCCTTCCATTCAATACATCACCCTCCCAACGATCGCCGTTCACACTCAAATCCACAATCTCATTGTGTTTCACTTCCTTCACATCTTCACCCCTAACATGCAAGAGTTGTTTCGTTCTTGTGGATGCCACAGCCCATTCCATATTCTTGACTACCTCCACAATGGAGCATCCTTCGATATGAAGATGACCAAATACTATCCCTCTACCATACAGATACGTAAGAACAGATGATGATGCACGATCCAGCATTTCGTTGCGCAGAAGGGGTATAAGACCACTACATATTATCCATTTCACTCTATAGCCAACAATTTCTCTTCCTCATTGTCCATCCTACTCCTTTTCTCGTTTCTATCCATTCTACTCTGCATGATATGCAATGCAATTCTTTTCACTAAGAAATAGGCAAAACACAGAATAGATTCTAATAGAGGAGCGAAATAATGGCATGAGTGCCATGAAACTCCCTTAACAAATAAGCAAAATCGATAACAATTTGTCAAATGGTGGGGTTTCATCCAAGCAGACATTCTCTTGGCAACCACACACTTTGTTTCTTATATGAAACAGGCTCGTTCCTTTATTCGTTACCAATACTATGGATGACATCAAATCCCTTGAGGCTCTTAAGCTACATCATTGGGGAAATGAAGGGATGGTTGAATGATCTAGATGAATATCTGGATCTGTCTTCCCATTTGTGCATTAAGGAGCAGAAGGGAGGAGTACTGTGGCAATGCGCTTGTAATATATAACAAAGACTACTGTTCACTCTCTACCACACCACGCAACCCAAACCACCCTTCTAACCAACCACACACCCACTTGACTCCCAACAAACACCCACCACGCAATACACTCATTCCATGAAATAAACAACAAGCAGAGAAGACATTACTGGGACAGCGTTGACACAGAAAGCGAATCACTCTTTTCACAGGAATCCGCTTGCGATGAGCTGGACACACAAGACGTTTGGAAAGCAGCAATCGGATGAAAAACGACTGTGGCGACGGGAATGGAAGCAGTCGCCGCCGAGCCACGGGGAAAAGGCTCGATTGCGATCCACTTCGAATAGGGAACAACGCAGCGATCAGCAGAAGACTGCCATGCGCTGCCGGCTTGACAACTCGGCTGGACGTGCCGGTGCAACACTTCAGAAGAAGTAAGGAATGCGTACTGTTTTCTCTGAAGCTTCTCCTTGTGCACTACTCTTCATTGCAACTCAACAGACCTACGGTGGTAACGACGACGCTGCGACGTTCTGCACTTATCACAAATCACGCAAAGACCGTTTCCAGCCTTGTTAATGTAACACGCGATGGGCTTCACAGCGAAACACTGTCGGCATCGCCGGGTCGTATTCGTACTAGCTTGGAGTGCACGAATCGGACTCACTTCCATAAACGGGATCCAAAGATAGTGAAGAATGAAGAAACCCTCTTTCACTTCGTCCCTATCAACAACCACTGCAGGACCTCCGTTTCCCCTTTGCAACAAAAATGGAAATACCCTCTAAAGTAAAACACTTCCTCTCTCGCCACCGTGATCTCCGCAGGACCGTCCTTGTCCTTCTCGTTCTCCTTGTAATACGGCACATCCTCCTTCACCTTGCCAATCGGACTGATCAGGCCCATCGCAACGGGCGTGAGCAGGCACGAACAGATGATGGCGAACTCTGCGCATGAAGCAACGACACAAAACCCACCTGTGAAGAGAATGCCCTTCAGCGGCGTGAAGAACACCAGATTCTTCCGCTCGAACAGCGACACGAGGCCGAGCGGCACCGTCACGTTCGCGATGGACATGAGGATGCGAGAGCACGAGACCAGAGCCGTGCCCTCAATACCCGCCTTTCGACTCTTCTCCAGCACGATGCCGTTCTGCGCAAAGGTCGCGTTTCCATTCCTACTCCTCACGAGACACGGACAGGAGTACATCAGGTGATCGCGACGACTCCAGCACAGACCCACCACGCTCGGTACCATCACCGTGGAGGTCGAAATGAGGTAGTACTTCCAAGAGCGATGCGGCACCTTGTGGATTCTCTACGGAAAAGTGCAATATTGTATAGCATACTGTAGCGATGGCAGTCGCCAGTCCGCCAAGAACCACCGCCTCCCCCAACTGCATCAGCATCTGTTTCTATTCCTAAAGCCATCTCCGCACACACCACAGTAGGATCTTCCACTCGGTACATCGGAGAATGTGTGTAGTTCAGATCTTGCAGGAAGTACTGGATTCCGGTCGAATACAGGAAGAATCGGCCATACAGATTCTAGCAGTCACTCAACAAATCCAAATCCACTTGACACGCCGCTCTGTAGGCGAAGTAGGCAAAGAGTTGCGTCGCCATGGGGAAGTGACTGTATCGGAGAAGCCGCTGCTGAATTGTCTCCTCCTCGCCCGTCGAACGCGGAAGATACGTCCAATTCATGTAGGAGATTCGCATCGATTTCAGCGTGTTGCCTATCGTCTTCTTCCACTTCGGGACCTCTTTGGGAGGCGGAAGGGGGCTCGGCGTCGTTTGGTCTCCCTCCATCAAGAATAGTGTAACAAACACGGCAGTACACACCAGCCACGGTATCGTGATCCTCCTCTTCCTTGACGCTCTCCACCTAGCCCTCACTCCATTCAAAACACCCGTACCTTTCTTCTCTCCGCGAGCTCCTTTTCCACGTCCTCTCTCACCGGATCGAAGTACTTGTGTGCCATCGCCTCCTTCGCCGTTAATCGGTCCTACCCCTCAGTCCCGCGCACAACCCCCACATTGTGGTCGTACACCAGCGTCTTGTCCAGATAATCGAACAAGTCATCGTTGATGAACTTGGAGGTGGCCTCATTCACGTACTCGTCCCACGTGTGCTTCTCGTAGTGCCCCAGCAGGCTGATCGTCTCCTTGTCCAGTTTCAGGTGGTACTTGGCGATGTACTTATCCAGCTCCTCGCTTCCCATCACTTCCGCGATCTTCCGCAATTGATCGTAGTTATCCTTGCCGCGGAAGAAGGGCGTGCGGTTAAACACGATGCCCAGCAGCATGCACGACAGCGACCAGATGTCCAGCGAATAATCGTACTCCTTGCCGTGAATGCAATTGCGCTGCTCCTACCATGTCGTTCGTCAGCAACTCGGGTCCCTTGTAGTGGCGCGTGCTCACGCGGACGTTGTACTTCTCGTCTACGATGAAAACAGGAAGAGCGCAATTACGAGGCTTGTAGTAGTCCGCGAGACCCCAGTCGATGATGTACACCTCCTTCGTGATGTAGTCGATCAGAACGTTCTGCGGCTTGATGTCGCGGTGCATGATGCCACGGCTGTGCGCATAGTCCAATCCCTTGACGTGAACTCGAACAGAGACGACCTACAACGAGGATCTTGTAGAAGTAGTAACGTAACTCGTAATCCGAAAGAGAGGGGTAGTACTCCTGATCATTACCTGCATTCCGAATGGACTACACGGAAGTCCTTCGTCTCCACCCACTTCGTGATGATGCTCGGCGCCTTTGTCTCCGGATTCATTACCATGCCCAGCAACTAGACTGTTATGCAGCCCACCAAGTGCAAACGGGAATGATGTACGGACCCTCGGATAACTGCTGCATAATCTTGATTTCTCTACAGAGTCACTCCACGCACTCCAGCAACGTACCGTCGTATCTTCTTCTTCCGCACGGGCTTCAGGTACTTTATACTCACAGGCTCGCCCGTCTTCATATCGATCGCCTTAAACACTTCGCTGTACTTGCCTCTTCCCACTTTCTGGATGATCTGATACCGTTCGGGTGACCTAGACGCGTGAGCCAGCGCAAGATACCGAGAGCTACTGCCAATCGATTTGAACAACGTCGTAGTCGTCATACCCTTCGGGCATATTGCTAATCACATCCGCATACACGCGAGAGACGCTCATTAGCAAGTGCTTTGTGGGAAACTGCAATGGAATGCGGGAGTTTCATCTAGATGGAAAGAAACAAAACGAGAGCAAAAGGGTACACGGACAAAAGGCTATCGCAGAAGGTTGGCGATCTCGTCCACCGTCAGCTTGATCGTCGTCGTACTGTGGAAATCGAGGGTGCTCTGAATCAGCTGCTCCTTCTTCTCCTGCAGCTTTAGGATCTTCTCCTCGATCGAGTTCTCGACGATCAGGCGGTACACGATGACTTTCCGACTCTGACCGATTCGGAACACGCGATTGATGGCTTGGTTTTCCACCGCTTCGTTCCACCAGGGGTCGCACATGAACACCACGTTGGCTGAGGTGAGGTTGAGACCCACGCCGCCCGTCTTGAGTGAAACCAGCATGATCTTGGGGTATTTGGAGGGGGTTGTATTGTGTTGGTTTGGAGGTGATGTTGTGTTGCATTGTTCCGATGATAATACCGTTTTCTCTGGCGTCGTAACCACCTCCCGCTTCTCTGACGAAATCACCTTTTGCTTCTTCACCAACGCAGAAACCAAACCCGCACTCTTCCGCTTGCGCCCCACATCCTCCTCCTCCATCATTGCTTCCGTACTCACCTCTTCGGTGAAACTCCCTTCAACAGTGAAACTCCCTTCAACGGGAGACGACGTGCCTTCAAAGTCGCGAAGAATGGCTTCGCGTTCCTGCTTCGTCAACTGTCCATCAAACTGACAGTACGACATCCCGTTCTTCGCCAACGCAATCTACGATGAAACGCCTCAGACGAAACTACCCCCAAGTAGCGAAGCATCGCCGTCCACTGCGAGAAAATGAGGATGTTTCCGTACTTCTTTCGCGCCGCCACTTCGTCCTCGTCGTACGCTCTCCAAATCGCCTCCAACTGGTTCAAAATGAAGTCAATCTTGCTGCTCGAGTGCCACATGGAGTCTGCTCGTTAGCCACAACCACCGCCCAAACTCGGGTCGAACGGCACGACGGAATACTCGAAGGAGTGGTAATCCACCGTGATCAGGTCCTGACGCGAATTGAGCTGGCGACAGTTCGGACACCGGAACGGGTACTACGCTTCACGCAACTCCACGAATGAAACCCCCGTCTGTTCAACGAGGTGTTGGATGCAGTGCTCGCAGAAGTAGTGCAGACACTTCGTGAACACGGGGTGCAGCCGGATTTCGTCGCAGCAGATCTACGCCTCACATTCCTCCCCTCCTCCAACAGGACACGTCAGCTTGCCCAAACCGCCCTTCTCCTTCACCTCCTTCATCACCTCCTTCGCGTACTCCTCCACGTTCCGGCGATCGCTGAACGCCGACTCGTAGATGCGCTCCACGAAGTCCGTCGTGATCGCCTTCTCCAACTCCTCCTCGTTCTTCCTGCGCAGCAGCCCCTTGGCTCGCCCCAGCAGCAAAAACGGGTGGTCGCACGCCTGTCGCAGCGAGAGCAGCAGTGAGAGAATCATGGCGTACCGCGAGTTGACGATGCCCTGGACCAAGAACTCGTTGAACATGGCGCGCGTGCGCTGCAGCAGCTGGGAGTAGAACTCCTTCTCCGCCGGCGTGAACGCCACGCGCTGGACGATGACCTCCTTGGCGGGCAGCGCGACGATGGGTCGTCCGCGACTGTCCTTCGAGGCGTAGGTGCGTCGCAGCATCACCATGGAGAGAGGGTACTAGGAATGAGTGGCGAGACGGTCAGCCACGCGCAGACGGTTCAGGTTCATCACGGAGTCGATCTCCATGTTGATGTGGATGTCGCCCTGCTCCTCGCTCTCCTCCTTCTTCGCCGCCGCGCGCGTCTCGAACACGCTGTTCCACACGTGTCTCTGCGGGTGACCACCGACTCGCACACTCACGTAGCACCAGGGCTCGTAGTGCAGGAAGCGGAAGAGCGAGAAGAGGTCGTTGACCGTGTTCTGGAGCGGCGTGCCGCTGACCACCCAGTGGATCGCCCCGCGCAGGGACACGATCGCCTTGTGCACCCGCGTTCTACAATTGGGACCTGTCCCTAACCCCACTTCTCGTTCTTGATGATGTGCCCCTCGTCGATCACGATGCGCTTCCACTGCGTCTCGTACAGCCAGTTCTCCCGTCTGCCGTCGTTCGCGTACGCCGCCACGCACGAGTCGTACGTCGTGAGCACCACGCCGCAGCCGAGCATGGAGGGCAGGCGCTTGGGCTTGTGGTCGATGGCGATCTCGTAGAAGGAGCCGTTGTGGTACACGCAGCAGGCGAGCGCGTCCGCCTCCACGTGGGTGATGATTTCGGCTTGCCACTGGGGGTGAGCGAGAGTTAATGGGATGTACCGTGTAGAGGAGGGATAGGGGACATATGATGAGAGTGCCCCCTTTATTCTTCTTGGGGACGACGAGGCTGGGCGTGAGCTCGCTTCCTTCTTCGGTGAGGCGGGGGTGTGTGGCGTTTCTTTTGGTGTTGTTTTCAGCAGTATCTCCGTTCTTAAGAGTATCGCTGTCCTTAATCGTATCATTGTTCTCAACACTATCGCTGTCCTTAACCATATTGCTGCTCTCAACACCATCACCACTCACACTGCTCCCCTTCAACACACTCACCACCTCATCCTCCTTGGAGCGGTTCACCAACAGCAGCGACAGCATCGTGATCGTCTTGCCCAGACCCATCTCGTCCGCGATGATGCCGCCACACATGCGGTACAGCTCGTTCGGGTTCTCCAGCGTCGCCATGCGGAACATCGGACAGAAGTAGAAACACGTCCCGTCCGTAAACGGGTGGCGCTCCCACAAATTCGAGTCGCCGGAGGCCGCTGCCTGTTCCGTCTTCAGTCGTTCGTCCACCACCCCGCGCTCGCGCTGTAGCATCCAGAACAGCGCCTGCATTTGGTACTCGCGCAACACGATGTTCTTCAGACCGCGCGAACACTCCATCACCGGCAGCTTCTACGCCTCACTCGGCTTGGGGGACCCCACGGAATTGAACTCCTCGTTGGACACGAGCTGGTAGTCCTCCTCGTCCTCCTCCAGCGTGTCGGACAGCTCGATCACCTCCGGCTTGTCCAGCTGGCGGCGGATCGACGAGATGATGCCCGTGCTGTTGTCGCTGTGCAGAATCTCCACGGGAGGCGGAGGCGGCGGTGGAGTGTCGATGGCGCTAGAGGTGACGGAGAACAGCGAGAGGTGCATTTGGGGGAAGGAGGTAGTGATTGCCTGATTCATGGTGTGCGAGTATTGCTGCGAGTGCGTGTACTGGTCGCCCTGGGTCGAGTACACGGAGAAATACAGGACGTCTACGACGTGATTGCGGGCGGAGACGACCACAGTAGATGCAATCGCTAATCACGTCGGCGAGGAAGGACGAAGACGCCGTTGGAAAGGCCTTTGAAAGAATGGACGTGCTTTGCAGCGGGTGGCAGAGCAGGTACTTGTACATGTCCGTGAAGACATACCGAGAGACGTCCAACTCCACGATGAGCTACGTGTGACAGAGAGGAAACGAAACGACAGAAATGAAGGAGAACATGTGGAGATGGGAAGGACAGTAGGCCAGGGAGCAATGTGCCGTCACGAGATTCAACTAGTGTCAAGGAAACGACAAATGGGTCAAGAATGGGGATATCTCCAGGAGAATGGCGAGATCATTCCCGAACTTGTTGTCGATGCGTCCGATGTAGTGCTAATCCATCAGTATCGCACGAATGACAAACGCGCTGGTTTTCGTTCGGTCCAACTTGCTGATACACGCGACATCGCGCTGGGAGCGCTTCGTTGCTATTCTTGTTGCTGCTCTGTGCTCGCTTCCGCGACACGCGGATCTTGCACTCGGGCTCCAGGAAGAGGACGGTTCCCGTGGAAAGCCCATACTCGGAAGACACGGTGGAGACGCACTCCACTTGAAAGGAAGGGAGCGTCTTCGGCCAGGAAGGGTCCTCCAGCGTTGCCTCCCTCAACACGACCGCCTCCTTCTTCCGCTCCGGAATAGACACCACGGGATCTGGAATGGACTCTCCGTCGAAGAATCTATTATTGCAGGGATTGAAAAGGGCTGTACGCTGAAATGGCGAATTCACAGTTCCATCCGTGTCGTTCGAGCAGTTTCCTTGCTTGCGGTCGCGTCACTTGACAAATGGACATGACCGTTTCAATTCGCTCCTCCATGTTTGAACTCGGCATTGGATGGGGGCAAGGGCAGTTGTAATGGAGTTCAAACAAGAATGTGATATCGCAGGGGCGAAAGGACTCGCGGCAAACAACACGATTTGATTTGCAATGGGGCGTTGGCTGTGCTTCTACAAGAAGGCCAACGTGGTTGTACTCTCCGTGTCGTTGGTTGAGCGTGTAGTTTATCACATCGCGGAAAGAGCGACGATTGTGCTTTGGGCCTTCCTGGTACATGGTGCTGGTCATTCTGATCGGTACAAGCTATTCGTTTGCTGTAACGATCAAGTGGGAGTGTGCTGGTTGATTTAGTTGTAGCGCCTTCTCCAACCCGGTTCAACGGTTTATCCTGACTGCTCTCTGGTTAAATACGATCATGAACCTCCTGTTCGTCTCCCTTGCTGATCCTGGGTATGTGATGAGCGAGACGGAGTACGACTGCGAGCAGCCGATCACCTGCAGTAGTGATTCGCTTAGTCTATTTCACCGTAGCGGTGTGTGACATGCATGTGCCTCCCAATTCGCACCACTGCCAGGACTGTGGTCTGTGCGTGGAGGGATTCGACCACCACTGTGCGTCGTTCGTGTGCTGCGTAATCAGTAGGCTTTTGGATTGGGAAGTGTGTTGGCGCCAACAACATGCGCTACTTCTCCAACTTTTGCCTGTCCATCGCCGTGTCCTTCTTCTACATTCTCGTTACTCGCATTCCCTTCGTGTTTGACTCCATCAATTCTGCGTTGTGTGTTTGTTGGTTAGACTTGTTTTGAAGAAGAGATCAGTTGATTTGAAGAGTTCACGATGAGAAGAGATCACATTGAGAAACAATCACATCGAGAACAGAACTCAAACAAACACAACTCACGCTCAATCAACACTCACATCCTATCAACACTCACACTCACACTCACAAAACTCTCCTTCAAGAAACGCTGGCAACACTCGCTCTCGCGCAACTCCTCATCGCCCACCACACTCGCCAGGAACTCGCTCAACTCCTGCGCCCTCTTGTCCAACACCGCCTTGCTCATCTTCTGCAACAGCTTCATCTGCTTGCCCGGCAGTCGCAGCTTGCGCGCCTTCTCCTCGTTCACCTTCATCAGCTCGTCCAGCAGCTCCCTACGCCTCACCACACCCCTCCTCGCTCACTTGAAGTGCGTGTAGCGTCGGTACACCGTCCACTTCACGCCGCTCTCGCTCTCCACGTCGATCTCGTACTCCGTGTAGTTCTTGCTGCTCGCTCCAAGCAGTACCACCTTCGTCGACTCCACGCCCTCGTGGAAGCGCACCACCTCCGCACGCGCCACCCTCAGCGCCTTCACGTCCGTCGTCTCCGCCACCTCGCTCTTCTCCTCCTTCATCTCCAGCGCCGCCAGCATCGCGTCCTCCACCGACACCTTCTCGCCCACGCCCTGCAGCAGGCGCACCACCAGGTTCGTTACCGACACGCTGTTGCGCGCCACCACGCTCGCCTCCAGTCGCGGCAGCACCGCCGCCACCGTCTCGTTCAGCACCAGCGCGGGCGTGGAGTGGTCGTCCATCACGAAGCGCACGGAGCGCTGCACCGCCTCCACGGACACCACGTGCTTGTACTTGAGCACCTGACTCACCTGCTTGCTGGCGCGGTCGATCCACAGCAGGCGCGACGAGCCCACCACCAGCACGAGGGAGTCGTTCAGACGCACGTGCGCCACGTACTCCTCGTCCGTCGGGATGCCCGCGTTCACCTTGCTCTCCGTCAGCAGCAGCTGCCCGTTGCTGAGGTACGCGTTGAACGGCGTCAGGCACCGGTCCTTGTAGATGTACCGCGGCGCGCGCTTGCGCGCCAGCGCCTTCTCGATCTGCGTGGCGTTCTTCACCGTGTCGATGCGCTTCGTCGCCTCGTCCACCACGCCCACCACCGGCTTCACCACCAGACCCACCACGCCCTTCGTCACGCCGCCGATCGCGCCGAAGAAGCCCTTCTTCGCGCCCTTCACCGTGTCCTTCACCACGCCCGTCACGCCCTCCTTCACGCCGTACAGCAAGCCGCCCTTGCCCGCCGCGCGGTCGTTCTTGTACTCCTCGCTCATCGACAGCGCGCTCAGCCCGTCCGCCACCGTGCCCGTGATCTTTCCCACCGTGTTCAGCACGCCGTACGCCGTGTTCATCAGCAGCGACTTGGTACCGCGGCCCAGCCCGCCGACGAACTCGCGCGGCGACTTCACCAGACCCTGCATCGGTTCGTAGAAGAACGCCTTCACGCCCGACGTGAGGTTCTCCGCCAGACCCACGGGATTCCCGAGGAAGTTGAAGGAGCCGATGATCTTGTAGAGCTGGCCCAGGAACTGCTTCACGTAGTGCAGCTTGAGGCGGCTCGCCAGGTCCTGCTGCGTCATGAACAGCGACTCCGTCACGAACGAGTTGAGTTTGATCTGCGAGTGGTCCACGTTGCCCAGCAGCGTGCCCGCCGAGTCGATCACCGCCTGCAGCGGGATCAGGAAGGGCAGCGGGGGCAGGATCGAGCTCGTGAGCGGGTGCGCGGGATCCATCTTGTTCGTCAGCGTCAGCAGCAGCGGCTGCAGCTCCAGCTGCTCTGCGAAGAGCGAGGTGGAGTTGAGCGTGTCGTCGGGGATGAGCAGCGGTGTGATGAACTCCGCGTGGGCGTTGAGCTGGTCCAGCGGGCTCTTCTCGGAGAGCAGCACCAGGTCGAGCGGGAGGTCGTTGACGAAGGAGAGCAGCTGCGTCAGGATGTTCGAGTCGCAGTTCACCTTCATCTCCTGCACCAGCAGCGAGAAGTACTCGATGTACAGCACCGACGGGTGCGGCAGCAGGATCGTCGAGCAGTGGAACCAGTCCTTCTTCTCCGGGCCCTGCGGCGAACCGAACAGCACAGGGAAGTGGCAGCCCAGGATCTGGTTGTCCACCTGGAAGGAGTTCACGCGCAGCTCCGCCGTCTTCTTGCCCGTCTCGAACTGCTCCACGTCCATCACCACGTCGTTCACGCTCACGTACACCAGCTCGCGCGGCGCCGCGTTCACCACGCTCACCGCGAAGCCGCGCAGGTTCAGCGACAGCGCCGTCTCCACGATCTCGCTCTCCACGTCGAAGGACTCCCAGCTGGTCTGCACGCACGCGGCGTACGCGCGGCTCAGGCGGATGTCGCTCACGAGGTCGTTCTCGCGGTTGATGGGCAGCTCCACCGAGCACAGCAACGCGTCCTCGCTCCGCGCCGCCTCCTGCCACACGCGCAGCTGCATCGTCGACGCGTTCACCGTGCATCCCGCGGGGAAGATGAACTGCTCGTCGAAGAAGACGGCGTTGAGCGCGCCCAGCTGCGGCGCCACGAACTCGATCGCCACCTCGTCCTCGCTCTCCAGCAGCAGCAGCAGCTCCTCCACCGTCGGGGGCACGTCGCCGCCGTTGATGGCGGACACGATGTGGCCCACGCGCACGCCCTGCCGGTCCGCCTCGCCGCCCTTCACCACGCGCGCCACCAGCAGCGTGTTGCCCTCCTTCGCGAACTCGCAGCCGATCACCGACGACGCGCACTCCAGCGTCACCTCCTCCTTCGCGTACGGCTCGGGGTCCGCGAGCACGTTGGTGGAGGCGGGGATGCGCAGCGTCGTCGCGCCGATGGCCGCCGTGGCGTACACGCCGTGCAGCTCCTGGGCAGGCAGCGGGATCTTCATCAGGTGCTGGAGCGTCACGCAGTACGACATGTTCTTCTCCAGGTCGTCGGTGCTCTCGTCCTCGTCCAGCGCCGACAGCTGGTCGATGGACAGCGAGCTGCCGAACGCAACGCTCGGCGAGGACTCCTTCTGCTTGAACACGCCGGAGTGCGTGGCGCGCGCCACCTGCAGCGATGCGTCGCTCGTCTTCTTGCTCAGCGTCTTCTCGAGGTACGCCTCGGTGTGGAGGCGCTGCAGCACGCCCTCCAGCGCCTCTCTCTCGCGCGTCCACTGCAGCTTCTGGAAGACCAGACTGGCGATGGTCTTGTCCGCCGCGTTCACGAAGCACACGTTCACGTAGCCCACCAGCTGCTGGTCGTCGCTGTAGAAGGGCACCACCATGTCGTACAGCGTGTCCTTCTCCGTGTAGTCGCTCAGGTGCAGCACCGCGTGGCCCGTCACCAGCTTCTGCAGGTCGCTGCGCGCCTCCAGACGCAGCGTGAGGTCGTCCACCTCGTTGAACACCTGCCACGAGTTGAAGTAACTCACATGTCCGCGGATGGCGCCCGTCTTGTACTCCTCGTTGTTGCCCTGGAAGAACACGCGGCAGCGCATCATGTGTCCGCAGCACAGGTCCGCGTCGTAGCAGTGGTGGATCTGCAGGAAGGTGGACCGCGCCGAGGGCGGCAGACCGCTGCCGTTGCGCTCCTGCTCCTTCACGAAGTCCTCCACCGCCTTCGCCTTCTCCTCGATGTGGTCCGTCACCTCGCCGAAACGGCCCATCAGCTCCTTGCGGCTCTGGCTGAAGTACTGGAGGCGCGTGTGGAGGTCGGGCTTGCTCAGCAGCGAGAACTTCTTCTTCTTCACCTCCTCGATCACGATCATCTTCATGCTCTTCTGCATCTCCAGCGACACGCGGATCGTCCGCTCCGGACCGCTCATCGCGAACTCGCCCAGCACGCCCGGCTTCACCAGCTCCGTGCTCAGACGCACGTTGAAGTCCGTCTTGTCCGACAGCGCGCCCACCGCCTTCGCGTAGAAGTGCAGCTTCTGCGGCGCGTCGATGCGCGGCAGCGTGTACATGCGCGAGGTGAGCGGCGGCACTGTCACCGCCTGGTTGAAGGACGACTGGTCCTGCGACACCGTGATCACGTCCAGCGCCGTGTTGTTGCTGATGCAGAAGGGCAGGTAGTTCACGTCCTACGGGTGAGGCGTCCGCGCAGCAGCCACCATCTTCTTCAGGAACACGTAGCACTGCGAGTCGATCATCGTGATGTCCACCTGAATCACCGAGTACGGGTGGTCCACGGGGTTCTCCACCTCCTCGCGGCTCCACACGTCGTACCGACTCACCTTGTCGCGCTTCTTCGTCATCTGGATCGACAGGTGTCCCGGCACGAGCTCGAATCCTTGCGACCACTTGTACTCCTCGCCCTCGATCTTCACCTGCACCGCGTGCTTGCCCGTCTTCGACGACCAGTGGAAGGCGCAGTAGCCCTCGCTGTCCAGCGCCACCTCGCTGTCGCAGTCCACCTGGCGCAGGCGCACGGGCTTGTCGATGCGGTTCATCACGATGTACAGCGGCGACAGCGTGACCACGAACGACCGCGCGAACAGTCCCGGCGCGCGCGTGATCGCCACGCCGAACGCCTTCTCCGGCTTGTGGCGGTCCTTCGCCGCGAGGGTCACCACGCCCGTGACGCCGAGCGTGTTGACGCTGAAGGACTCGCTGAAGTCCTCGTAGCCCGGCAGCGAGAGCCGGATGGCGTCGTTCTTGTCCTTCTTCTTCACCGAGATCAGCGCCGGCAGCGCCAGCGCCTCCTTCGCGCACACCACGTCGGAGCGGTTCTTCAGCTCCAGCGGCGGCGACGGCAGCGTGTACTCGAAGTCGGGGCTCTTCGCGTCGCGCACCACCACCGCCTCGCCCGTCTTGTTCACCACCCAGTAGTCGCAGAAGAGCTGCACCGTCATGGAGTGGAACGCGTTGCGCGCCGTGATGAACGACAGGTTCAGGTTCTTGAACTCGGTGCGCTTCTCCAGGTGCACTGTTCCCGACGCCATCTGCAGGTTCACCGCGGCGGCGTAGCTGCAGAAGGGGTAGGGGCCCTCCGTCAGACGCACCAGCACGCGGTAGCTCTCGTCCTTGGAGAACTTGCACTTGGACAGCGACACCACGCCGCCCTCCGCGATCGTGCCCTCCATCGCCGTGTTCTCGTACTTGTTCACCACGCGGTAGTCGATGGACACGGGCAGCAGGTTCTCAAACTGCGCCACGTCCGACACCACGATACAGAACGCGCTGCGCTGGTCGCGCGCGTCCTCCTTGTTCACCACCTGGCTCACCTCGCAGCTCAGGTACACGTAGTACGGGTCGTTCACGGTGCCGAGATTCACCATGTACGCCTTGTCGCTGCGCTGCAGGTCCGCCAGCGCCAGGCAGCGCACGAGCTCTTCCTTGCCCAGGAAGAGCGCTTGGTTCTCCTCGCCACAGACGCTCATCCACTGGCGCTCGCTCTTCCTCAGGGTGCTCGCCGTCACGTCGCCGTACGCGATGTCCGCCTCGTTGACCCAGTTGCCGAAGGCGAAGAGCACGTCGATGGCGGTGTTGTTGCGCACGCTCACGTTGGAGCCGATGTTGATGATCTTGCGGCCCTGCTCGATGGTGGATTCGATGAATATCTCGCAGGTTTGAGTGTTATTGTTTTGAGTGTTCTCGCTCAGCTTCACGAAGCGCGACTCCGTGCGGTCGACGAAGAGGTCGAAGGACGGGTAGTCCGCCACCGCGAGCGACAGCAGACGAGGCGGTGACTTGCGGTAGGGCTGGTGGAAGTACTTGAGCGTGAGCGAGGGGTGCGCGGGCAGCGAGGTCACGAGCACGTCGCTGCTGCACGAGGAGAGCGAGGAGACGGAGGTGGCTTGGAGGTAGTTCGTCTTCACCTGTTCCTTCTTCGCGTCGATCGCCGTCTCCTTCTTCATCGCCTCTTGGATGGCGTCCTTCCAGAGCTGCGCTTCGTCGTCGTTCTCGCAGTAGATTGTGAGCGGGTTGTGCGCCTCTTCCTTTTCATTGGGATTGCTTTCACCTTCACCATGACTGCTGTTACCCCTCACAACACAAATCGGGCTGAAAATGCACTCCGCGTCCTTCTCGCCCACCTCCACCGCATCGCTCCACACCAGCGGATCCGTCGTGTACAGCGAGGGAATGGAGTCGTACACGCGCAGCATCGGACGCGTGTAGTGCAGACTCACCCAGCACGTCTGCAGCCCCTCCGCAAAGCCCACGTCAGCGAGTCCTGCGAAGCACGGCGCGTCCCTCGTCTCCTCCACCTTCTGCTCTCTGCGCTTGCTGTCCAGCGCGTTGATCCCGTTGTCGTTCACGATCTGGTAGGACACGGGCAGGCCCGTGCTGTTCCGGATGCCGATGAAGAACGACGCGCCGATGCGCTTCGTCGTCTCCTTGCAGTCCTGGAAGGCAGCCACGCAGTGCAGCGCGGTGGTCAGGAAGGCGGCGGACAGGTTCAGGTCCATCATCGCGGGCGTCGTCAGCGTGATGTGCGTCAGCGCGTTCTCCATGCGCGACATCTTGCTGCGCAACGCGGTCAGGCGCTGGATCTACAACTCATGATACGACGAATCACCGACCACGCGATCTCTGGGCTCCTGCACCAGCGTCAACTCCATCTCCCACTTCTCCAGCACCGGCTCCCACACCGTCAGCGCCTCGTTGTAGTACTCGGCGAACAGACTCATCGTCGTCGTCACGCTAAGCACGCCGTTGGCGCGCGTCACGTCGCCAGCCACGTCGCCCACCACCACCTGCATCACGGGGATCTCGTAGTCCTTCGTGTCGTTCACCACCGTCACGGACAGCGAGTTAATGATCGCCTTGAACGCGATGTCCGCCACCAGACCGTTGTCCACGCGCACCTCGCGCTCCGTGCGCTCGCCCTTCTCCGTGCGCGCCTTCTTCTCGCGCTTCTCCTCCGCCTTCACGTCCCGGATCAGCGTCCTCCGGTCCTTCGGCAGCAGGTGGTCGCACGCGTTCACGAACAGCCGCACGTCCAGAATGCCCACGCGCAGCTCCAGGTCGTGGTTGGTCATCAGCGTGCCCTCGATCTTCTGCAGGTTGTTGCGCACGTGCACGTTCATGTTGATGTCGAAGGGCGTGATGGCGTCCATCATGCCCGGAGCGGGGTGGTGCTCGTCCAGCGGCGAGGAGCGGCACCCGCGGATGTCCGTGATGCTCAGCGCCGTGTCGATGTCGCGCGAGGGCGAGATGGCGGCGGAGGCGGCGATGGCGAGGGAGATCATGAAGGAGGCGGTGTTCTCCTTGGTGGCGTCCTCCAGAATGAAGATGGAGGGGTTCTCCACGTGCAGGTCGAAGGCCACGTTGGGTCCGAAGAAGCGGTCCCAGTCCATCGTGCGCTTGCCCTCCAGCACCTCCTTCTCCTCCAGCTTCCGCGTCTTCCTCGGAATCATCGCGGTGTCGTTCACCACGTTGCGCACCACCGCGTTGGCGATGTCGATGATGTCGTACATCCACGCCGTCGGCACCACCTTCAGCGCGCCCACCGCCACGCTCACCTTCACGTCCAGCGGCTCCGCCTGCTTCGCCGGGTTGTAGTTCTGCAAATTGCTCAGGTCGGACATCTCGAAGTGCTGGACGGACAGCAGCACGCTCACCGCGGGTTTGGAGAGCGCGCCGAAGGACAGCGGGGTGCGGTAGTTGGCGTGGATGGGGCAGTTCGCTCGTGTGTCGTGGATGAGCAGGTGCGACAGCGAAAAGCCCGCAGTGATGTCGGTGTGGTGGAGGTTGACGAAGGACTGGATCTTGCCGAGGTCGATGAGGCTGATGGAGTTCTAGGGTGGAGAGGCGTGCGAGTGCGTACCTTCAGCGTGCCCATGTTCTCGTAGATCACTTGACCCGTCTGCGCGCTGCTGTAGCCCTCCGCGCCGTTCAGCAGCTCCACACACACACCGTCGAAGCAGAACTCGCAGCGGAAGGAGAGGTTTGGTGCTGTCTTCTTCTCTGGATTCTTTGGAATCACGGGGGCGTGCAGCGACATGGACAGGCGCGGTGTGGTGGTTTTTGAGGATGTTCTCGACTGTGGTTTTGAAGGCGTTATCGAAGAGGTGAGAGGCAACTTCTCAGAGGAAGACAACGCATCCGTCACCACCACCGCCTTCTCCTGCAGGTTGCCCTTCAATATCTTCACGAAGAAGGCGATCTGCTCCTCGTTCACCGCCACCGCCATCTTCGTGATGCGCGCGCTCAGCTCCAGCGTGTCCGCCACCACCGCCTTCATCGCCAGGTCGATGCCGCCTAGCAACGCCAGGTCGTTCGTGCCCGCCGCCGTCACGAAGTGCGTCGTCGCCTTCATGTTGGTGATGGACAGCGACAGCGTGTTCAGCGTGTGTTTGAAGGAGGCGCGGTCCACCGACCCATCCTCGTTCCTGCGCGGCACGCTGTTCTGGATGGTCAGACAGCCCATCTCGAAGGTGGCGACCTCGGTGGACTGCGACGCCGTGGGTACTGACGCCTTGATGCTGTGCAGCACGAAGGAGATGTGCGGCAGGTCCAGCGGCAAATCGCTCTTCTCCGTGATCAGGTATCCTCGTCCGATCGTCATCGCCGACTGGCGCAGTGTGCGAGCAATTGAAGTGCTGTTGCCTTCAAGCTCGTCGTCTTCTGGGATAGTGTCGAGCGCCGAGGACGACTCCTCCGGCTTGAACAGACGCAGTCCCTCCGCCAGCGGACCCGCCAGCACGTATCGCTTCAGCTCGTCCAGAATGCGCATCCGCAGATACACGGCGGGTGCCTGGATCGCGCCCTCGATGTCCAGCGGGTAGCCGGGGTAGTCGGGGAAGCGCGCGTCGCTGAACAGCGTGGTCTTCAGCTCGACGAAGTGTCTGTTCTGTGAGTCTTGTGAGTCTTGTGAGTCTTGTGAGTCTTGCGAGTCTTGCGAGTCTTGTGACTCCACAATGTCCACAATGTCCAAAATGGAGGGATAGTTGCCAGCACCTCGACTTACGTCGCGGATCGACAGCGTCTTCACGCGGAGGGCGAGCGTGACGGTCGCGGGACACACTGCCACTTCGGTCTGCACGCCCGCCACCGTCGCGAAGAACAGTCCCTCCCCGCGGTCCGTCACCACCAGCACGTTCATCGCGTGGAAGTCCACAGCGATCTGCACCTTCTTGCGCAGCCAGTCCCGCGGGAGCGCCTTGTGCTGCTCGTTGCGCGCCACCTTGCTCGACTCGTGGTTGATCAGGTCCACGGCGCGTGACTTGAGAACGGAGGAGTCGTCGTTGGTGGCTTGCAGGGTGTGTGACGACACGGAGCTGTGGCGCCTCTTCGGCATCTCTGTCTTCTCGGGAGCGACGAACTTCATCAGGTGGTAGAGCGTGGGTCGGTAGGGCAGCACTACACATC
>ERZ1106948.361-NODE-361-length-22311-cov-32.595839_pt1 | contig 22311 bp, 25 predicted proteins | sample MGYA00403673_ERZ1106948 | MGnify/ENA primary metagenome ERZ1106948 (study PRJEB35170, sample SAMEA104062409) | human gut metagenome | biome: human gut; feature: human-associated habitat; material: faeces | place: Denmark | collected 2012-05-07 ...
TGGAACGAAGGAGGCAGCAGTACAGATTCCGACGCGTGGATTGGAACCGCTTTGTCCGTGACGTAATAGCCATCCGGAGAGCGTTTCATTTGATTCAAGTCAACCTCGGTGAACAGGTAATCACCGAAGTAGTAGTTTGTGTTTCCTCCGTACAGCGAATCCGCAATTCGGAAGATGGCATCGTTCGGTATGCTCAGGGATTGAAGGTTGCGCTTGTACTCGCCCCATGAACTGAACGTTGAGAATGCTGCCGACCGCTTAGCGATGGTCGCGTGCGTAGTCCAAGAGAAAGGGTCTTCTTTCAGTGAAGTGAAGAACGGCACGCATGGAGCAGGAAAGGATATTCAAATCGATATCGTTCAGGTACTTTCGAATCGACTGCACACAGCACTGCAAACGACGGCTTCATGTGAGATCAACGGAGTATCCAAACAAGGCGTCATCGTCTCGAATGTTGAAGAAAAGCACGTCGTTGCGAAATGTGGACAACCCTTGCATCGAAATCACACATGGCTGAGGATCAGGACCTGCTCCGTAGTAGAACTGAAAGCACTCCCGCACTCGGTCCATCGCTTCACTGCGCATGAAAATCCACAAAAGAAACTACGTCATTTGCTCAATGCGGGCTGTTGTGTCCAACACCATTACTCCGAGGGTGATATGAAGTGACTGTGCATCCACTTTAATGCGGTTCAGCATGGGATTGATTATTCCCAGTTCTTCCTGAATTCTCTCTACGCCGTCATGACGAATGAAACAAATATACCAGCATGCTTCCACAGATTTGGGCACTTCAGTCGCAACGAAAGGAAGTGAGTCGGCCTTTGCTTCTTGACTCCTGGCACTGCCGGTCGCAGCACAGCTTTGCATGTCGGAGCAACCCACTTTCCGTACTGCTGCTGCAGTTTGACGAATGCTTCCTCCATCCGTGATTATTGTGGAGCGATAGAGTCCAATAGGAGTGCGCAGTTCATAACTCGAGAGAGGTGCTGCAAACGCATATGCAGTCCGACAACACACAGTCATCATTGCTGTAACAAATCCAACACACTATTCTCACCATCCAATCAAATGAATGATTGCTTCCAAAATGGGATCAGCGAATTCTTGCGACACACGCAGATCCGTGAGTAGGTCTCCGATGTAGTGCAACGCCTTGACAAGCGTCGCCGGCGAGACGTCGTTCATCTGTCTCTCACCTCGCTCCACACCACTCTCCGCTTTCGCAACTACTCGTCAGATTGCGCGCAATCCACTCACTCGCATTCAGCACATTCTTCCTTCGCTTTGCATGCTCCTCGTCGCTCAAGCAGCGGTAATGCATCCGATACGCCGCACTCACGTCATCCCCGCGGCAATAGTCGACGAGCAACTCCCTCCAAAACCCCACCTTCTTGTAAATCTCGTGCGTGTACAGATAGCCGTACAGCGGAAACTGCCGCAGGGGGTCGTTCACTATGAAAACCGCGGTTATCTTGTGCAGCTGGAGCCCGTTCACGTAGTCGCGTTGCTTCACGCAACTGGTGTAAAAGGAGTTGAACAGAAACGCCAGGTTCTCTGCGGACGGAGACGAAATGATATGATAAGAGCAAAACGGAGTCGTGGGCTGGGTCAGGATCTGAATGAAATTCGTGCGCACCGATTTCTCGACGAGTCCCTCTTTCACGTGGTTCGCCAGCTCAGTCGATCTACGTGTGAACGGAGGAACAGAGCGTGACTTCTTGGAGGACGGGTCCAGCAAGTACTGCTTCAGCAGCCGGTTGATGGGCGAGGCGTAGGGCTGTGAGAAGGCGCGAGAGGGGTTGGGTGGTGATGATGATAGTAACGCTGATGACGCTGACGATGGTGACGCTGATGACGACTCTGATGACGATGACGCTGACGACCCCGTAGGGTGGACGAGGAAGAAGACGTAGTCGTTTGGGTTGAGAAGCGTGTGTGGCGACGGCAGGGCGATGGAACGGAGGTGGAACAGCGAAGAAGCCAGCTGGTCGCTGTGGGTCGCATGGGGCTGCGAGAAGGAGAAGAGAGGGTATCGAATGCGGTAGTGCTTCTCGTTCGCCTCTTCGGAGAGAATCTGCGGGTGCTGCAGCGCCAGCAACGACGCGTTGTGCGGCAGCCAGAAATGGTCCACGAACATGGCGAAGCTCTGCGTCGTGAGCAGTCGCTGGTAAAACGGCTTGAACGTGTCCGGCACCTCCTGCACGATGTACTCGGGGTGGTTGAAGTAGCACGTGTTGCCGAGAAGCGTGTACAGGTACGAGGAGAAGCGGGGAAGGAGCATCCAGAAGAAGGTGCCGACGACGTGCTGCACCTGGGAGAACAGAGCCGAGTCGGACTGCGTCAGGTCGATGAGAGAGAGCTGGTGGAGAATCCATCGCTTGGGATACTCCGGGATGGAGAACGAGGGAGAGGACGGCGACGAGGAGAGGAAGACGACGACCACGTCGGAAGGAATGGAGTCGCGCACGGAAGAGAAGGTGGTAGTGGTGGTGCCGAAGAGGAACGGAGACGGCGAATCGACGAGGACGGAGAGAAGGTAGTACGGGATGAGAGGGATGAAGGTGTGCGGCCACGCGTACGGCAGCAAGTGGAGAAGGGACTCGAGAACCGTCTAGCGTTGAGAGAGGCGGAGAACCATACGGGAAGGAGGTGCGCGCGGTTGGAGACGAAAAGCACCTTCTCTTCGAGGAGCAGCAGCAGCAGCACGTCCACGATCGACTCGGCGTCCAGCCACTCGAACAGCAGTCGAAGACCAGTGACTAGATATGATGGGCGAGGAAGAGCGAAACGGTTGCTCGTCCGGTCCGACGGGGTGGGGCCGCTCACGACGCACTCCTCGTTGTCGATGGAGAACACGACGTCGAAGCAGGCAGTGGGCGGCTGGACGACCTCCTGGAGCAGGAAGGAGAACAGCTCGCGCACCTCGCTGGCGCTGCCCGCGCCGATCACGGACACCACGGGGCTCAGGAGACGACAGAGCTGGAAGGGCGAGGGAATGCGCGAGAGGACGAAGAAGCACACGGGGATGAACACGTCCTCCTCTCTCTCCCTCTCCTCGTCCGTGGAGGAGGTATCGATGTCGCGCCTGAAGGAGTCGGGGAGTGGCGTCGTCAGCGCGGGGTGTGTGAGTGCGGAGGAGAAGGTGTAGCGATGGTAGCTGTAGAAGCAGCAGCAGTAGTACCGACTCGAGCCATTGCAGAGAATGGTGTACTGCGTGGACGAGGGCAGGTGTGACGCGAACACACTCTGCTCGGAAGAGGGGTCAGGCGGACTCGAGTGCGCTGGCTCTTCGTGGAGGTGTCTGGCGATGGTATCGAAGAGGAAGTCCGCGTTCAGCACCATCACCAGAAACACCGTATAGAGCGTGTTGCGCTGCTTGGCGTTGTACTGCGTCGCGTCCAGCTGGAACAGGGAGTCGAAGAAAAAGTGGGCGATTTCCTCAATTCCGTAATGCGCCGCCTCGTACGGCAGGTGGAAGAGACACGTGTAACGCAAGTCCTTCTTCTCAGTGTACGACACAGTGCGACCCAGACAGTGCTCGTCTCCAGAAGGATCCGCGTCGCCCACCGGAGAGTCGCTCAGCTCGTTCTCCGAGTACACGTGGCATCCGCGTTGGTTGGAGCGAAGAACCAGCCGGATGAAGGAGAGGATGTAGAAGAGCAGCACCAGATTCCCGCGGGGAAGGAGCTTCAGCGTTCGCTTGACCAGGCAGAGCGTGATGGTTGGAATGTGGTCGTCCAGGATGTCGTCGAACCCGATGCGGAGGAAGGCGCGATGCGTTGTGTTGTTCACCAGAGGAAGCTAGGAATGAACATCATGCGGCTGATGCAACGCGACTCTGGAGAAGTCGCTTCAGACAGTTCATCATCTCTTCGGGAAGGAAGTCGTAGGAGTTGAACGCGGAGGGGTTGAAGAAGGGAGTCGATTCCGTTGGAGATGGCACGGAGGACAGAATGTGAAGGATTTCGGTGGCACGATTCGCTGCAACGGACGAAGGGCACAGCGACTTGCACGGCAAACAGGGGATGAGATACTCGATGCAGGCGATCACGCCCTTTGGTACGTACTTCCGAATTAGCGCCGGAATCGGACGGCGAATATGAATTCCATCTAAGGGTGAAGTGGGAGAAGCAGTACAACCAGGAAAGCAAAACCACTCCAGCGCACTTGGCCTCTCGTCCTGATGTTCTGGCCGTGACGTGCAGGACAGGAGCACGGGCTCCAGCTTCAGCGACGAAGTGAAGGGAAGAGGCAACAGCGAGAGAGAAACCGATTCTTCCTTTCCTCCACAAACACCGATGGAGTCCGCAATTCCGTACTGCAACTCGCCTGTGTGTGAATCAAATAGGCGTCAACGACTCATTTCTTTTGAACTGTCCGTCAGCTCGTTGAAATAGGTCTTGTCTTTTCTACGGAATGAAAGAATGTGCATTACGGATACGCTAGAATATACTTTGATGTCTCATCTGGGCCCACATCCAGAGTACTACAGCTAAGGCGAGTGCGAGGAATCCAATTACTCTATTTGTATTTGCGAGTAATGTCGACGCTATGCATTAGTTCAGGTCACGAAAGGGAGTACGATGGGCGAAGCACTCCGTCGCTTGGAGTTCGACGGCTTCTCTTTTGCAAAATCTCCTTCCATGCTGAAAGAAGCATACAAGCCGTATCCGTGAAACGAGGACACAAATCCAATGCTCCAACAAACAGCACGATCTCAATCGAACGACCAGAACCGGCCGTACTTTTGGCGAAACACATCGACCGTCGTTTCTTTCAGCAACGCAACCATTTCGGAAGCGTCTAGAGTCACATTGCGATCGCGCGTGCCGCGGTACAAGCAGTCGTTCGAGTTGGGCTTCTTCTTGCACTGCGGACCTCGCTCCCCCTTCGCCTTGTACGCCTTGTGAATCAGTCCGACATTCACCGCGAAGCGCTTGTAATGCGACCAATCCCAGAAGGGCGGGTACACCTCCACGACAGCACTGTTTGGTTCCATGAACAGCGCGTAGAGGATCTCGGACCCGTACACGGAGACGACGATGTCTGTGACGGCGAACACCTGGAGGAGTTCGTCCGTGGTGTGCGCGTCAACCGAGAGCGTCTGCATCGTCAGCGCGGGCGAGAGCGCCTCCTCCACAGCGCTGCTTATTGCGTCGAGATTGGTGATGCACCGCACCTGTCGCCGACTCAGCAGGAGCGTGTTGAGGGACGTGGGCGCGCGATGAAAGGGTTGGTGGTGCGCGTACACGTACAGCGCGGAACGGAGATAGTCGACAGTGGGGAGCGAGGGGAAGAACGACCCGCCGCCTTGCTCCTGCCAGTCCCGAATCAGCACCTGAGCGTGAGAGAGTGACAACAGCCGCACCATGATGCGATCGCAGACGTGGTTCTGCGTGAAGACGGAGGAGGACTTGGAGATCCACTCGACGGGGTGTGCCACAGGGAAGAGAGCGAGGAGGCCGCGCAGCACCACGCTGTTGAAACCCGCCGGGTGGAGGTCGTCCTCTCCCAGAAGGAGAAGGCGCTCGATCTACGGGTGAAGGTGGATCACTGAACGGACGGGAGGAAACTCCGCGAGGTGTGTGGCGACGTAGCTAAGCATGCTGACGCCCTCCGTGAACTGATAGCGGTTCGAGAGGGACGGCGGGTGCGCGAGGACCAAATGAAGAGGCGTTTCGACCACTTTCGACGGGTGAAGCGGAGTCTTCAAAACCCGCACATAGTTGTCTAGGAATGAGTCGTGGCGCTCTTGCGAACAGAAGAAGTCTTTGCGCTTGTAGGTGGAGAGAATTGCGCTGAGCTCCTTCTCGTCGCGAAGGTGAAGCGTGAGGGCGTTGTTCTTCAGGTTGATGCACACGTTTGACACGACGGCGTAATGGGGCGTGTGGAAGATGTTGCTGAAGCCCTCCGCGCTACCCATCACTGCGAACACAGACACCTACTCCTTCCACAGATATGAAAAGTCTTTTGCTTCGTGTCTACTGATGATACACGTTCGTTGCAGCTACTCTTCTCGCCTTTTGCACTCATACTCCTTCTTCCAGATAGCACGGTGCAGATGAACATCCGTCGGTGTTGTGCACGTCGATTCGTTCGATTTCACCGAATACGCGTATCGACTCGAGTAGTCATCGAAACGACTGATCCAATAGGCGTCACTTCTGTTGAGTTCGTTTTGCACACTCGAAATAGAGGAGTTCGGCTGGTTTGCTTCGGGAACGCTGACTTGGCTACACCGATCACACGCAAACGAAAAGAAGCACATGTGGTCCACATAGTAGTTGGTTCCTGACACGACGATCCATATAAAACCGAGCATCCAGCCCAGCGCTATGAATGTCAATAGAAAGACGAACTGTTTCTCTTCCGTGAGCATAGGATTGTTCTACGACGCGAGAGGAGATGACTCTGCTGTCACGTCAAGCACAAATCTGCCATCTCACGTCTTCAACAAACACGCAATAACTCTTCACCTATCCTGTGGGATAGTGTAATACGTCCAGCATTCCAAGTGATAAGGACATGAGAAGCATCAGTTACTCAACACCGTCCTGACGGAGTCCAGAGAAGAGGGCGACAATGGATTTGTTGTCGTCTACGGTAACAAGCTGCTTCACATACGGTATGCAATCGTCGGGGGAAGAGCGGACACACCAGCAGTGGACGAGATGCTGGACTCTTCGGGACTCTGTATTTCCAACTCTCCGTGCAGAGTCTGCAACCTCAAGCGCTCTTACTTCGACAAGAACTTGGTCGTAGTCCAGCCAGGAATAAACAGCACGTAGTGGAAGGGAAGAGAGGTTTTCAGTTATTTCCCAGCTGTCCATGAACTGCGAGCTCCGCTGGATCAACCACCTTGCATTTTTCATGTACTGATAGTAGTCCTGGTGAGGCGGTATCTGTCCTCGTTGGAGAGATCAAGAACATCACCAGGAAGGAGCAGGGATCTGCGTTCATCGAGAAACTCCGCGTGGTGGAAGACTACGTCGCGCTTCATCCAAGCAGGAATCCTCCGTATCACGGTCCCTGCTTGTCGTATCTTTCCGCGTTCAAGTACCAGCAGGAGTGTAAGAAAGCCACCAATCTCCTCTTCTCCAACGGGATGGTGGATATCGCGACTGCACTCGGCTTCCCGCCGTGTGACTGCGTATGCTTGGACATGATGCACGCAGTGGGGAACATGGTACTGCAGTTCTTCAAGCTCCTCTTCGATTGGGAGAAGGTAGATAGATAAGAAACAATTCCGGAATTGTTCAAATGCATGTGATGATCAAGGATCACCAATGGCGCCTTATAGAAGGCGATAAAGCACATGCAGGTATTTCCCTAGCAGGGCAGAGTAGAATAACCCTATAGAATAGAACGAGAGTGATAGAATGGCTAGAAGAGACGGGTGCACAGACTTTAGCCCTCCTCTCTTATGGATGAGCAGTATATCATGAAAGCAACGCACATGCGACACAGAGCCCCACAAGCAAAGGCTATTTGAGAACAACGGCTCGCCAATCCTCAAAAACGGAACGATTTTGTCGTCATCACTGGACAAAAAGCAATACTATTTTCGTCATTCACTTGAAAACCATGACGAACGCAAAGGCTAGGTGATTCATTGTTAGCACATCCTCTTCCATTCGCTGAACCCATCTCTTTTCCTCCTTCCTGCAGTGGGATGCCCCCATTTCTCCACTTCTACGACAATCCCCCTCTTCTTTGCGATCCCAATCGCCCTCCTTTCGCCCAATCAACCTTGTTGCTGCTAGTGATATTTAAGTTTTGGGATGCCGTCGTCGCGCATGTCGATATGGTCAGTGTTACCTCCACGTGATGCAGAGTGCGATGTTCGTGCTTCGTTGCGCTGTCTAATGTGACCAGGCGTTTGCCCCGGAGATTGCCAAATGGATATCCATCGTTTTAGGAAGGGAGATTTCTTCTGACCTGATCAAGGAACTGGAGAACGGAGAGGTCTTTCCGAATAGTATCCGTGATTGACTAGGTGTTGTGCGAGTTGTTTATCAAGCTTTGTCCTGAAGTGAAACTCGGCAAGTATCACAAGGGAGCAAGTGGTTCCTTCTTCTATCTCCTTATTCTCAGAACTCGACCTGTGGAAGAGAGATAACATCCAAATGTTTGCGAATGCCACTCTCCATTTCGGCGTTCCGAAGTCGGCGGTCATGAACTACTCGTTCTTTGAATCCAAGAATGTGGCAATACGGCGTGTGCATGACGACTAGACCGCTTTGCTGATCACGAGTCTGCTCGTGTTCGTGAAGGTGTTGATGGAGAAGAAGCCCGCCTCGACGCTCCAGCTTCCCGACTCCTTCCTCAAGACGAGTACTTCCCGCTTGCGCCCAATTCCGTATAGTTTGCGCTGCCTACCTCGAAACCCGCGTTCTCCACCAGCCCCACACTGACGACACAATTCCCGCGGAAAGTGATCCCTCAGCACAGTCTGCAACACAGTCCGTGGCACCCGAGCAGTCTGAGCCTGCCGCGCAAGTGCCTGAAGAGGTGATGACGGAGGCGGAGAGTCTGGCTCGCCGTGCGACGCAGAACCAGCTCTCGCAGGACGAGATCCGCCTGCTGGACGACATGATGAGGTCGCAGGTGAACGACATGCTGGAGGACATTCTGAAGGACCGCCGTCAGACCTTCGGCATGTGGAGCGAGGAGGAGGAAGAGAGTGATGACTCGTTCGACGAGAAGTACCTGCCGAGATCGTCGTCCTCCTTGACGGGGAAGGAAGAGGAAGAGGTGAAGGAGAAGGAGGAAAAGGAGAAGGAAGAGGAGGAAGAGGTGAAGGAGAAGGAAGAACTGAAGGAAGAGAAGAAGCAAGAGGAAGAGAAGGAAGAGGAAAAACCGAAAGAAACTGAGCAACCCAAATCTCCATTTCTTCACTTGGAGAAGTGTGATGATCGAATGATGTTTGAACTGATGGGAGCGGACATGCCGGAAGAGGAGGAAGAGCAAATCGTGGAGAGCCTGGTGAATGCAGTCAATGAGGCGAAGAACGCCACGCAGGAGGAAGAAAAGCCTGCAGAAGACGTGATAACCGAAGTTGATGACGGAGAAGAGAAGAAGGAGCAGAAGGTGGACTCTGGCTTTTGGTGTAAGGGAATGATGCTGTCGCTTACCTCTAGGGAAGCCGACACTCCTCGGTGCTGCTGCAGTCGCTGCTCTTGTTATCGCGAAGCACTTCCAAAAGTAGTTGTTTCAATTCTGTGTTTCCTCTTTGTTGGCGATGCAAAGGCGCATTCTCGTCGTATCCGGTGGATCCATGGGATCTCTCTTCTCCAGTTTTCTCACGGCCGCTTCTGGAATGGAGGAAAACCCGTTCACTGTGTCTATTTCCCTTTTCGAGTGAATGATAGGTGTCACTAAGGGCAAATTGGAAGGCGCACAGAGATATGATTCAGAAAAAGGGACTTCACGTGATTCCACACTCCGATGCCTGCAAATCGATATGGAAATCCATTCAAAAGGAGTACAGCGTGATTCAGAATCTTGATGACATAACCATTCCCGTCCATGCTGTGGATGACTCCGTTTTCAACGAAAAGGACGACAACTTCAAGCAATTCGATACGGTTCCTATTCCTCTCACCTCTCACATGTAGGTTCTACTGCTCGACAAGTCCTACAACACCGAGTCCCTAGCTCAGCTTATCAAAAGAGTCCTGACAAAGGACGGAACCTGCCTCACTCTGCAGAACGGCATGGGAAATGTCGAGATCCTCCAAGTCCTCTTTTGACGCTGTCTTCATTCTAGTCTGTTCTCGGAGCGGATCGCGTGATCCAAGGAAACACATCACAGGGAGCTGTTCTCGTGGGTCCTGGAGTAGTGAAACATGCGGGCACCGGGTACATCACCATCGCGGCTCCCACTCAGGTACAAACGGCATCACTTCCTCAACGCGTAGAAAGGACAGAAGGCGGCAGAGTGGTGGGTGCGCACGCTCCAGTCCATCCATCTCCCAGCCCAGCTCGCGGACGACAACGTCCTTCTTCCCGCTCTCGTTGAGGCGTAGTTCCACACGGTGCTGTGGCAGAAGCTGCTGGTGAACGCGGTGATCAACCCTCTGACCTGTCTGCTGGAGATGAAGAACGGAGAGCTGCTGCGCTACGACGACTACGAGCCGATCGCGCAGGGCGTGGTGAGAGAGGGCGTTGCCGTGGCGAGAGCGCTGGGTGTGTCGCTGGACTTCGAGGACTGTCTTCGACGCGTGCGACTGGTGGCGGAGCAGACGGCGGGTAGGCGAGGAAGGGCGAGGTGATGGGCAGAGAACACGAGCTCGATGTACGCGGACATTCTGAAGAAGAGCCGGACGGAGATCGACTACATCAACGGGTACATCGTGAAGCAGGCGAGAGGGCTGAAGATGGACGCGCCGAAGAACGAGATGCTGGTGGAGCTCGTTCATATGAAGGAGCAGCGCAAGTGAAATGGGGTGAAGGAGAACAAGTAGAATGAATGGAGAACAAGTGGAAAGAAAACAACCCTATTTCTTCAACAAACACGCCATTTCTTGGAATCTACCACAGTAAAGGGATCTTCTAGCACGTTCGACAACACATCCTGCATTCCCGCCATCACTACTCCTCACACCTTCACTCCGCCTCTCACACGTCAGGTTCTTCCTTCTCGTCTCAATCTCCTTCGTCCGCAACTTCAAGAACTTCTTCTTCACCTCCTCCATCTACGCCTCACGCCGCCACCTCGTCTCGACCCTCGCCACCACGCTCGCCACCGCCGCCGACTGCTCGATGAACACGTTGTACTCGCGCTCCATCACGTTGATCAGCCGCTCCGCGTTGGTCATCTCCTTCTCGATCTCCTCGCCCTTCTTCCCGTCCTTCATGTTCAGCGACAGAATCACCTCCACTACGCTCTCACACACCCCTCGCCTCCTACGGTTTTCGATCTTGTCGCCCAGACGCTTCACCTGGTCCTCCACCTGCTGCAACACGTCCTCGAAGAAGGACGAGGGCACCGTGCGCTGCGAGTGGAACGACGAGATGATCTCTCCCTCCGTGTCGTCGCTCCTACACCTCAACCCGCCGCCGCGCCCCCACTTGCTCATCTGACGCGCCTGCTTCAGCGACGACTCGAACCGCGCGTGCTTCTGCTGCAGCGACTGCAGGTGAATGCTGTAGCCCTCCTGCGACGCCTTCAGGCGCTCGCACTCCTAGTCGTTAGCCACCCCAATCGCCCCAACGAATTGCAGCCCATGCAGCTTGTCCAACACCTCGTGCGACGAAATGTCGTCGGGAACGCCGATCGAGTCGATCACCTCTTGCTGCTGCTTCAGCAGTTTTCTACACGTCACTCCTCCATTCCTTCACCACATGATCGCGTCGATTTCGTTTTGGATCGCAGGGTCGAGCGTCTCGACCTTCTTCTGCATTTCGTCCAGCAACTGCTTGCTGTCGCTTATGTTCTGCAGAGGGTTCTGTGGCTGATTGTTGCCTCCATTCAGTGAATTGCCTCCGAAGCCGAACCCATTTCCTCCCTGACTGCTCCCTCCGAAGGAGAAACCGGTTGTTGTGCTCGTTCCACTCCCAAATCCAAATCCCGTGTTTGGCTTCGCAGCGCTGTTGTTGTTGCCTCCGAAGGAAAAGCCAGTACTCGTTCCACCCGTATTGCTTCCAAATCCAAAACCAGTGTTCGTTGTTCCCGTTGTGCTTGTTCCACTCCCAAATCCGAACCCCGTGTTTGGCTTTGCGGCGTTGTTGTTATTATTATTTCCGAAGGAAAAGCCAGTACTCGTTCCACTCGTATTGCTTCCAAATCCAAAACCAGTGCTCGTTGTTCCCGTTGTGCTCGTTGCACTCCCAAACCCAAATCCAGTATTCGGCTTCGCCGCGTTATTGTTATTTGCACCAGCAGACGGCGTAGTCGACGAACCGAACGAGAATGCACTGCCCGTCGCAGGCGCCGCCCCACCATTATTTGTATTGTTATTGCTTCCGAAAGAGAAGCCACCGGAAGGAGCAGCCGTTCCCGTTTCAGCTCCGAAACCCGTATTCGCTCCTGTAGCGGGCTTTGCGCCAAACGAAAAGCCACTCGATGCATTCGATGACGCGTTGGACGTCGCCACGGACCCAAACGCGTTGTTCGCATTGCCTCCACCTCCCGCGGCATTCGACGAGGACTGACCACCAAACGAAAACTGGGATACACTCATACCAATTATTCAACTCAAAACAACTGATATGGAGCTCTGTGATGAGTTTGAAATGGAGAACAAACAAGGGCGTTTTTCGGAATTCCGAATAAAGGCTAGATTTACACTATTCGTCGCGAACCGACTTCTCCCACGCCTTCTTGATCCGCTGTAAACTCATCGTCACCTACAAGTCACTCCCCCCATTCGCTGCGCACATTCTGAATCATCTCGAAAAAGTCGTAGTACTGATACTCCGACAACACGGACTGCGCCACTCTCAGCTGATAGAGCATGTTCAACACCAATTCGTCGGTAATGCCCTCCTCCTGCCTCTTGACTTGAATGATCAGCCCGTTGGCGAAGATTGCCCGAATGAAGAAGTAGCCCTGGTTGAAGTAGAACTTCATGAACAGATCCCGCTTGTTGGAGTACGTCACCTCCCACCCCATCATCTCTCCCAAGAAGTGCACCGCCTCCATCAGCTTGATGGAGAGCGACTGCGCCGTGTTCTCCTTCGAGTCCAACTAGCCGTCACGCTCACGCAACGCTCCTACAAAGCGGAGGTATGAATCCAGCTCATCGTGCTTCGCCTCCTCCTGGTTGAAATACTCCTGCAGCGCGTCGATCCGGTCGACGTTCTCGTTCTGCTCGTCGATGTACTGCTATGCCTCAAATCCGCCAATCATCATCACGTTCAGCTCCATGATCTTCGGCTCACTCTCCACGATTCGGTTTGCGTACTCCACGACGGCCGCCAAACTCTGCAGGTCACTCATCTCCATGATCATTACATCGTTCTCTCTCAACCGCCTCACGCGCTGCTGCATCTGCTCCACCATCATGTGTGTAAACGATACCTTGTCGAAGGAGAACTGGTTCTTCTCTTCCAGCTGACTTGCTTCCGGAGAGGGAACCTTCGATAACCGCGGTGAACGCAAGTGCATGAAATCCACCTTCTCCTCCTCGCTCCACCCAAAGAAGCCAATGCGCTTGTTCTTCTCGTTGTTCCTCTTCACCATCTCGTCTACCCCTCAGCATCACTGCCATTCCCCACCCATCTCCCCGAGAACCACGTGAACGGGGCTCTTGTCCTCAATATCCATGTCCTCGTCGTCCTCGATCGAACAGCCCATCTCCGCTTTGCGCGTCGCCAGCATCATGCACATCTGCTTGTAACCCTCGTTCACCTCCTGCAACTCCTGCTCGCGCTTCAGATAGTCTCGGAGATGTCTGCAGCTCAGTTCACATACACTCACCTACGACACGGGAATGGAGGTGTACGCGTCCTTCTCGATCGACTTCCGTTGTCCGGCGGCTATCGAGCTCCGCGACGGGAAGAATTCGTCGTCCGAATCCTCATCGTCCAACTGGCTCAGAATCGCATCATTGCGCAGTGTCTCCTCGCTCTCCATCACGATAGATGAGCGGCGCCTTGACAAAGAGACGCGGTCGCAGCTCTGCACGTGAAAACCACGCATCATTCCCACCTCCTCGCCGCACAATTGAAACTTCGTCGACGGGTCTGTGTCATTGAATACGGCTATATCCACCCCAACAAACGAGATGGGCATTTCCTTGTGCGCTTCCTTCGGAGTCATTAGACAAGACACTTCGGGAATCGCATAACACGCTGACGAATACAGCTCCTTTCCGGTTTCGCGGACCCTGAAAAACTCTCCTTGACAAATTGAACGGGGAGGGAGTCGCAAAACGGAAGATCGTCTCGAAGCTCTGGAACGGCGACTCATTTGCGTCGACTGTGATTGCCTCCGAATCGTAGACTAGCTGTAAGCACACCCCATCCCATCCAAACAAAGTGAGAATAGTCCTCGGCGAATGAACTGCTGCTCGTCCCATCCATACTCTGTGAAATGTTCAGAAATCCGCTCTCGTCCTTATCCGCTTGACTCATATGGACCACAACTAAACATCAGCCATTCTCGCCGCTCCTACGATGATTTGAATAGGAATCGATAGCTCGACTGAAAGACGCTTGTGACGGGTCTCCTTCTTTCTGTTTTGAAAGGGCGAGAATCAACCGAAAAACGCACCAAAACTGCAGTGACTGAAAACGAACACAATCCCTGAATGTTCGCGCGCGTTGTGCCCTCCGTCCTTCTGAAGAGCGCTTGCCGTCTCCAAGAAGCCGCCGTCTTTCGAGCGTTCACCCACTCCTACGTCTCTTCCGATGAGTGCATTCTGAAGAAGGGAGAGTCCTATCACGTCACAGAAACAGGTAGGAAACGTGTGCACCGTATGAGGGATAGGCGTGAGGTACATTGATCTCGTCGAGGGAAAAGGCGAGGCTTGCAAGAGCGGTGAGTCTCTCTGGCTGTCGAGTCATGTGCAGGCGACATTATTCACATCCATCACAAGGGAAGGGTTCTCAACACGGGAAAGCCTATTCCCGACAATTCGTATACCATTGGTGTACCTCTCACCCTCCGTATTGGTGTGGGGTCCGTAGACGCTTCGTTTCGTCATGCGTAGGATGGTCATGCCCGCTTGGGACGAGGGAATCCCCGGAATGAAAGTGGGAGGAACGAGGAAGATCATCTGCACTCCGGACAAAGCGTAGTGGTGATTCGTTATCGTGAGTCGTAGATTCGGCGAAAAGGGCGCTCCGAACATCCCCCCGTTTTCCGTACTACCGCGTTGTGGTTTGAACTCTAGACCCTGATCTACGAAATCACTTTAGTTGCCAAGGGAATGGAGTTTTTGAAGAACCTAGACGCTTGCTTTGTTTGTTCCAACACACAACGCAGCTACTGTGTTTGACAACTCTTTTCAGTCTCAGGGTCTTCCTCCACCCTCTTTCGACTGCCAGCTATATCCTCCGTCTGTGTCCTCTTCTTGCTGCTGCTCGGAACGCTTGTCCGTAGATCTAATGAGACATTCTTCGGCAGCTCCTTCTTCGTCGGTTTTATGTTCTGCAATTTATCCTTCATCCGGTTCGCTTCCTTCACCAGCTCTCTCGTGTCGTCTCCGTCCTCCTTCACGATCTTCGTATTCCGCGGAAGCTGATTCGTTTCCACCTTTCTTCCCGTTGCTTGTTGTGCTGAGGGCTGCGTTGTTTGTTGCGTCAACTGCTGCGTCAATCGGACGATCTCCGCCTCCTTCTCCTTCAGCTTCTTCTTCAGACCCTTCTTCTCCTCCACGATCATCTTCACACGCTCCAGCTGGCTCGTCGTCAGCTTGTTCTTCTCCAAGTCCTGAATGCGCGCGTCCTGCTTCTTCAGCGACTCCTTCAGCGACTCGTTCTCCACGCGCAGACGCACCACCTCATCCGCCTTCTCCTTCTGCTCCTTCTCCAGCTCCTCGCTCTTCCTCCGCCACTCCTCCACGCTCTTCTTCATCGTCGCCATTTCGCTCGCCAGGCGCTGCTGCTCCTCGCTGTGACCGTCGCTGAGTCGGACCAGCTGCGCCTCCTTCTTCTTCAGCGACTCCGTCAGCGCGCTCTTCTCGCCCAGCACCTCGCTCAGTCGCTTCTCGTTCGCCTTCTTCGTCTCCAGCCACGCGTCACGCTCGGATACCATGTACGCCACTTCCTTCTCCTTCCTCTTCAGCGCCACCTCCGTCTCCGCCTTCTCCTTCTCTTTCTCCTTCACGGCTTGCATCAGCGTGCTTCGCTCCTCGTCCTTCTTCTTCAGCTCCAGCAGCAGCGTCTGTTCCTTCGCCTTCAGCTGCGCAATCTCGTCCGTCGTCTGTTGCTCCTTCTCCTTCAGCAACCGCTGCTTCTCGTCCAGCGCCGCCGCGAGGTCATTCTTCTCCTTCTCCAGCCGCTCCTTCTCCTTCTTCATCTCTTCACACTCCTTCTCCTTCCTCGCAACCATCTCAATCTGTTCCTTCTCCTTCTTCTTCATTTCCTCCAACTGCTCCTTCTTCTTCATGTCCTCTAACTGCTCCTTCTCCCTCTTCTTCACTTCCTCCTCCTCCTTCACCCTCATATCCTCTAACAATTCCTTCTCTTTCTTCTTCACTTCCTCCAACTCCTTCTCCACACTCGCCTTCTCCGCCTCCATTCTCCTCTTCTCCTCCTTCCACTCCTCCGCCTTCTTCTCGCTCTCTCTGAACCGACTCTGAATGCCCTGGTACTTCTCGATCTCCGCCACGTTCACCGCAATCTCTTGCTTCAACACCTCCAGCTTCCGACTCGCCTCCTCCGCCTCCTTCGTCTTCTCCTCCTGCAACGCAACCAACTCGCTGTCCTTCTTCCGCGCCTCCAACACCACTTCCTCCTTCTCCTTCACCACCTTCTCGATCTGGCTTCTCAACTCTTCGATCACGTTCTTCAGCTCGCTCTCCTTCGTCTCCTTCGCCTGCGTTGCCTCCTCTCTCTCCACCTCGCTCTGCCGCAACTGCTCCGTCAGTCCAGCGATCTGCTCCTTCTGCTCCACAACCACGTCCTCCTTCTCCTTGAGGCGCGTCTCCCACTCCTGCTGCTCCACGCTCAGACGGTTCGCGCTCTCCTCCAGCTGTCGTTTCTCTCCACGCAACACGCTGTTCTGCTCCTCGCTCAAATCGCGTTCCTTCATCACGCCCGTCAACTCCACCTCCAACTCCGTTTTCTTCTGATTCAGCTCCGCCACTTCACGCCGCGCAGCCGTCAGCTGTTGGGTCATTTCGTCCACACGGTTGCTCAGCTCCTCGTTCGTCGCGTCCAGCTGATTCTTCTCTCTCTGCAGCTTCTCCAGCGCCTCTTCGTGCTCCTTCAGCTGTGATGTGATGGTGTTGATGGACTCGTTCTTAGAGGAGAGCTCTTGCTTTGCTGTGTTCAGTTCCTCCTCCTTCTCTTTCTTCACTTGTTGCAGTTCCTCCTCCTTCTTCTCCAGCTCCTCCTTCTTCTCCATCACCTCCTCCATCAGCTTCTTCACTTCACGACTTCCCCTCTCTACCTCCTCCTCCTTTCTCGACAGAGTTTCCTTCACACGATCCATGTCCCTTTGCATCGACAGATAAGCGAAATACTTCTCTTTCAGCTCCGCACTCGCCGTCTCCACTTCCTTCTTCTTCTTCTCCAACTCCTCGCTCAGTGCCGTTCGCTTCTTCTTTTCCTCCTTCAGCGCAGACAACAAACTATCCACCTCTCCCTTCTTCTTCTCCAGCTCCTTGTTCAACGCCGCCATCTCCTCCTTCATACGATTCGCCATCGCCACGATCTTCTGCGAGGACGCTTCGCCCACCTGCAGCTTCACGCTCATACTCTTAATCGTCTCTTCTCTTTCTGACAGCGTCTTCTTCACTTCCTCCAACTCCTCTTCACGACTCTTTTGCTCTGCCTGTGCCTTCTGGAGACGCTGGCTCGTTTCTTCTGATGTTGACAGTACTTGTTCCATCAACTTCTCCATCTCTTTCTTCTCCTTCTTCAGCTTCTCCGTCGCTTCCTCTTTCTCCTTCAGTTTGCTTTCCATTTCTTCCTCTTTCTCCTTTAGCTTGTTCTCCATTTCTTCCTCTCTCTTCTTTAGTGCCTCCACAACCTCCTCCTTCTCTTTCAGCTCTTTCTCTAACTCTTCCTCCTTCTCCTTCATTTCCTTGTCCTTCTCTTTCACTTCCTCCTCCTTCTCCTTCAACTTGCTCTCCATCTCCTCCTTCTCTCTCAACCTCTCAACAACCTCCCTCTTCAACTCCTCCTCCTTCGATTGCCACGCCTTCTCCCTCTCCTCTCTCTCTCCCACTTCCTTCTGCAGCGTCGATTCCAGCAACCGACACTTCTCCTCCTTTATCTGCAGCACGCGAATCCTCTCCTCGCTCTTCTTCATCTCCTTGTTCAACGACGCAATCACCTCCTCCTTCTTCTTCACCTCCTCCTTCACCTCCTCCACCTCCTTCGCCGTCTTCTTCCCCATCGCCTCCAACGAGCACACCGCCGTGATCTTCTCCATCAGGGATTCGTTCAACACGTCGATCATCTTCTGGTTCTTCACACGCTCCTCCTCCTTCTTCCTCAAGTCCTCGCGCAATGTAATCACCGCCTCTTCCTTCTCCTTCAGCTCCGACTGCACTTGCTTCTCCAATTCCTCCTTCTTCTTCATCTCTTCATTCACCGCAACCATCGCCTCCTCGCCCTTCTTCGCGCTCTCCTGCAACTCCACGATCGCCGCCTCCTTCTTCTCCAGCTCCGCCTGAAGAGCAGTCACACTCTTCTCCTTCTTCTTCATCTCACCCTCAAGACGATCCACACTCTGTAACGCCTCGCTTCGCTTCGCTTCCAACTCCTCACAGGACGCTTGCACCCTCCTCAACTCCACTTCCGTCTTCTCTCGTTGCTTCTGCACTTCGTTCACTCTCCTCTCACTCTCCTCGTCCTTCTTCTTCAACGCCTCTCTCACATTCGTCAGACAGTGCGACAGCGCCAGATTCTTCGCGTCCGCGATCTGCTTCTCTCCCTTCGCCTTCGCAATCTCCTCGTCCTTCATCTGCATCAACTTCTCCAGCTCCTTCTGCTTCTCCTGAAGGTGCGGAATCATGTCGTCCACGCTGGCGGCGTTCGTCAGCATCTCGTTCACCTGCCGTGACAGCGAGTCGCTCTTCATTCGCTCCTCCGTCAGCTGCTGTTTCTTCAGGTTCAGCTCCTCCTCCATGTTCTTCGTCTTCATCTCGAACGTCTCCACGCGAGACGCGTTCTCTCTCTTCTCCTTCTCCGCCGCCTCCAGCGCGCTCTTCTTCTCCTCCACCTCGCGACGGAGCGACGCGATCTCACTCTCCTTCTTCTGAATGTCGCCTCGCAGCTGGCTCGTCGTCGTCTCCTCCACTCGCTTCCGGTCCTCGCGCTCCTTCCGAATCGACGCCTCGATGCCCTTCTTCTCCGCCTCCAGCACCTCGATCTGCAACCGCAGCTTGTTGATCTGCTCCTTGTCCGTGATTAGCTCGTCGCGGTGGATCTGAACCTCCTTGCACGCGCTGCGGTACTTCTCCTCGATGCGCTCCATGCCCTGCTGCAGCGACTCGACTTGCTGCTGACTCAGCGTCAGCTTGGACTTCAACTCCGCTGTCTCGCTCACCGCCTCGTTCAGCTCTTCGATCGTCTTCCTCTTCTTCTCCAGCTCCGTCGACTGCAGGACCGACGCGTCCTTCTCCTCCTCGCGCTCGCGCTTCAGCTTCCGCATGGCGTCTTCGTATACGGACAGGCTGGCTGCGAGGGTGTCGAGCTTGCTGCGCGACGCCTCCTCCTTCTCTCTCAGTTGCTTCTGGAGCGCATTCTTCTCCTTCATTTGTTCTTGTAATCTCTCCTCCTTTTCCTTCACTTGCTTTTCCAATTCTTCCTTCTTTCTCTCCTCCTCCTTCTTCTTTCTCTCTTCCTCCTCCTTCCTTCTCTCCTCCTTCTTCTTCATCTCCTCCTCCTCCTCCATTTGCTTCTCCTTCTCCTCCAACAACGCACGACTCCTCTTCAACTCCTCCTCCTTCGATTTGATCGTCTCCTCGCACACGGCGATCCGATCGTTCTTTCCCTTCAACTCCTCCTCCTTCAACCGCAACTGCTCCTGCTGCCGCTTCAGCGCCTCGTCCAGCCGCCCAAGCTCCTTCAGCTCCTCCTCTCGCTGCTTCAGCGCGTCGTTGTTCTGCCTCCACTTCTCCTCCATCACCTTCAGGTCGCGCTCCGCCGTCTTCAGGTCCTCCGTCATTCTACCCCTCACTACAAACACCATGCCCCACTCGTTCGCCTGCAACACGGAACTCTCCTCCATCTCCTCCAGCCGCTTCTGCAGCTCCGCCACCTGCTTCTCCGCCTCCAGCTTCGCCTCGCTCGCCGTCTTCTCTTGCTCGTTCATCAAATCCAGACTCATCGACACCCGATCAAACGCCTCCGACTTGATCTGCAGCTCCTCTGCAAGCTCCTTCATTCGCGCCTCGCTCTGCCTCACCCTCTTCTCGTTCTCCTTCACCCTCTCCTCGTTCTCCTTCACCCTCTCCTCGCTCTTCTTCAACTGCTCCTTCAGGTACGAGATCACCACCGTCTTGTTCTGGATCTTCCACGGCTTCGGCGTCTGGTGGATCTTGCGCACGCGGTGGCACAGCGCCAGACTGCTCAGCGACGCCTGCTGGTGCGACCGCAGCGGGTTGATGAGCGAGATGATGGTCGTGGAGGACGTGGGCAGCAGCGCGCCCTGCATGTAGTGGAGCAGCTTCGTGATGTGCCAGTTCACGCTGGAGTCGGTCACGCGGTTCAGCGACAGCGACGTGATCACGCGGTACAGCGTTGTGATGCCCTTGCTGAGCTGTGTTCTCTCCTTGTTCGGGGGCTCGGTGGACGGCGACAGGTTCAAGGTCTCAATGCCAGGCAAAAGGATAAAGTTGAGTTCGCCTTGATGGATTTCGCCGCTGCGACGGTACACGTCATCATCGCGATTGCGGCTGTCGCAGATCACGCGAATGATGATGCTGCGGTTGGCTTCGTAGTCGCTGTCCTCCATCGCCACCTTGTTCTTGCGCGTGAATCCGTCCACGACCATCTAGCTGTCAACAGAGAAGCCAATGCACACCGTTTTGAATTCCTCTAAGGTCGTAAACTCGTTCTCCGTGCAGGACATCACCAGACTCCCATTCGATTCCGCGAACTCCACCGACGACGCTCTGTCCGACAGGAGATCGCGCACCGTCTCTCTCAGGATTTCCAACACCGACAGACGCACAATGAAGATACGGTCCTTGCACTACAGTGAATTCCAGCAGAGACTCTTACAGCGTTCACCTTCGTTAACAAATCGTCCATCACCAGCGTGATTAACCCCTGCGCGTGCTCGCTTCCCTGAAAGAGCGTCGTGAGGTCGCAACTCGTTTCTCCCTCGCCAACAAGATAACCTATGCGTCACAAACCATCAAGCGAACAGCGAACAGCGAATTCCGTCCACCACGTTCTGTCCAATCCGCGAGAGACAGCGTTGAAAGAGATCGGCGTTGCAAACGTCCGCGTCAAGCACGCCATCTACTCTTGAATTCAAAGTTCATCCCAATACCATAAACGTCCACGTCCTTTTCCAGCAACTCGCCGTTTTCCCCAACGCTCGTTATGGAGCGATTCGCTTCATCAAATTTCCAGCACACATCGCTATCAATGCAGTTCTATTCGGTCAGAGGGGCGAAACGGCACGCACATCAGGAACGCCGATGGACTTGATCACCGTTCTGACATTCCCTGACTCGTTCATTCCCGGAGTATACCGACGCGGTGTGCACTACTCCCACTGAATAGATGAAGGCGGAAAGAGCGCGAAATCGCTCCTTTTTTCGGACCTCTCCTAACAACGGGTGTATCCTAGTTTCCTTTCATTATTTCTTTATTACTCTCTTCTCAATGGCTATCCGTTGCCGTCTCCTCGCCTCCCGTCACCCCTAGGTGTGCAATTCGAAGGAAGTAACGACATTGGCGTCTTCTCCAAGCTCACCAACAAGTACTGCTTGGTTTGCAGAGGAGGATCTGAGAATTTCTACGGCGCCTTTGAAACCGAACTGGCTGACCACATTCCCGTTGTCCACACTTCCATCGCTGGATGCCGTTTCGTCGGTCGCGTCACTGTCGGTATGCCTACATTCGCGGATTGTGACGCGTAGGAAACAAGAACGGACTCTTGGTGCCGATTTCGACTACGGGTGGGTGTTTCCTCTCCGCCTTCATTGTAGACACGGAGCTGCAGCACATCCGCAACGCACTTCCCGACGAAGTGGTGGTGCAGCGTGTGGACGAGCGGTTGTCCTCGCTGGGCAACCTGATTGCCTGCAACGACCACGTGGCGCTGCTCCACACGGATCTGGACCGCGTAGGCGAGGCGTGGGAGAGTGAGGGCTAGGAGACGGAGGAGATCGTGTCGGACGTGCTGGGCGTGGAGGTGTTCAGGCAATCGATCGCGGGGAACGCGCTGGTGGGGAGCTACTGCGTGTTCACGAACCAGGGCGGTTTGGTGCATCCGAACACGTCGATGGAGGAGAAGGAGGAGTTGTCATCTCTGCTGCAAGTGCCGCTTGTGGCGGGTACGGTGAACCGCGGTTCGGACGTGATCGGCGCTGGCGTGGTGGCGAATGACTGGACTGCGTTCTGCGGAATGGATACGACTTCGACGGAGATCACGGTGATGGAGGAGATCTTCAAGCTGGGCGGAAACAGCACGAACGTGATGGATTCCATGAAGAACTATCTGTTCGAGGA
>ERZ1106948.362-NODE-362-length-22234-cov-32.460390_pt1 | contig 22234 bp, 25 predicted proteins | sample MGYA00403673_ERZ1106948 | MGnify/ENA primary metagenome ERZ1106948 (study PRJEB35170, sample SAMEA104062409) | human gut metagenome | biome: human gut; feature: human-associated habitat; material: faeces | place: Denmark | collected 2012-05-07 ...
GGCTCTCGAGATCGGAACCAGTGCAATCCCATGTGATATTTGAGGTCTTTTCCATGATTCAACAGCTGCAAAAGGATTTGTATCCAAAAAACCGTTACGAAAACAAGACGTCTGAATTCGGCCCCATTTCTGGCACCGACGAACAACTAGCAAAACCGGGAAGCGGAGCACAGTTACCGAGAGTCCGCACTGCCGTCACACAGGGAGTAGTAGTCAACAGCGGACATGTTGATCGCATCTTCGGCTTTGACGAGGGCTTCAGGGTCGTTGTAGAACGCCTTGAACTGATTGCTCGCGTACGTTCGCAGAATGCTCAGCGACCTGGCCACGTTGAGCTTTGTGGGAATGAGCAGCAATGGCGAAGCGATCTTGGCCAGACGAGGGAACCGCTTCGCTCCCTCCCCCTCCCAAAATTCCACCGGAGACACTTTGCCGAATCCGAGAGCGGCTAGTTCGCTGAAGGAGGCGATGAAGGCGTCGAACTCCTTCACCACCGCCTTCCTTCTCGCCTTCACCGAGGGAATCAGCTTGCGCAGGGCGTTCTTCGCGCTCTCCTCCGACATGGTGGCGCTGAAGCCGTGGTCGCCGCAGTAGTTGATGAAGTACAGCAGCACGGTGATGTCCTCGTCGACGGGAACGAAGCCCCACGTGTCGTCCAGCATCTCGTGAGTGAAGCACTCCGCCAGCGTGGTCCGAATGGAGGGAGGAAGCAGGAGAGAGGCACACTCCTGGGCGATGAGGCGCTGGCAGGCTGCCGGGGCCTTCTTCTTCTCGGGGAGGGCGTTCCACTGGGTCAGGATGCGTCGTCGCACGGAGAGGACGAGGAGAGAGCTCTTTGCGGTGGCGAACGCCTTGGTGTCGGGGCGCATCTCCAGCGAGGTGAAGTACTCGAAGCCCTCGGGGTCGACGGGTCTGAAGGCGCTCTTCCTGCTCTTCATGTGCGCCTGCATGTGGCTGAAGAGCGAGAAGTAGTTGAAGAACGAGGCGCCGCACTGGAACCACTTCTCGAAGAAGTTCTCCTCGTTCAGCTCCTCGCGCCGAAGAATCGTGAAGTCGCTATCGCTCACGCCACACCCACTTCCCAACTCGATCTTGTTCACCTGTGCCGCCGTGGTGATCGTGTCGCAGTACAACGGGTTGCGCGCCAGGATGTCCACCACCTTCAACACCGGCTCGGCCAGGTCGCGGAACTCCTTGCTGTTGGACAACGTCTTCATCCAGTCTTCTTGGATCCTTCTCGCCGGCTTGATCTCCACGAGGCCCTCTACGTCCTCGGGATGGCAGGCACGCAGCTGAGGGAGGTAGTCACTGCAACATGCTTCCGAGACTGCCAAGAACCCAAGCACGGTGACGCCTTCCTGTCGGAGCGATTGCGTGACCGTGTGAACTGTCTCCTTCACTTGAGCAGACACAGGAGCCCCCTTCTTGTAGGTCGCATGACCCACTGCATACAGCGTGCCCGCGATGTCCATTGCGAGAATCAACAGACCCTCCGGCTTGTCGTACTTGTTGTGGAGACAGTGCGGGAAGAGGTACACTCCCTTTGACGATTTGAGTGTGCGGCACACCTCGTGAAGGAGAGGAGCGTTGAGCGCAGTGAGAGGATTGCGATCTGACTCCCACTCTGGAGAGTCGACGCCGATGAGGTGGAGGATTGTCTTTGGACGGTCTCTGATGCGAACAGAAGAGGACACGGTCATGAGAATGCTGAAGTAGTGAATCGACCAACAGTGCAGCAGGAATGTTCTCCGCAATAGCTGCAATACCCGCTCGTTCTCTTCCGGCTACAGGTGAATGGAAATCCGTGTTCTTCACATCCTCTCCCTCGTGAAGCCATTCTCGAAAAGGAGCAAACGGAGAGGACTACAGCTGAGAGTAGCAACAAGGCAGTACTTTTCCGGGACAGTTGTACACATGCTCACCGACGGTTGTCAAATCGTCCGTAAAGTACTTCCCACAGAACCTTTGCAATTATCCTTTCGCACGAACAGCAAACAAGCAGAAAGCCCTCTTTCCCTCGGGAACTTGAAACACGTACAGCAGACGACTGTGTCCGCAGTCCACCCAGTCTAGACTCTTGATCGTGTTTCGAAGCAGAGCCAACACTTGTCCATTCCGGTCTTTGACTGAACGAGGAATGACACTCTGTTTTGCTACGCGTGACGTCTTTGGAAGGAGGTGTACGCGCCGTTTCGGCAGAGACAGACTGCATTCGGGAGATGGAAAACAATTGTGGCAGTTCGACGAAGGATGTGTAGAGAATTGCATCATTCAACTGAAATCACGCCGGGGCGTCTTCATCGCAGATGCGAGTCATGTGTGGAGTTCACTTGATGGAATGAACAGACTCACTCACTCCACTTCCTCTAGCTCATCGGACACGAAACACACATCCATTCTTCATCTCTTCTCTTTCCGGAATCACTCGCGAGTGCATTCCATTTTCATACTCTTAGTGCATTGTTTCAATCTGAGTGTTGGACTCTGCAAAGGCGCCAATGTCTCTGAATACTGTCTTTTTGGTGTACATGCACTTTGATACATTCCAAAACATCGGAATACGGCAAAAGGGGTAGCAAATGCCTTCAATAATCATCGTACTAGGATCTTGAAGTACCACATCCGCCTTCTGTCCGGACAACCCTGCCGAGTTCTATTTTGCGACTCGAAGCCATGTGTCAAATGGAATGTCGCAAATAATCACTACGTTGCTTGTTCGTGCAGACGCGTGATTTCGTAGATTCGCGAGTCCGAGTCCGATTACAAACCGTGCTACGTCGATTATAGCACGAACGAGTTTACATCGCGCGAGTTCTGTCTCTACTCTGAGGTGGAGGAGATCTCGCTGCACGACAGCGTGTACTGGCGAATCGAGAATTCAAAGGAGTCTCTTGGGTCCGTTCACTTCGAGTTTGGAATCGATCTCGTCTGCTGTCCTCCTCCGACTTCTACGTCGTTGGAGGGAGACAGTCAAAACGGATTTCTTTCCGAGGCGGTGCACGAGCAGGGAGGCGGTGAAACGGTGGTGGTCTCCATTTCCCTTCACGATTAGCTGCTCGGGTCTCAGCGCATCCTGTTCAGTGACGTGGGCGCCGACACGGTCCTGAAGGGCACGAAGTTCCTGTTCCGCGACCGCGGTCTGGGCGCGATTCGCGGCGTGTCGACCTGCACCTTGGTGGACATTCGCTACGACCACCACATCGAGCCCACCTCCATCCCGAAGCCCTTCGTGTCCTTCTTGTTCGACGACGTCAAGGTGGGCGTGTTCCTCGCGGATGAGGCGTAGACGGCGGAGGACGCGCGCAAGGTGTTCAAGGAGTTCTTCTGTCTGGTGCAGAAGTGCATGGAGCTGTCGTTCAACAGCATCGTGAGTCTCATCGAGCGCATCGAGAAGGTCGAGCTGGGCGCGGGGCGTGAGCACTAGGACTACGCGCTCTCCGACGAGGTGGACCGCGAGGACCAGAACGACACGGAGTTATATCCTTGCTTGACGCGCCACGTCGGTCCTTGACGCTCACCGTCTCGCCCTCCGTCCACTACCAGAACCTCTACGCGGAGCGCATTCCCGAGCCCTGCACGACCCACTCTGCCAGCGGCACGCCGTCGAAGCACCGTCGGCTCCATCGCCTGGTGTGAGGTGTAGACACGCACCTCTCGGACAGCCTCCCCTCGCGCCAGTCAATCGGGTCGCCGCTGCCCTCGCGCCCGCGCTGCGCGGACGGCTTCAAGACGGAGCTGCCCGCGCAATCCACGTCCTCGCACGCCCTCTCGCACGCCTCCGGCACCATGTCCTCGGCCACCATCGCCTTCGCGAAGTCTCAGACGCTGGCGCTGGCGGAGATGGACCGTCTGCAGGAGGAGGGCAAGCTGATTCAGGAGACGCAGGACACGGACCTGACCTCCACGACGCCGTGCGACTCCGAGTCGCCTTCTGACGGGTGTGTGTCTGAATCGGAGGAGTGCGTGGCGCAGTGCGAGGAGAAGAACGCCGAGCCGAGCAGCTACGGGTGGTACAGGACCAACGAGGACTCCGTGCTCTCCAACGAGCCCACGGGGTACATCGAGTACAACGACTTCGCGGACGAGAGCGACTCTGACGATATCGTTGATTCCCACCGCAACTCCAATAACATGAACTCCAATCGCAACTCCAACGACATTAACTGCAACTCCAACGACTTTAACTCACACAACTCCAACGACGTCGTCGACTCCCACCGCGACTCCTTCTGCCAGCTGAGCCACCTCCTCGGGTCGAACTGCTCCTCGGAGTCAGCCCTCTACCCATCGACGAGCGAGGCCAGCGGGCAGGAGCGGAGCGTGTCCGACCTGTCGCAGCTGAAGAACAACCTGGCAACGCGCCTGTGTCTGAGCATGACGGCGTGGTCGTGCCAGATCTGGGCCGTGTTCTCGCGCATGACGGACCTGCTGAGCGAGTGCCTCGCCGCCACGGTGTGCGACCTGCTGAAGAAGTCGGTGCAGGAGGCGAAGGAGCTATTCCGTGGCCTCATCCACATGAAGGTGGTGCCGATGAGCGAGGTGGAAGGACGAGTGCGTGCGATGTAACGCTCTCAGGCGTAGGGACGCGATCGCGAGAAGGAGCACAAGCAGGACTTCGTGAGGATTCGCGGCAACCCTGCGTACCTGTAATGACACGACCTCGGAGTCAGTCATAGACCGGCGCTGAAGGAGCTGCGTCGCCTCTTCGCGATCCGCATGGGCCACAAGAAGACGGAGGCGATTCAAGACGACACGTTCTCCTCCTATTTGTGCGAGTGGTTCCGACGCGAGAACGAGAGTGCGTGCGAGCCGCCGCGTGGGACAAGCGAGAGAGAGTGAGGTGTAGAAGTCAGCAAGACGCCGTGGGTGTGCGAGAACCCGTCCTGCCACCACACCAACCACTACCTGCTGCGGACGTGCGAGTTGTGCCTGATGCGCCGCGACGTGTCGCACGACGTGCACATCGTGTTCATTCTACACGGGTACGGCGCGAACCCGATCGACATGAAGAAGGTGGAGAACTTCATCAACTACATGTACCCGCACGTGCACTGTCTGCTCATCCACAACTGCTTCTCCAACACCAACAAGAGTCTCCACTTCCTCTCCGAGAGCGTCGTGCAGGAGATGCTCGCCGCCCTCAGGCGGTTCGAGGAGAGCGGCTGCACCATCACGCGCATCTCCTTCCTCGCGCACTCCATCGGCGGGCTCGTGTTCCGCCTCGCGATGAACGACGCGCGTCTCCAGCCGTACTGGGGCCTCTATCACTTCTTCCTCTCGCTGAACGTGCCGCACCTGGGCATCCTGTTCGCGAGCTACGGCACCGACCTGGGGACGCGGCTCATGACGCTGTGGTCGAAGTCCATGCAGCTGGACGAGCTGTCCTTGCGCGACCAGCGCGACATGCGGCAGACGACGCTGTACAAGATGGCGCACCACACGGGTTGGACGCGCTGTGGAGGAGTGAGGCGTAGGACTGGACCGATTCCGATTCGTGTACTTCTTTTCGTCGTACCAGGACACCTTCATCCCCTTCTACTCGGAGCGGGCTGAGGTGTTCCCGGCGATGAAGGCGTCGACGCGAGAGGCGACGATCGTGTCTGAGATGGTGGAGGCGTTCTGGAAGGAGTTGAAGCAGGAGGGCTGCAAGACGGTGGTGAAGAAGTTCGACGTGGAATATGATGTGCGGGGTGGGGCGTGGCGTGACGTGTAGCTCAACCGGTTTTCGATTGACACTCTGTTTGGATACACTGCGCACACTCATATTCTGACAGACATGGATATGATTTACACTCTTCTGATCAAGATAGACGAGTGTTTTGGATGACGGCTCTGTTTGCTGCACACACCCTTGTCATTCTTTCTTCGTCGCTCTCTCCCCAGTTTTGTCCATTCACCGATGAGGCTGTCTGGCTCTGTTGTGTTTTCCGTCGGAATCCTCTTGTTTCTCGCAGGGTATCTTTCTATTGAGTAATCCATGCCATTATGTGCTTCTCGTTAGCAAAGTGTTCACAGAGCAGAATGACATACTCTTTTCAATGAATGCAACGACATCAGGGGATCCCGCCCATGTGGGAGATGCACTCCGTACAAATGTTATGAAGCAACGGTGCATTCTGTTCCTGGAAGATGGGGCTCGTCCCGGGTTTCTCTTCGGCAATTCCTCTTTTGGAGAATGGCGTCCAGTGTTCAACGACCTTCTTCGCGGGAAGGACAACCACACGGTGTGTACGGAGATGAAGGTCGATCCCCCGACATCGACCACGCAGGGGATCAAAACGCTGCTCTCGGGGTCCTATCCGGGATTCATAGGGCTTGGGCAGACCTTTACGTCGTCATCCCTAACGAGTGATCACCTGTTGAAGCAACTCCACCGAAAGGGTCTTGTGTTGGTCACGCCATCACTGTCTCATCAGTAGCATTCGCCATGTGGGAGATCCGGTGTGGCGTGAGTTGGGAGGAGATGTGTTCTCCAACGCCCAGGACGCCGTCGATTCGTTCAACGTGTACAGCGACGATTCGGACGTCATTCAGGCAGAGTTGGAGGCCTTCGTCTCCTCGTCTTCGACAGACGTGCTAGTCGTTCATTCGCTGCTCGTCGACCACAACGCTCACAAGACGGGGACGTCTTCCCCCTCCAACCCGCACATCCGCTACGCGCTGCGGCAGTTCAACCGTCACATCGAGTATCTTCTTCACCACCTTCCTCCCCACACGCTTCTCCTCGTGTTTGGCGACCACGGACTGAGCAAGTGGGGCAATCACGGGGGAGCGACGCACGACGAAGTCACCACGGGGCTGTGCGCCGTCTCCTCCTCCTACTCTCTTCGTCCCTTCTCTGTGAGAGCCGTCCGACCCGTTGACACCTAGCACGTGCCACACATCCGCGATCTCACGCCCACTGTGAGTTACCTCATGGGCGTGCCCGTGCCCTACTCCAGCATCGGCTTCCACTGTCCCAATCTCCTCCCTCCCAGCCCTTCTGATCGTGTTGTGGACAACGTGGAACAAATCAGCCGCTTCTATCGCCATTATCACCATACCAAGCCTTCCTCTCCCTCCATACCCTCTCGCTCCTCTTCCTACGAAGAAGGTTTCCAGTACAGTCGAGAGGTGCAGCGCGTTGTGGACAACACACACATTCGCTACTCGTGGTGTGTTTTCGGGCTCGTTTTCATGGTTGGGGGGATGAGTGTCGTTTTTGCGAGGAGCGTTGCTTTCAATACAGACGCGTTGAGGAGAGCTGATCATAATACAGACGCGTTGAAGAGTGCTGATCTCAGTATGAACACGTTGAAAAGTACCGATCGCATTACGGACGCGCTGAAGAGTGCTGCATCACAAGCCACACACTCATTCACAAGCATCGGATTTGCTCTGTGCCTGGTCCTCTATTGCTCCTGCTTCACGAGCTACACGCTCATCACACACCCATCTTCCTACCCGCTCTTCTTCGCGCTCGTCACAGCCGCCCTCCTCTCGCCAACCACGCCCGCCACCACGCTCGGACTCGTGTTCCTCCCCATGCTCTTCACTCCCTCTCCTCCCCTCCTCTGCTTCCTGTGCTTGCTCTGCCTCCCTCTTCTCTGCTCCACCACACTTCTCCAATACGCGCTCGCTCTCCTCCAGGACCTCAGCGCTCTCTTCTACTTCCTCCAGCCTGCCGACGCTCCCCATCCATTTCCCGCCGTCCTGTGTCTTGTCCTCACTCTCGCTCTCCACGGCACTACTCCAAGCCTCTCTCTCAGCTCCTTCGCTCTCTTTGTCGTCGTTCTCAACGGCTTCTCCTCCGCGTCCGTCGTGCTCTTTCTCCTCCTCTCCTGTGCGGGACTGCAGCAGCTGCCCAAACAGTCGATGCTGTCGCCGTTGCTGGTGGTGGAGGTGGCGCTGTACTACACGTACCTCACAACACCCTCGTTCTCGTTCACATCCATTCGATGGGCGCCGGCGTTTGTTGTGACCCATGCTTCGCACTTCGTGGTGCAAGGGTTCTGCGTGGTCTGCAGCATCTTCTACCCGTTCATCGCGGTTACCAAGATATGGAGGAGGGAGTCGCTGTGGCTTTTTCAGATGCTGGCGGTGGTCGTGGCTGCCGTGTCGGTGCTGTACAACACGGCGAGTCCGGTCGTGTGGTCCGTGTTCACTCCGCTTCTTCTCTTCTTGTGCGTCCTTTGGTTCGTCGTTGTGCTGTGTTCCTGTGTTTGTTCGTCCAAGCTCACAGTATTCTTCATGGATCTGTCGGGCATTCCCAGCGAGTATTTCGATACAAAGAGCTACTTTCGACAGCAGGACAAGAAGCTCAGGAAGAAGGGATACGTGGTGGATCGGTATGGACGCCCGATTAAGAAGAGGAGGATCAAAAAGAACATATCCGTGTCTCGGACGGCCTGCTACGCGGCCGCTATGCTCCTCATCTTCCTCTGGATCGTTCTTTTCCTGCTGGTGTATTTGGACGTCGTCACCTGGGGAAAGCAACGAGTGTGTCCCCCAGGCTTTGACTATGGGGAGTGCGAGAGAACGGACTTCCTGGATTCCTACATTTGGAAGCCGATGCGAACGTACAACGTGAACGGCGTCGACTGCAAGTACGGCGTCGCCTTTCGCATCTGGTCTCCCGTGGTGGACAAGGTGGAAGTGTCCATAACGGACTATGTGAAAACGACCGACTACGACATGAGGTTTGCATTTCTGGAAGAGTGTGATGGGTAGGAGACAGAACGACGGGAGTTGGTTTGTGAATGTTTGCAACGTGGACTACGCGAACAGCTACGTGTTTAAGCTCTACTCCAACAACTTGACCAAGGTTTGCAACCGTTTGTCGCTGGGAGCCCAGGGAATGTGAGTTTGGCGTCTTATCCTCATGGGTAGTCTTTACTACAAGGAGCCGAACGAGCGCAATCAATTGATAGCGTCCGTGGAGGGCGACAAGCTGCCGCTTCTCGATTTGAGGAGCATGGTGGTTTACCAGGTGTTTATTCCCGGCTTCATCGACATCATGGACTCCGAGTACTACTTCTTCCAGCTGGTGAACAGAATCCCGTACTTCACGTCGCTCGGCATCAACACGATCGAGCTGTTCCCCGTGGAGCAGTACACGTGTCACACGCTCTCCTCCGACTGCAACTGCTGGGACAAACTCTCCATCGAGTACCCGGGCATCGTGAACTTCTACTTCGGCTCGTCCTCGCTCTTCCGCGACTTCGTCTCCCGCCTCCACCAGAACGGCATCCGCGTCCTTCTGGAGGTGAGTTGGGCGCTCTTCGACGCCACCTCCGTGCTCTACGACAACGACTGCGCCGACGACTGGGGGAGCTTCTTCAAGGAGGGCGTGAGCAGCCGCGTGGACGGGCGCGCGAAGCTGGACCTGAACTCGCTGAAGCAGACGGGCAACTACGTGAAGAAGGTGCTTGCTCGCTGGCGCAACGAGGTGGGCGTGGACGGGATCGTGTGGAACGACGCGGGGTGCTTGCTCTACACGGGACAGGGCTGTCTGGAGGGCATGGGCGTGATGGACCTGGACGCGATCGCGCTGCTGCGAGAGCTCCAGACCTCCTCCGACTACGTGCACGTACAGTGGTTCTTGGTGATCATGACGGTAGATAAGCGACTTCAAGGACGATTTGTCGTCGTCTCTGTTCTCCGCCGTGTATGACCACGACCTGTCCGCTCTCTTCGCTCTCGTCACCTCTAGCACCGTCGCACTCCAGAGCGCTCTCAAGCAGTCTTCTCCCGCGCCCTCCTCTCTTGCACCCATCATCGCGTCGCTCAACGCCGGCTCCGCCACCACGGGTCATCGCATCTTCTGCTTCGAGGACCGTCACAGCAGCGATGTGGTCGTCTCTCTTTCCCCTCACGCGTAGCCGCGCTTCGCCAGTCGCTCCAACACCACCGACCCGCTCTATCGGCGTCCGCGCCTGCAGGCTGTGGGACTGACGGTCGAGCTGACGGCGCCGCTGGTGCCCTGTCTGTTCATGGGCACGGAGTTCTTCAACGACGGCGCGTTCAGCAGCACGCCGACGCCCGTGGACTGGGAGCTGGTGAGCGATGGGGCGAGTGAGAACAGTCTGCTGCTGGGGTTGACGAAGACGCTGATCGCGCTCCGAGAGCGGTACGGGCTGAGTGCGGGGAGCGTGGAGGTGAGCTGGTCGGACGATAGTTTGGGCCTTTTGTCGTATGTCATTAACACGGCTTCGACGACATTGCTATGTGTGATTAATACTTCTTATGTGGATTATGCGTTGTGTTTGCACGGGAGTGTCACGCGTAGCGCCAACGATGTTACTATTCCCACTCCTTCGCTGGAGAACCGTAATTGGGAACCCTTGTTTTCAAGCGAGAGTAGTAGTTATTCGCACTTCTTTTCGGACGAGTCCGAGGAGGTTCTCGGAGTCAAATGTATCAACACTACAGCCGCCGACTGTATAACAACATCGTTTCATAGTGCATCAATCCGCATATTCACCGCTTTGTGATATAGCTGTTTGGTTTGAGCGCTGTTTGTTGGATGAGCGTGCACTCTACACGTGCTCCTCCAGGGATTCCAGAAGAAGGGGGTATTTTTCGCGGAACTGGATCTCGCAGTTGTTTTCTCTTTCCTCAATGCTGTCTCGCTTTTACTCGGAGGACAACGAGGACGAGGAGGAACGTGTGGGAAGAAGAGGGATGGAGTTGATTCTTAGTATATTCCGCAGGGAGCATTGCAGTCCAGCGAGTCGTCAGCGAAGGAGTACAACCAGATGCTATGCGACACGAACGCATGGATTCGTCAATTCCTCAAGGATATGAAGTTGAATTCAAATGCCGACGATTTGGTATCTACGCATGTTCGCTGTGACAATTAGAAGGACAGCAACGCGACTCGGAACACCCAGGAATTGTAGTCCTTCCGATTGGCGTGTGACTCTAGGCTCGATTCGTCCATCGTGCGGACGATCACGATCAACGTTCCGCTCATTCCTGCCTACACGGACATTCGCACGCTGCTACACGAAATCATCGAGAATCAGTGCGGCTTCGTTATTCTTTTCACATTCTAGCATGAACTGCTTCCTGATTCGAAAGAACAAGTACGTTGAGCTCATTACCGCGCAATCCGTTTTTGAATACATCGCCAACGGCTATGACCCGGAGGACACGATAATGGACAACATACGGCGCGTTCGTATCCCGTTCAAGTCGCGATCGACGACCATCGGCGATGCGTTCTATCTCATGATCGAGAAGGCACTTTCCGCAGCCGGCAGTCACCCCTAGAACATCCCCGTGATCCTGGTGGACTGGACGGAGGAGGAGATCGCGAAATACGCGAACGTGAAGAAGTTCATGTACCCGAGCGTGGTGACGCTGAGCCAGATCAACTCGATGATCTGCCAGCGTCTGGTCTACGTGGGCGCGGAGGGGGCGAGTGACGCCTAGGACAAGCTGCTGCCGTCGTCGGTGGACACCACGGACTTGGAGGGAAAGGATGACGAGGAGGAGGAGAAGCCGAAGAAGCCGCTGTTGTTGCAACACCGCACGTCATCGGTGTCGGAGAGCGAGGAGGCCGAGGTGGTGGTGGACATGGAGAAGGAGAAGGAGAAGGACAAGAAGAGTAAGAAGGAGCAGTGGAAGCGACGCCTCGCGTCCTGCGGGCGAACGATCGCGTCGTGTTTGGGCGTGGTGGTGATGAACTGGCGTGGGTGAAGGAAGTGGGGGTCACACGTAGTCTACCGCACGGTGCTGGCGGTCCTCGTGGGCGTGGACATGCTGTTCTGTCTCTTCTACATCCTGGACTACAACAGCTACATCGCCAGGTGATTTCTCTTTCTCTCTCTCACCTACAGCGACTTCTACTACTGGATCAGTGTGATCATGATCGTGGACTTCTTCCTCCGCCTCCTCCTCATTCGACAGCGATATCTCTGCGTGGGCGACGTCACAACTCTCTTCGTCTGTCACGTCTAGACCTTCGAAATCATCGCGCTCTTCTCTTCCTCCATCTTCTGCTTCGTCCTCCACAACACAGTCTCTCTCCCTCCCGCTCTCCGCGCCATCATCAAAACCACACTCCTCCTGCGTATGCTTCGCTCCTATCTTGTTGCCCTTCTTCGACGCACTCACGGCTAGTTCTTCGTGAATGAGAAGGCGTTCGTGTCGAAGACGGTGCGCCGATGGTTCAACCGCAACCGGAGTCAGAAAGAGGAGGAGAATTTGGATATGAGCGATATCACGAGTACGGGGTGGTTGTGGAATTCCACGAATAGAGAGGATTATTGCGATGTCGTGGCCAGGCAATAGTTGGGAGTCGGTGTGGCGAAATAACATGGACGACGTGGAGCGGTACCTGAATCGTACCCATATGGGCCATTATTGGGTGTATGTCCCATTTCTTTTTCTCACCTCCAGTCTGAATCTGTGTGCGGAGTCGGGGTACTCCAAGTCGTCGATCAAGTGCTTTGGCGGTCGCAACACGCGGTACTGCATCGAGGACCACAACCCGTGTTCGCTGAGTGAGTGTGGTGTTGGGCGCTGATGGACAGACCAGCTTCTCATGATTGTGAACCAGAGCAACGCGTGGCTGGTCCAGGACCCCTCGAACGTGATCGCCATCCATTGCAAGGGTGGGAAGGGTCGCACGGGGATGGTGATATCGTGTCTGCTGCTGAAGCAGGGCGTCACCGACACGCCTGAGGCGGCACTGCGGTACTTCGCGGAGCGTCGCACGAAGGAGCACGAGAACAACGACAAGGAGAACGTGAAGATCCAGAAGGTGTCAAGTGCGTGTTGTGATGTGATGTGACGCGTCAGGTCCCTCGCAGATTCGCTACGTGTTCTACTACCACTTCATCCTGAACCACCAATTCGTGCTGAAACCGTCCCTTCACCTGACCACCGTCGAGATCCCTGTTGGCACGGAGAGCGGCGCTAACCCGCAGATAACCGCGATTCAGTGGAACGAGAGTTACGCGTCGCTGAAGTTCGAGATCTCGATTCAGAGCGTTCTCTCTCTCTCGTCTTCTCATCTCTAGAAGGTTTTCGAGTCGGTCACTGACATCACCAACACAGAGGACATGGCCCATCGCGCCTTCACCGAAACTACCGCCGAGCTGGTGCACTCCGTGGAGATGGTGGTGGACCACAAGCGCCAGGTCGCCGTGTTCGAGCCGAAGGAGCCGTTGGAGCTGAGGGGCGACGTGAAGATCATCATCCAGTCCACGGGAAGCATCACGGACCAGACGTCCTTCGTGTGGTTCAACACAAAGTGGGTGTGGTGTGACGCGTTGACTCTAGCTTCGTCACGCGGAAGGAGCTTCTCTTCCTCGACAGCGAGATGGACACGAGTGGACAGATCCTGCCCGCGCCCTCCGTCGCCAAGGCGCGTAGTCGGCTGTCACGCACCTTTCAGAGCGAGCGCAGCCTGGCGAACTTGCACCAGGACAGCGCGAACAGCTTGCGTCGCAGTCAGGTCTCGCTTCAGCCCTTCACCGACGACGATTCTGTACAGTGATCTCTTGATCATCAACGGTAGGAGGACTCGACGGACGCTCCCGACTACGGCTCCTTCACGTCGTTCAGCTCGCCTCGCTCCAACACCCTGTCGCAGCAGGGTCCTCCTCCGCCTCAGCCACACAGCCACGAGGACGACGTGTTCTATTTGCGGTGCTGTTTCAGCGACGCGTTCCTGTCCGACGACCCCGATCCGGACCGGAGCATCGTGCACGACTACGGGTACCACCTGACGCACACGGCGAAGGAGGCGAACAAGGCGCTGAAGGCGTTCGGGGAGACGCGGAAGAAGGCGATGGACTTCGTGGTTGGCGGGACGCAGTTTTTGCGGAACAAGACGGAGAGAATTAGCTTTTCTCTGAAGTCGTATATGAACGGAGAGGGAGAGATGGAGGAGAACGGGTCGCGGTCGACATTGCTGGAGACATCTTCGATGACGTCGACGAACAACTCGCAGAAACCGAAATTTAGACTGGAGGTGAAGCCAATCCCGCTGATTGAGGAGCCTTCGTCCTCCGAAGCTTCGACAATTGTGTACGAAGTGAGAGGGAACATTGATGATGACTCAAGTGATAACGCTACTGATGACGTCAAAAGTGCTAGTTCTATTTGATTCGTCTGTTTGTTCATCACCATTTTATGCAGGGAGTGCTTCGGAGACCGGTAATCGGGTTGGATTTGGACGAGGTACGGAAGCGAAACGGAGTGCGAATTAGTGCCTCGGCGCCTTCAATGCCACCATCGTCCAGTTCTACAACCAGCTGCACGGATCCTCACTCACAATCGATGACTTTCACAGCTACAAGTACTGGGAGGTCTGGGGCGGGACTCCCGAGGAAGTACGTGCTCCTTCTCCCTTCTCATGCAGACGTCGGAGGTTGTTCGAGCGTTCTTCAAGAGTCCTTTGTTCTTGAACGGAGTTGGCTTTGGGTGTGACATGGACTGTAGATCCCGGTGATTCCTGGGTCGCGCGAGGCGCTGCAGGTGCTACACACGAAATTCGACATCAGCATCGTCACTTCTCGTCATCGCGTGGTCAACGCATCGACAAATGATGGGTAGGAAATTGAGACGGTGACGCGGGAGTGGATCCAAATGAACTTCCCGAATCTGATCGACCATATCATTATCGGCAACTTCATGGGCGACAGCGGCGTGCGTCTCTCCAAGCAGGACATGCTCAAGCAAATCCACGCGGATGTGTTTATTGACGACAACTATGGATACGTTCATGATGTGTTCCTCCTCCTATGAACCTAACGCGTAGTGCAAAGACATCGTCAAAGTGCCCATTCTCTTTGGCGATTACGGATGGAACCGAAGGAAAGACGAGGCGGATTACGCGGGCATGTACCGCTGCTCGGACTGGAAAGCGGTCGTTTCGCTGCTCATGAGCACGGAGTTCAGATAGCGAGTGCTTGTTGAACAAACTCAGAAGTGCATCGAGAATTGACAAAACCAATTAAGCCTTGAGAGCAAACTTTCTCGCGGGGAAAGCGCGCTCCTTCTTCTGCTGACGAAGAGTCTTCTTAGCAGCCTACACTCACATTCGCTCTCCAACTCCCACCTGCTCCTTGGTAAGAGCACGGCGCATGGCACGAGTGGTCTTCACACGGAGGTCAGTGGGAAGGTACTTAGCCTTGGCGTAGTGTTCCTTGAGCTAGACATCACGGTTCCAAACTAGCGCCAACGGCGTTTCTCTTCTGCTGGCTGAGAACGGTCAAAGCACGAGCAATGTTCTTGCGCACGACCTTGATCTGAGCAAGCTTGGCAGGAGCTCCTCCTGTGACCTGGGCAACACGGAGCTGGAAGGTGAAATAGAGTACAGCAAAAATACTTGAGAAAGCTCCTTCTTGTAGTTCTCAATCTCAGTGAGAAGTTCATCGCGGTTCTTCTGACGGAGTTCAACAGCCTTCACCTTGGCTATGCGATAAGGAGCGCCGCCGACAAAAGACTTACGCATTATTCAATACCGATGTCTTTCTTTTGTATTCATTGTAGAGAGAAACTGCTTGATAGAGAAGGACAATTCGATATGAAATGAAACACTGCACACTCTTTGCACCCCACCCATTATCGTATTTCGTCCAATTCTCCTTCTTTTATCACCCTATTGCAGAGTCCAATTCTACTCATGGGTCTAAGGATGCTACTCGCATTTTGTAGTAACAAAGACTTGAATTGGATCGAATAATCCTTATAATCCAAAATGTCCTAATTGATCCTGTGGACGTCCCTATTGCTGCTTCTCCTATCCTATCTCCGGGGTTTTGGACCATCTTTTGCAAGCCCGCCGTTTGTCTCTCCAGAATGAACTACGTGAAGATCATCATTTCGTCGGTCGTGGCCTTCTTCATGTCGATTATCGTTGCTCTACTGATCGAAACGTTTGGAGGCGCTGTTGGGAGCATCATCGGCACGGTGCCGACTACGATTATCCCCGCCATCTACGTCGTGCTGACTACGGATACGCTCTCGAAGGAGGAGAAGATCAATTCCGTGGTGGCGTGCTTGTTCGGTATGCTCGCGACGGACATTCTCTTCATGCCTTCCTGGAAAGTCATTCCCCCCAGATTGCCAAAGAAGTGGGCAAACGGCTTGAAGGTGCTCGTCACGACTCTTCTCTCTCTTGTGGTTTGGTTTGTCGGTGCCGTTGTTATGGTGCTCTTACAGCAGGGGGCGGCGAAGATCGGCATGAGTATGTATGCTTTCGGTGCCTGTGTCCTGCTGGTTACCATATCTTGCGGCGTGTGCTTATCCTGGTCACTGCCGCCGACTCCTGCGGGGAAGAACAAGGTGAAGTGGTACACTCATCTCACGCGTGGCGTGGCTGCCTCACTTGCGATTTTCGTGAGTGGCTACATGAGTCAATCGGGTATTGGTGTCGCTGCCGGCGCCATGATTACCTTCCCTGCCATTTTTGGAACGACAATGGTGTCCGTTTCTCTCGCTCAGGGTGCCGACGTGTCTACGGGAGCAATCGGTCCGCTGATGATGGGCGGCATGAGGTGAGTGCGTTGAAGACGGATCATGTGTAGTGTGGGTTGGTACTCGATGATGTGTGCCCTGCTCTACGACTTCACTCCCATCTATCCGATCTGGATCGTGATCATTGCCTTTTTCGGCGCCGTCTGCATTTGGAGCATTCCCGTATACTTCTTCATTCGCTGGCGAAGAGACGTGGGTTACTGAGGCGATTGGTGAGGAATAGACCACAGCGAAGAAGACGGACAAGATCATTGCCGCGCTGGAGCAGGAGAACGTCCTCATTGAAATGAAGACGGTGGACAAGATGAACGATTCCGACGTGAAGGAGGTGCCGACTGTCCAGGGAGAGGTGACGAATGAGGCAGAAGTCCTCGCTGCGACCGTGGTACCTCCTTCTGAGGTGATCGTGTCGCCCTCGGAGAAGTTCACTGAGAGTGCTTCTGAGGGTGTGAGTAAGGGTGGTATCCCTGCTTCTGAGCGATTCACCGAGCCTGCTCTCTCTTCTGAGAACCGTAACGGGGTTGCTCCTGAGAGCGTGAATGAAGTTGTTTCTGAGAGCGTGAATGAGGTTGCTCCTGAGAGGGTTATTGCGGTTGCTCCCTCTGAAGGGGTGAATAGTACGGCTTCTGAGAAACTCAACGAGGTTGCTCCTCCTGAGAAGGCAAATGCAACTACTCATTCTCCTGAGAAGGCAAATGCAACTACTCATTCTCCTGAAGAGTCGAATGAGAGTGCATCTGCCCTGAACTCTGAGAAATAGAATGCTGTCATTTAGACTGCCTGTTTGTTGCAACAAAGAGCAGGACTATACTACAAAGAATGGAGAGAGACGATTGTTGCGAGAGAGCTTCATGTAACACACGACTAGCGCCTGTATGCACGCCATATAGAAGGCCCGCCTCTTCGTCAACGAGTAGGGAACTGAAATGTACACACCGGCAAGCACGGCGGCTACGCATGACTCCATCCAACTGGACATACAAAGAGTATATCCGTAAAAGCATCCGATAATGGCTCCGAAGATGGCATACAGGAATGGCAAGTAGAAGAACTTCCATTTTCGATTTACGATAAACATGAGGAATCCGGCGAGCGTATAGAGACCGGCGACCACAATGGATGTGTACAGAAAGAGAGTGCTCTGGAGCTCTATTGCTCACCGCATCTGCGATGTCTTACCGCTGTAGGACAAGATGTAGTCCTCCAGAGGTGAATCGTCCAAGGCCATGACAAATAGTGAGTGGGAACAAACAGACCCCAGTCGTGGAGTGTACGGACAATGCGGCTGCATGCGATACAACGGTAGACAATCAGAAGCATCAAGAACGAGTTCAAGCCCAATGCACTCAATGCTCTCTTCTCTTACGATGCTTGATTTTCTTGTCCTATTCGTCACACGCACCCCACACTCCCACAATCGAATGACACACGTGACAGTGCTTCTCGCTTCTGCTATTGGGCCAGGGTCTGTCTTGAATCTACTGGTAAACACACAACGATACAGAATACGCTCTCAATGAGACGAAGGAGAGACTGGTTGCTCGACAGAGTGATGAACACGTAGCCCAAGTTTCGGTTCGTGTGTTCGTCCTTCGGAAAACTCACAATTGTATAGCAGTCTACGATCAACGCAAAACAGCACAGCTACTGGCGACATAGCCATCCAGGACAGCACGCAGATCATCAACTGAATAACGATTCGGAATGTTGCGTATCATTACTGTCATTCTCGTGTTGGTATTGTTCTTTACACTTTCCAGGTCTATTTCCTCTACGCGTGACACCAACAGAAATGCGGGCACTAGAAGGAGTCCCCTGATGTTGCGACTTAAAACTAGCCTCTAAGCCGTTATTCTCGCAACGCATTCCGTGTACTAGTCTTAGGAGTGGAGTTGGGAGAATCAGAGGAACGAGAATGAGATGCTCTATCTGGAAAGGATTGCGTCTCTCCAGAGGATACGGAAGGAGATAAAACATGTCCAGAATCGTTTGCATTAAAACGGTACTCCCCTCTTTCGGTGGCTGGAGAAATCAGCAGTGGAGAGCCGCTCTCCAACGTACTGAAGGTGCAGAGGGGGTTACAATAATAACCATCGCCGTATTGGCGGAAATAAAAAGCCGCGGGTGATGAATCAATGATGGGATCACGCAGCTCTTTCTGGAAGATTTCTCTCCCAGAGGAATAATAATTACGCGCACAAGGCTGAAAAGGGTAATTAAACCCGTCGCAAGGAGACTGTGGTAGCAAGCCCTGTCTTTCCATAAAACTCGGCTCAGTAGGAGACAAAAAACCGCCACGGGTAAAATCCGAGTCCTTCGAACACAGGTGTGGATAATCCTGCATAGCTAATAAACCTCTATCATCTCGTAGAGGAGTGGAAGGGTCTACGCGAGTTAGGCACGTCCAGGACCGGCTACAACGCAAAGGGTCTACATTACTAGGATTCCTAACCTATCCATGAAATAGCAAAACCGCCCCTAACCTGACTTCCGAAAGAAGAATAACCCTTCTCTATGGGTGAACCATACATGTAGGAACGAGAATAATGAGCAACCTCCAATAAACTGGGGCAAAAAGGTGAAGATTTCGGTCATGTGGCCGTCACATGTTCGGTACTCGGCAACCCGGGGTCGACGGTGGACAACAAACACCCAAATGAATACACAAACTACACAGCGTATATGATACTTAGAACAGACCGTGATCCTTTTTCATCTGTATACGCTTCCATCCAGGATACGTTTCATATTTCTTCTTCGACATTTTAAACACCTTCTCGAACTCGTCGTCGGAGAGGTGGTACTCCTTTCTCTTCTTGTCCACATCCGCAGGCACTTCCGATTGCTAGCCCTCACTCCCGCTCACAGCGCCTACCTGCAACACAGACAGAGGGTACACACGCAGCTCGTCCACAGGAAGCTTCTCCACCGCCTTCTGCTTCGCAATCGCCTCCTCGTCCACATCATCTACAACTCACCCTCCGTCGCCATTCACACATTTCAGCACATTCTCCTCGTCCTTCTGCTTGTCCTCCTCGACGAACACTATCTTCCCCGTCAGCTCCGGCTCCTCCTGCTTCTTCACCTCCTCCACAGGCTCCTCGGACTTCGCTTCAGGTTCCACAGGTTCCACAGGTTCCACAGGTTCCACAGGCTTCTCCGACTCCACAGGCTTCGCCTCAGCACGCTCCGCCTCGGTGGGCAGGTCCTCTTCCTCCTCCTGCGGGGTCGGCGCGTCGATCGCCTGGTAGTCCGTGTACTGGGGGTTCTCGAACAGCGAGCTTCGCGCCACCTCCTTCTCGCCCACCTCCGTCGGCTTGTCACCACGCTCCTCCACCACCTCCGTCGGCTTCGCGCCGCGCTGCACGGGGGCGTAGCTGGCGCCCAGCAGCTCCGTGATGGGGAGCACGGGCTTCGCGGGCGCGGGCGCCACCTGCGGGACGGCGGGCACCACCGGCACCACGGGCTTCTCGGCGGGCGGCTGCGGCTGCGGCTCGTCGTCGGAGTCGGCGAAATCGACGGAGCGTTGCTTGGTCTTGTAGAGGTCGAGCATTTCGCGGCGCTGGCGGTTCTCCTCCTCCTCCTTGCGCAGACGCTCCTCCTCCTCTCGCTTGCGCTTCTCTTCCTCTTCCTTGGCACGCTTCTCCTCCTCTTCCTTCTTCTTCTTCTCTTCCTCCTCGCGCTGTTTCTCCTCCTCACGCTTCTTCTTCTCCTCTTCGCGCTTCTTTCGCTCCTCCTCGCGCTTCTGGTTCTCTTCCTCGATCGCTCTCCTCGTCTCCTCCTCCATTCTCTCACGCTCCTCGCGGATGCGCGCCTCCTCCTCTTCCTTCTTCTGCTTCTCCTCCTCGATGCGCTTGCGCTCGTCCTCCTCCACCGCCGCTGCCGCGAGGCGCTCCTCCTCCGCCTTGCGCTCTGCGGCGATGCGCTCCTCCTCTCTTCTGCGCTCCTCCTCGCGCTTCTTCTCCGCGGCGATGCGCTCTTCCTCCGCCTTGCGCTCCGCGGCAAGACGCTCCTCCTCCTTTCTTCTCTTCTCTTCCGCGGCGATGCGCTCCTCCTCTCTCTTGCGCTCCTCCTCCTCGTGGCGGGCGCTCGCCTCACGGAGGAACTCGCCGTCCTCATCCTCCTCGGGATGGGCCTTGATGTAGCAGAAGTCGTGGTGGAAGTCACGACCGTCGAAGGCTCTCTACGAACGTCACACATCTCTCATTCCGCGTACCACTTGTCCCATGAGGTGTCCACACGTCGCGCACGCCATATGCTTTGTTTTCTTGTAACACTCAATGCAGAACGGACGAGGCGCCTGTTCCCCGTGGTAATAGATCTCACGACGGACGTATCTCGAATCCGGGAAGGGCTTCTTGCAGTAGAAGCACACGAAATGGTCCTATTCGTCAGATCGGAAACACTGCAGGGATACACAGTGGTACGTCTGACCGAGCGTCTCAATGTACTTATCATCCAGAATATACTCTCCGCACTCGGCGCAAATGTGTTCGAATGCCTTGCTATAGCACTCTATACAGTAGAAGCGGTCCTAGCGCATGAGGCAACCGAACGTTACACATACGTCCCTCATGCGGCAATCTTCCGCGCAGAGAGGCTTTCTGCACTTACAGCAGTAAAAACAACGGCTGTGATAGCGCTTTCCTCCCACCTCGACAACTTTGCCACAGAGCTCAGAATTGCAGAGATAACAATTACCGTAGATCCTTGTCGACTCCATGCTGTTTCTACCAATCACAGTTTTTAAACTATCCTGCCCCAAACACCAAGACCGTTTGGGAGTTTCAGACACAAAATCGCCATTTTTCATGTCAAAGAAGCCGTTTGCGCTTACGTACATTGAGTATGACGAGGAGAGTGGCGTCTTTGGCTGGGTCATGGCCCTGATGTCGCTGTCCCCGGTGTACGCCCTTCGACGATTGTCTCACGATTCAGCTTCTTTGTGTGCATTATCTGCTCCTCCATCCTCGTCCATCGCGATATCCACTCCGGCTTCTTGCTTCTGGAGATGGTACGATTCTCTCCTCCCCGTGTTCTGTAGCTCTCCTGCACCCTACTGAACTTCGTGCTGAAAAGGATTCTCAAACAGCCGAGGCCTTCTGGTATCTGTTGCTGTTGCGCCTCAACGGTAGACACGGGCGTCCAAACGACCTACGGAATGCCGTCCGACCACTCTCAGTTCATGTCCTGCCTGTGCATCTACATCACGCTCTGGCTGTCCTTCGAGTCACTTTACGGATGTCCCGTGACTTGTAGTGTGTGCATGTCCAGCAACGTTCAGCGCTATATCGCCATTGGGGTCATGTGGGTGGTGTGGGTCTTTGTAGTATCGAGTCGGTAGGTCTTCTCTTCTCCAGTTACCTGTAGACTGTACTTAGGAGAGCACACTCTCGAGCAGGTGGTCGTCGGAATTGGGATTGGCTTTGCCTATGGGCTGACGTGGTATGCCGTCAACAAGAGGGTGTTTCGGAAATATTACCAAGCCATTGCAGACTGGCCTTTCTTCAAATGGCTTGAATTCAAGGTGCCTCTTCAAATCGGGTGATAATGCGTAGGACTGCTCGAACGTGCCGAATGTGCTTGCGAAGGAGAGGGAGATGGTGAGAGCGCTGAATCAGAAAGAGGAGTAGTTTTGAGCGTGTCAGTCTTTTATTGTCGAAGGCTGTTTGCATTGTAGTATCCGAATCTCCTTCGTCTTGAGAGAATGAAGGGTCGACCCATTCAACTCTCTTTCCACCCCTCTCCCTTCGCATCTGAC
>ERZ1106948.364-NODE-364-length-22117-cov-3.848518_pt1 | contig 22117 bp, 28 predicted proteins | sample MGYA00403673_ERZ1106948 | MGnify/ENA primary metagenome ERZ1106948 (study PRJEB35170, sample SAMEA104062409) | human gut metagenome | biome: human gut; feature: human-associated habitat; material: faeces | place: Denmark | collected 2012-05-07 ...
CCGACATCAAAGTGTCGGAAGTTCTCAAACTCACACCTGAAAAACCAATATTCGGGCATATATCCGGCAAACGATCTAATACACACTGGATTTGTTTCATGAAAGAAATTATAAAGGAGGAATAAGATATGAAGATTAAATTATTGAAAAGATTAAGGAATGATATTTTACAAAATTTTGAATATCATGATGGTGGATGGAGTGGATATTATAGAGTTATCTATAAAGGAACGAGATACGAGTCAGAAATAGTAAGCGGTTTAAATTATTTTCTTACAGGTGGATACTGGTTTATTAGAAAAGTTATTATCGAAGAAATAAAAAAAATGAGAGAAAAGTCTGATATTAAATTTATGTATATAAAAAAAGATAGTTAGATGATTAAAGGAGGAATAGAGGTTGAAAGACTTAAAAAGAAAAGAATATGACAGTACAAGAATTGATTGACGAACTTGAAAAAGTGGAAGATAAGTCAAAACTTATTAAAGTAGCTTCGCTTTATGAGACTAATGATATAAATCGTACAGTTAATAGCGATTATGTATTTATAATTTGGATTTAATTAATGGCGATTGAAATATGAAGAAAATAATGTTCAATGATAAATACAGACTCACACAAGCCGTACTTGAAGGTATAAAAACTCAGACAAGGCGGATAATGAATCCACAACCGGAGGACTGTTCTACGGTACATCGTTGGTATAAATCAGCATATTGGAAGGACAAACCCATGAGTTTGGTTGTCAACGAAGATGGTAGTGTTTATTGTGAGTTCTGTGGTTATGGAGCAAAGCTGGAAGGTGGTAGCATATTCCGACTCCCTTATAAAGTAGGTGAAATCGTAGCCGTCGCTCAAAGCTACAATTCCTTTTACAATGATGAGTGCAATCCTAATTTATTCCCAAACGGTGCAGGCTGGACAAATAAAATGTATGTGAAGCCAGAGCTAATGCCACACCAAATCCGCATAACCAATGTACGTGTTGAACGGTTACAAGATATTTCAGATGAAGATTGTTTGAAAGAGGGAATAATAAAGGGGCAATGTGGTAGTGCAGATACTCATTTTATGGACGCATACTATGTTCCAAATGATATACAACCTTATTGTACGCCGCAAGATGCCTACGAAATTCTAATTGATAAAGTAAGCGGTAAAGGCACATGGGAGAGAAACCCCTATGTATTTGTGTATGATTTTGAATTGGTAAAGTGAAATTATGGAAAGAAAAGTAGGAGAAATATTTGAGTACAACGGAGAATGGTATCAGTGTATTCATACAAAATCTCTTGGATGTGAGAATTGTGATTTAGCTACCAAGAGTGATATTCATTGTAGTGATGTATTTGAGATAAGAGGAGAATGTTTATCATGTTATAGAAAAGATGGTAAATCTGTAATCTTCAAGAAACTTGAAAAGGTCGGAGAGCCTATTAGGATAGAGAATAAATCATATCAAAAAATAAAGGTTCCTGATGCTCTTTGTAATAATTGTGCTTTTTGTGATAATTTTTCAAGAGACTGCAAATTGAATGGCCACATAAATCATTATCCAACATATTCATGCTTAATAAATGAAATGTTTGTAGAAATTAAACAAAACAAAGAAAATATGGAAGAAAGAGAATATTCAGAAGAGGATATGAAGAATAATCCTCGTTTTAAACACCATAAAAATATTGAACAAGTTATCAATATGCAAAAGATGAAACCCTTTGACCTTGAAGCAGCCAAAGCTGGTAAGCCAGTATGTACAAGAGATGGAAGAAAGGCAAGAATTATTTGCTTTGATACTATTAACAAAGGTAATTATCCAATTATAGCATTATTGGAAGATAAAGGATCTGAAGCTATATTTTATTACAACAAAGATGGAAAATGTAATGTTGGGACTGAACTAGATCTCATGATGCTCCCCGAAAAGAAAGAGGGATGGATAATTATTCATAAAGAAGCCATATATGATAAAGAAACTGCCGAGAAAATTGCAAGAGAAACCACAGCTAATGTTATTAGAATACAAAAGATAGAATGGGAGGAATAGTTATGGCATGGGTGGCAGTACATAAGAATGGGGATGAAGTTATTTTTGACTTTGAACCATACAGATGGAATGATTCCTTTTGAGTGGAAGATATTGCTGATGACATATACCTTCCAAAAGGAACTATCAAGAAACTCATAGGCAGAGATTTGACTTGGAGCGATGAACCCGTTGAATTAAAGGAGGAATAAACTATGTGGATAGCAAGGGACGAAAGTGGAAAATTGTTTATGTACTCAACTAAACCATTTAAACGTGAGTGTACATGGGGATTTAGAGACAAAAATACTACTGTTGTTGTATTAAGTGACAGTTTATTCCCAGAAGTAAAATGGGAAGATAAAGAACCAAGAGAGTTGATATTGAAATAATTGTGTAAGACAAGTAAATCATGGACATTGAAATATTGAAAGGGGAGTACAGCCGGAAGATGGAGAAGGCTCTGAGAAGGGGCGACTTCGCTCTGAAATAAAGCAAGAATTTACTTGCTAATCAGATTGATTTTTAGTATATTTATATAAGTTTTAGGTTATTGTTTTAGGATATGAGCAAAGGTAAATTTAACGATGTCAAAGATGACATCATTTCCTGTATACGGGAGGGCGATTCTAATATCTTAGCCTGTAAAAAGGTGGGTATAAGTAAGAGTACATTTTACGAATGGTTAGAGTCTTATCCGGACTTTTCGGACTCTTTAAAAAAGGCGAGAAAAGAGTTTCGTGAAACTATCGTTCAAACGTTGGAGCAATCACTTTGGAAGCGTGCTGCCGGTTATGAGATTGAAGAGTCTAAAAATGAATATAGAACTTTAAAGGACGGGAGTAAAGTGCTTGTAAAGTCAAGCAAAATAACGAAGCACTTCCCTCCGGATACTGGTGCACTTATATTTGCTTTGACGAACTTAGACCCTGAAAATTGGAAAAACAGACAGGATAACAGGCTTTCTGTCGATGATGGCATAAGCGGATTTAAAATATCTGTTGTACATAAAGAAGGTACACCACCGATAGCCAACAGTGAAGATGACATCGCCGACTGACATATTCGCAACCTTGCCTTTATTTGACAGCATGATGAATAGTAACGAGCGTATCATAATTAATCAGGGCGGAACATCTTCCGGTAAAACCTATACGATATTGCAGTTGCTAGTATATTATGCCCTATCGTTTGTCAATAAAGTTATAACGGTTGTCGGCCAAGACATACCTAACCTAAAAAAGGGCGCATATCGAGATGTCAAGACGATAATAGGTAATAGCGATTTTTGTTCTGATAAGTTCTCATTCAACGAGAGCGACAGAATTGTAAAGTGCGTTACCGGTTCCATAATAGAATTTGCTTCGTTTCAGAATGAGCAGGATGCCAAGAGTGGAAAGCGAGATTATTTGTTTGTCAATGAAGCTAACGGTATACCTTATCCTGTATATTGGCAGCTTGCTATCCGGACACGAAATCAGATATTTATCGATTATAACCCGACAGCTCGTTTCTGGGTACATGATAAGATAATAGGGAAGCCAGAAGCAAAGCTATTCATTACTGATCATCGCCACAATACTTTTCTCTCCGAAGAGGAGCATGATAAGATAGAAGGGATTGAAGATAAGGAGCTTCACCGTGTATATGCGAGGGGAAAGACTGGAAGACTCCGAGGTATGGTTTATGACAATTACGATATTGTCGATTCTATGCCTGATAATTACAAGGGTAGATGGTTGGGTCTTGACTTTGGATATAACGATCCAACGGCATTGGTTGATGTTCGTTTATCTGGTGGCGATTTATGGATTGATGAAATTCTATTCGAAGGAAAGGTAACCAACCCCGATATTTCGAGAGTCGTCCGGCAAAATGGAATGGCTGCCATTACCATTATCGCCGATAGTGCAGAGCCTAAGAGCATAGAGGAATTGAAGAGGTTCGGGCTTAGGATAGAGGGAGCGAAGAAAGGGAATGATAGTATAAGACTAGGTATTTCTGTATTGAAAAGATATAAGTGGCATGTGACAAGGCGAAGTACGAATATAAGGAAAGAGCTGGCAAATTATAAGTGGAAAGAAGGAGATGATGGAGAACCTACAAACGATCCTATCGAATTATTCAATCACTCGTTAGATGCTATCCGCTATGTAGCCCTTAACAGACTGTTTACACCGCCACAACATAAGAAGATATTTAAACTCGGAAATATATGAAAAGAGAAAAAAGAAAGACATGTACGACGGCTCATTTTTTAGCTATCATGGAATGTTTAACCGAAGAATCGGTAGAAAGTGTAAAAGGAGCTAAAAGAGTTTCTACATTCAAAGGAAAGCCGTTAAAAACAGACATAAACGGTATTATGTACGGTGAATTGTTGCAGTTAATGGAAATAAAGACGACCTCAGAAGAATTTATAAAGCCCATGCAGATTGTTGAGGGACTTACCGAGGAGGAAGTTTTGAAAGCTGATATATCTGTCACGGCTGGATATAGAAATTGGATTATAGATGAGGTTAAGAGGGTTTCCAAAATGTTTGAGGCACTAGGTGAAACAATGAGCTATTCATCGGAAGAGATAGCCGCAGGAGTAACATCGTTGAATTTTGGCACATTCGGTATTGTCGATTCTTATGCAAAACGTATGGGAATAATAGATCATGATTATGTTCTTCAATGTGTGCCGTGGGTAGTTATCTATCAATGTATGAAGATGGATAACGAAGTAGTAGCTTATCAAAGGAGATTACAAAAGTTAATATACAAGAAAAAATGATGGAGGATAAGATAAGGGAGATTGTAGAGGCTATGGGCTTCTCTTTCTCAATAGGAGATATATATCATTTGAACCAGTGGCTTCAACAGCCGGAACAACTACCTGCCGTATTGTATGTAATGCCTATCAATGGAGGAGGAGAAATAACAGTTTCGGGAATGTTGAAGAAGAATATAGAGCCTTTGTTATTCTTTCTCGACCATGAGGGAATAGATCCGGAAGGAGAAGATACGAATGCTATTATAGAGCGAATGCGTTCTGCCGTCGAGGAATTTGTTGTTCGGGTAAACGACACCCGATATTTTGAACCAATAACCGCATGGAGTTGCCATGATGTAATCAGGGATATGGCGATACAGTGTTCAGGTGTATCAGTTTCTTTGAATCTTAAAGAATCGACAGGAAAATGCGTATAAGGGAAATTCTACAAGAAGAATTGGAGTGGCTCAAAGGCAAGATTGTAGAACAATTGAGAGCTACCGGAACAACGGTAACGGGACAGACGGCCGATAGTATCGAGGTCTATATAGAAGGCAATGAAAAGGAAATCGAAGCCTATTTGCTAGGGAGACCTGCATTTTCCACGGTTGAGAAAGGTAGGGCTGCGGGAGGTGTTCCATCTAATATGGTAGATATTATCAGGCAATGGATTCTTGACAAAGGAATATCGGTAAGGCAAGTTCCATACATTCGCCAACCGTCTGAGAACTGGCAACCGAAATATACGGTCGAGGAAAGAAGCCTGAATATGGCTGCGGGAGCTATAAGCCATACGATAGCCACAAAGGGTACGAAGCTATATAGGGAAGGAGGACGATCAGACATTTACACTCCCTTTATAGATGAGTTTCTTAGACGGGTAGAAGATAAGATTTATTTAGAGTATAAACTTGAAATATTAGAAAGATTATGACAAGCGAAAAAGATTATTCAACAGTACAAATGAGTAATATGGGATATTGTTTCTCTCCATTTGTAATTGATATAGAGGCAAATAGTTCTTTATTGCAAGATATAACCATTATTATTTCTTGCTCACACATTTCAAATGATTATAAAGAACGTTGGAGCGTTGATTATAAGACTAATTTTAAAAAGGATATTAGATACATATTACAGTCATTATTCGAGTATGAAGGTTTAAACCCACACATGTATGCAGGTATGGTAGAGAATACTTCTAAACAATTTAGGATTATTGTCGATGTGCAGACATCAGACTCATTAGAGTCTCATGATATGGGTACTATTAATTTCATATATGGAGCTGTTGAGCCTTATAAAAGATATAATTCTTCAAATATTCCAATCCATGTTAAACAGTTTGTTGAATTCCCGTTTTCTGTTAATTTCTTATTGAAGGAAGGTGCACTTGTACAGACTAATTCACTTGAATTAGTAGAGTATAAAGGTGTGAACGACAACCTCGTCTGTATCTTTTTGGATAAGCCAAAAATTTCGATCGGCAAATCTTATCTTGTATATGTTGAAAACGATAAAGAAATAGTCGTTGATACAGATTCTCTTTATCCTATTATAGAGACATGGGATAGTGGTAAAACTGTATATTATGTGACAACCTATGGATGCACCGATGGTGTATATTTGATGTGGTTAAATAGATTGGGAGGAAGGAATTATTTCCTTTTCAAGAAAAAAGGAGAGACACTTAAAGTTGATGGAGAAGAATATAATAAAACACTATCTTATAAAGATCGATTAGTCGATAATTCCGTTCAGCAAAATAAGACAGCGACTCGTGTTGTCACGCTTTCTGTACCGATGGCTGATAAGAATGAATATAGTTATATAGAAGATGTTCTATATTCCCCAGAGGTGTATGTTTATGACATAGATAAATATGCCTTTATAAAGGTAAATGTACAGACTGGGGATTTTGAACGGACGAGTGCTGAACTTCAAGATTTTGTTTTCAAGATTGAATTACCCGAAGAGTTAACAATAAAGATATGAAAGAGGAACTATATATCAAGGGTGAAAGTGTCGATTTGGGCGACAGTGAGATAACACTCAATTTCAAGAGCAATTTGTTAGGGGACATTTCCAAGATAACAGCCTCGAACAGTTATACGATAACCCTACCGAGGACGAATAAGAATATACGGCTGTTGGAATTTCCCGATGTTGCCGGGCATGAGAGCTACATGATGAGGGACTATTTCAATGCGGAGTATTACAGGAATGGGGTAAAGCTGTTCGACGCAAAAGCCGTTCTTATATCGTGTAGCGAAGACGGCTTTAATGTGTCCTTGACTTGGGGAATGAGTGAGAAATTTATTCAGCTCATGAACGATGATAAAAGCATACAGGAGTTTGCCGATATGACTTTGCCGTGGAACAGCTCTACGACCTACGACAACGGACTGGTTGACGGTCAACTGTCACACGGTTATATCCGTCATAATACGGGTATAGATGTAGATTCCAACCGGGACAAGATATTTATACACCCGTCGGTCAATTGCATGAGGCTGTTGGAAGAAATAGCCTCATATTACGGTCTTACAATGGATTGGGGCAGCTATAAGCAATATATAGAACTGTTGTACTTGCCCCTCATCTCCCAGAAAACAAATCCCAAATACAACTGGTTTGAAGCGGAAATAACGGGAATTGACGAAGATACACGAGGGGTTCAGTTGAGGCAAGTAAATGCGATTCAGAATATACGGATTATCACGGGTCACGATTGGAATAATATAATTATTCACAATACGAGTAACTGGAAAGACTGGGTGTTGGATTTGTGTATATCGACGACCGCCCCGGCCGGTAAAACTGCGGTTGAAGTCATGGTTTATAATTCATCTCATGTTTTGTGTATATATTATCTTAAAGCCGATGAACTGGGAGTTTGCAGACATAAAGGTAGTATGCCTTTCAGATTGGAAGGATATAGCGATATTGAGATGCAAATAACTTCGACTTATAGATTAGGGACAATCAAAAGCTATGTGAAGATAACCGACCCGGATATAACCGAAGATGTTGCTTATGGTGGAGTCTATCCGATCGGCTCGAACCTGCCGGATATATCGGTAGTCGATTTTATAAAGCAAATATGTTGGCTGTTCGGGTTGTTCGCCATAAAAAGCGATACCGGTGTCTCTTTCATACCTGTAAGCAAGATAATAGATAATAGAGACAAGGCGGTCGATTGGAGCAAGAAATTAGTCCCGACAGGGTGGACGGCCAAAGAGACCTCGTACACGTTTGGGGACTTTGCACAGAAGAACTATTTCCGTTACGAGGAGAACGAGAACGCCAAGAGTGCAGACGGCTATATGGTTGTGCAAAATAAGACTCTCGACCATGAAAAAGACTTAGTGAAACTCCCTTATACTGCCGGGGGTGACAATGGGGACATGAGGGCTGTTCCATATTTCAAATGGAGCGAAGACGGTACAATAGTGGAGCTTGAAGATTGCGGAGACAGGATTATGCAGCTTGTAATCTCTTTTGATAGTCAAGGTAAGGAGGATGCCCGTTTAGACTTTTCAGACCTTAAATTTCAAAACCGGGTATCACGTTTCGGCTTGTCTTCTTATCAAGACCTCATCAAGTCGCCGTTTGTGATTAAGGACACATTCAGGCTTACTGAGATAGATTTGAAAAACCTCGATTACACGATACCTGTGTATATAGAGCGATATGCTGCATTTTTCGCTATTATATCTATAAAGTCGCAAGGTGATTATTCAGAGTGTGAACTACTTAAATTATTATGAATACTATAAATGTTTTAGGTTATGGCAGAGAAAGAGATTATCCTCAATGTTAAAGTACAAACAAATACAGAGGCAGCGATTAAACAAATAATGGAGCTGAATACCCAAATAGAAAGGGAAAAGAATTTGCAAAAAGAGTACAACCAATGGTTAAAGGAAGGGACTGTTTCTTGGGAAGAATATAATCGGGAAATGGAGCTTTCAAAACAGCATGTTACCGAATATTCTACAAAGATACGAGCTCTTAGGAAAGAGATTCAAAATAATATTAAAGTTGAATCGGATTTAAGAGGTTCACTTGTTCAACTGCGTGCGTCTTTATCCAATCTGACTGCCGAATATGACAATCTAAGTAAGGCGGAACGGGATTCGGCGAAAGGGAAAGAATTACAAGACAAGATTAATGCTGTTACAAAAGAGCTTAAAGGAGCAGAAGAGGCAACCGGTCGATTCAACCGGAATGTAGGTAACTATGAAAATGCAATCAAAAGCGTATTTGGGAACAATCAGCTTGTTGCAGGAATTCAGGCTGTAAGGAATGGTATTATAGGGATAAGCAAGGCTTTTGATCTTCTTAAATCTCACCCGGTAATTGCTGTTATAAGTGTCATTACGGCATTATTCTTGAAACTGGCAAATTCAGCAAAGAACAACGAAGAACAATATGTTAAGTTGCAGCAGGTATTGGCTCCGTTGAAAATGGCAATGGACGGAATAACAAGGGTTGTGGAATCTATTGTAGATGTTTTTCTTTCTGCCGCACAAGCTGTTACTGGTTTGGTGGGTGCTTTTTTGGATTTTATTGGAGTAGGAGATAGCATAAATCAAAATTCAAAGGATTATATAGAACTTGAAAAGCAGAAATTAGATTTAGCCAATAAAGAAAGGAGCGACCTTGTAGAGAATGCGAAATTAAGTATGGAAGCCTCTGATTTGAGAGCGAAATCTGCTCAGAGGGATAAATATTCAGCAGAAGAACGCATACAATTCTTGAATAAAGCCATAGATAAGGAAAAAGCTATGGCAGATAATGAGTTGGAACAAGCGAAACAGAGATTAGAAATAGCTAAAAAAGAAGCTGAGCGAACAAAAAATAGTAAAGAAGTGAATGATGAATTGGCACAAGCAGAAGCTAATTTGTACAATGTTCAAAAAGAATATAATACAAAAACAAGGGAGTTATATTCACAACGTTCAGAGGCTCAAACTAAATTAAATCAAGAGGAGGAACAACGGTTACAATTAGTGCAAGAGCGTTCGGATAAAGAGCTTGCAGCTATGCGTGCTCTCCGTGATTCTGAAAACGCACTGATTGCCGATAGTGTGGAGAAACAGAGAGCAGCCATAAATTCAAGTTATGATGATCAGATAGCAGATTTAAGGAAGCGAATGGAAACAGAAGAAAATCTGACAGATCAAGCCAGAGCGGCAATGAGTGCCACGATTGAGAACTTGGAGAAGAAGCGCACAGCAGAACTGGCTGAATTGAATGAGGAATCGATTCGGGAAAAGTTAGAGCAAGAAGCTGCTTATATTGAGCAGAGGCTTCAATTGGCAACAGAGGGTACAATTCAGGAATATAGTTTGAAAGCTGAACAGCTCAAAAAGGAAAAGGAGATAGAACTATCCAATACAAAACTGACTGCCGAGCAGAAACAACTGATTGAGGACAGTTATCAAAAGAAGCTCGACGAAATGACATCTGAGTATGAGCGGAAAAAGCAAGAGAAAGCTATGGAAGCATTGGAACTCGAATTGTCCAACAGGTTAGCAGCCGCCAAAATAGCCGGAGAAGATGAGTTGCAAGTCGAGCTTGAAAATGCCAAGAAACGGCTTGATTCCTTACAGCAGTTAGAGGGAGAAAGCGATGCCGAGTTCAAAGCCCGACAACTCGAAGCCCAGCAGGAATATTTGGATGCCAAAGAGGAACTTGCCCAGAGGGAAATAGAAATAGAACAAGCGAAGTTCGAAGCGGCATCTCAAATTACAGGAGCTCTATCGGGATTATTCGATCAGCTTGGAGAGGACAACAAGGCATTTATGATTTTATCGAAAACATTAGCATTGGCGGAAGTGGCTATTAACACAGGAAAAGCAATATCTTCGGCTGTTGCGGAGGCTGCCAAAGGTCCATTTGGTATTGCAAAAGCAGTTTCTTTAATCGCGATGATAATCTCCAATATGACAACTGCGATAGGAATTATAAACTCGGCCAAGTTTGCCGATGGTGGTCTTGTAGAAGGTCCCGGAACGGGAACGAGCGACAGCATACCCGCTATGTTGTCTAACGGTGAGAGCGTGATGACAGCAAGAGCTACCTCCATGTTCGCTCCGCTACTGTCTGCTATTAATGTAGCCGGAGGAGGCGTGCCCATACAAGTTCGGGAAAAAAGCAGTCAAGCTCTCGGCGAGGAGATGATTGCACGAGCCATTGCACGAGGCATGCAAGATGTCCACCCGATTGTTTCCGTTACGGAGATTAACAAGGTGGGTTCACAAGTTAAAGTGGTAGAGAATTTAGGTTCCATTTAATTGTTTAATTCATGAAAGTACACGAATGTATAGAAATAAGCCGTCCCATATTGGAGGCGATGAGGCGCGCCGGAGTCAATCTGGACGATGTTAAGTACCTTGAAATGTACAAGCGTTTCCTAACGATGAAGGGAGAAGGGTTAAAAGTGTCTTATATCGCCGAGAAATTGAGCGATGAGTACCAGATAAGGCCGAGAAAATTCTATTACATCTTGAAAAAGTTCGATTCCGTTATTTAATTATATGTGTTGTGTTTCGAGTGGCGTGTGCCCGTGAGGATATGCGCCATTTTTTTGCTGCAAAATCCGTGCAGTTGAATCCCTTCTTATCATTCTGTTTGATAGGTTATTCCTTCGTAAATTTGGAATAAACCAATGATTGGATAATGGTATTAAAAATATATTCTCAAATAGCGAACGAGTCGGAAAAAGCATTATTGCAGTTTTTCGGGGACAATGCAGTTTCTTTCATCGATGTAGACGATTTTGTAAGCCAGATACCGGAAGATGACGATTCGATAGAGGTGCGCATTCATTGTCCGGGCGGCGATGTAGCCGAGGGCTGGGCTATCGTTGACAAATTGAGGGCGACCGGCAAAAAAATAATAACGGTGGTTGACGGAGTGTGCGCCTCTATGGCGACGATAGTCCTGCTCGCAGGTTCGGTACGTAAAGGATATAAGAACCAGAGGCTTCTGATTCACAATACCCGCTTCTGTGATTTTTATATAGAGAATGCCACGGCGGAAGAACTGGAAGCAAAAGCTAATGATTTGAGGTCGGAGGATAATAAGATTCTTGACTTCTATGTAGAGCGCACGGGGGCTGATAGGGAAGTTCTCTCCACTCTGATGAAAGAGGAACGCTATATAAGCATGCAGGAAGCTAAGGATTTGGGATTCATAACGGAAATAATCGAGCCGATTTCGGCTATTTCCAATACAAACAAAAATAAAAAAAACATGAGTAAAAAGAATCTGAAAGATGCGCTGAATGTGTTGGCGCAAGCACTCGGTTTGTCAGGTGCAAAAGACATCGAGCTACAAACTGAGGACGGGCAAGTATTGACAGTAGAACGAGAAGAGGGAGACCCGGAGGTAGGTGATGCCGCCAGCCCTGACGGGGAATGGTTGATGCCCGATGGGAGAACGATTATCGTATCTGACGGCGTGATTACCGAGATTCGTGAAGCTGTCCCTGATGGAGGCGAAGATGTGGAAGCACTTAAAGCTGAGATTGCTCGACTTACAGCGGAGCTGGAATCAGAAAGAGCGAAGGGAAAAAGCGACGAGGAGTCTGCTATTCTAGCCCAAGTTAAAGCGGCAGGGGGCAAACAATGGCTTGACAGAGTGACGACTAGCAATTATGTGCCCCCTAAACCAAATCCGGCTAGAAAGAAAGATCCGGTAGAAGAGGAAAACGTCCTTGAAAAGGAATTAAGGGAGAGGAAAGAGAAAGCGAAAGCCCATGAGGTTGAAAAGCGAAAAAGAAAATAGGTAATATTAAGAGATTGTTTAGGTTATTATGGGAACTTTTGAAGATTTGACCCCTGATAATGGGGCGATAAAAACGTTGCAGGAGTTAATTCCGATGACAACGTTCAAGGACGAAAGCCTTGAAGCACTATTTACATTGATGACTAGTGCGAGAAACGGGAAGAAATTAGGGTTTATAGGCGATATGGAAGATGTCGGAACGAAACTGACGAACCGATGTAATCCTACTTATGTATCTGCTTCCATTGAGGCGAACGAAAAGGAGTGGGAATTAGGAGAATGGGAAATACCCTTAAAGCTCTGTTATGACGATATTATGGGTACAGTAGCCGAATATACGCTGAAAACAGGCACGGATAAGGGCGACATGACCTCTATCGAATATATGAATGTTGTCTATCGACCGGCATTGGAAAAGGCCATGATAAATATGATGTGGCGGTTAATTTGGTTCGGCGACAAGGACGCAAAGAATATAACCGGAGGAAGTGGTCAGATAACAGACGGGGTTAATACCAACTTGTTTACAGTTGCCGATGGATTCTGGAAACGACTGTTTGCAATAATTACAGATAATGAATCTCAGAAAACAGCAATTGCGGCAAATTCGCAAACAACGGCAGCCCTTCAAAAATCGAAATTATTAGAATCCGGTGTTGCAACGGGCATAGTAGACTCCATGTTGATGGAAGCAGACCCAAGAATTTCTACCCTTGATGGGGCAGCTATTTTTATGACAAAATCATTGGCAGACGCATTGACGCAAGATGTGAAGAAAACTTACCGAGATATAATGCCTTGGACAGTAATCTTCGATGGTGTTCAAATGGCGCAATACAATGGTGTTCCTATTTATTCCGTATCGATTTGGGATAGAATGATTCAAAAATATCAAAATGATAAGACGAAGTTGAACATTCCTCACCGAGCTGTTTACACTTCGCCGAAGAATTTACTTGTGGGGGCTCCCGGAGAATTGATTTCAGATTTGGATATTTTCTTCAATCGCGAAAAACGACAAACTCAAATTTATTCGACAGGAGACCTCGGTACTTTAATAGCAGAAGATGAGTTAGTTCAAGTAGCATGCTAAATAATTTTTTAAGAAAGGAAAATGAAATGGCAACAGACTGTGTTAGTTTGATTTCGGCAGGAATAGTTCCGAATTGTAACGATCCTATTACAAAGGGGTATGAGCACAAAGGAATAATTATTAACTGGGACGACATCGATTTTACGGCCACCACCTTTTCTGGTGCGAATACGATTTCCGACCTTGTTCTAAAAGACGGGAAAAAGGCCTATGAAATCGTTCAAAGAGGAAATACGCCATATACAGGATCTACCTCTGAACTGGCCGTTGGAACAATTTCCAATACGGTAACTAAAAATGTCCAATTTACGATATTGAACAAAGGTCCCAAGATTGCTGAAACAGTGATAGACCCCTTGTTCAATGGTAAGTATGTCGTGATTCTCGAAAACACATGGAAGAATCTTAGTGCCACACAAGGTGCGAAGGGAGACAGTTCCTTTGAAGTTTTCGGTATCAAACAAGGCATGTTCGCAACGGCAGCGACTCGTGACCCGTATAGCTCGGATACACAAGGTGGCTGGCAGGTTACCATGACTGAAACTGAAAGCCCTGTGGCAGAAGTTTATTTGTTCAAGACCAGTTATGAAGCGACGCTGGCGATGATTAATTCGTTGGTTAATCCTTCTTCCAGTGTATGACCTATGAAGAAGCGATGAAATTATCCTCCGAGTTGATGGGGAGAATAAACTCCCTATCGCAGGAGGATAATCGAACGATCGAGAAACTCTATAAAGAATCCTTGAAAAAAGAAGTTCGGAAATGTAACTGCAAGGACAAGCATAGAGATGCATTGATTGAAACATTCACTTATTTAAAAAGGAACAAGAAGATGAAAGAGAAATCGAAATTTGTATTAAAACCCGGAGCTGTGATTCAAGTGTTCGGTGATCCACGTGTTTACACGAATGAGAACCTTACCGATGATATAGCCAAAGAATATCTGACCAATAACCCCGGCTTGCGAACCATGTTTTCTGTAATCCCTGACGAGTTCTATGAATCTAAAAGCCGTAAAGGAGCCTCAAAAGAGGATTAACACGAATTATCTGAGCAGCCTGAATATACAGAGCTATGGTGAAGATAATTTGTATCCCAATAAATTAGCCGAGGTGGTAGCATCGTCGTCTATCGCCTCCGGCTGTTTGTCTCGCTATGCAGATTTCATAGAAGGGAATGGATTCAACTCTCAAATAATTTCAGATTACAAAATCAACAAAAGCGGAGATACACTAGATGACTTGTTGGGATTGTTAGCAAATGATCTTGCAAAGTTCGGAGGTTTTGCAATACATGCCAATTATGATGTATTAGGAAAGATTCGCAACATTCATCATATCCCCTTCATTACAACGAGGCTTAAAGAGCCAAATGATTACGGGAAAGTGACAGAAATAGCCATTCACCCTAACTGGACTGGTGAGGAAACTAGGAATGGAAAACGAGTTCAAGTCAACAAGTCGAACATTAGTTTCATTCATGTTTTCGATCCCAATTCTGCAATTCCCGAAATTGAAGAGGTTGGGATAAATGAGTATAAGGGGCAGGTGTTATGGTATTCGAGGAATGGCAACATGGTTTACCCTCTTCCGGTGTATGACCCTGTTATCACGGATATGAGTACAGATGAAGGACTTGCCAATGTACGTTATCGCAACGCCCGGAATAACTTCTTGCCGAGCGGGGCATTGATTACAAGGAAAGGAACAGATATTCAAGAGAATTATTTTGACGATGAAAGGAGATATTACGGACATGAGAGTTACGAAAGTGAATATTCTCCTGTGTTGAAAAACTTGCAGGGAGATTTTAATGCTTGCAAGATAGTAGAGATAGAGATAGGAGCTGACGAGCAATCTCCTGAATTTATAAGTTTGTCGACCAACAATTATGATAAGGAATTTACCGTAACGGCGGATAGCATAATAGATAATATCTATTCAGCATTCAACCAAGAAGCATTTTTGGCAATAAGAAAAGGAAAGCTCGGATTCTCTGGTGATATATTGGCTGACGCTTATTCCTACTATTCGGGTAAGGTAACCAAAGAGCAGAGGGCAATATCGAGAGCCTTGTTATCTATATTCAAGAATTGGTATGAACAACCATTCGGAGAACTCACGTCTGATACTTTTAAAATACAATCGATGTTGTATGGCAGCACTAATAACACCAACTGATATATCGACATTGGCAAGGCCTTGCTATGCAGATAAGGAAATTGCCAATAAAGCGATAGACGAGGCGATAGATATAGACATTCGCTATCTAGTAGGTGATACTCTGTTTCAAAAGATAATGCAGAGTAAAGATACAATCTTACTAAATGGGGGTATATATAAGTCGAAGAAAGGAGAAGACCGCATTATCGGAGGGTTGAAGAAAGCTGTTGCCTATCTGGCCTATTCACGTGTCGTAAAATTCGGTAATAGCTTGCCGACGAGGTTTGGAACTATGAATAACAACGATGCTTATTCTTCGCATACAGAATTAAAGGAACGACAAATGATAGCCGATGATACTTATTCTATCGGATTGAAATATGTAGAGGAAGTATTGTACTATATTAATGATTCGGAAGAATGCTGTATTTGCGAAAAGCCAATAAGCAAGCGTAGCATATTTAAGATTATAGGAGATTGATCGATGATTGACAAAGATCCCATAGTGAAGTACTCGTGGGAGGATATTAAGTTTACCATTGGCTTTGATGACAAGAACGGGAGCCCGATCGATGCCGAGACGAAGAAGTTTAAGTTCATCTACAAGGACGAGGCCGGTTGTTGTTGCGAAGTGAGCTACGACGGGAAGACACGTAAGAACTGTGTGTTCCGTGACGGCGTGCTGTACGGCATATTCAATTCCGGAACTTTCCGCTATGGCTTGCTCACGGTCGAGAGGCATTACTGGATAGAAGATGCCGATTTCGATGACGGCAAATGGGACTATGGCGATGTTTACAAAACCAATATAATCATCAAGTGATATGGCAGATAGTGATTGCATAATCGTTCATGAGCAGGTGGTAGTGCCTGATGCCGTTGTGGTGGAGGAAATGGTTGCCTTGCCCGGTGAAAAAGGAGACAAGGGAGACCCTTTTACCTACGACGATTTTACGCCGGAGCAAATCGCCGATCTTCAACGTCCTGCGACAGAGGCGGCGAAAGTTGCCAATGAGGCAGCTGAAAAGGCAAACAAGGCGGTCACGGATATAAAGGTTCTCGGTGTCACGTTGACGGCAGAAGAAGCAAAACGGGAATCTGCTGAAAGCGGCCGTACCTCGGCAGAGAGTGAGAGAGCCGAAGCGGAAGCTCTAAGAGAGTCGAGTTTCTCCCAAATGCAGACAACGCTCGAAGGACTTATTTCCGATACAAACACAGCCACATCGAACGCCAACACAGCGGCAGGAAATGCGGAGAATGCCGCAACGGCAGCGAACAACTCGGCAACTCTCGCTAATGCGGCAGCCGATAAAGCAAACCAAGCGGCGGAGAGTATCGCATACAAAGAGAATGGTTTTTATATTTCCCATGCTTTTCTTGAAGCCACAGATTTAAGGTATATAGGATTCAAAGAGATAAAAAACGACAAGACTTGTTACCTGCTTACGATGGGCAGGTGCTTGAAGTTTTCTTTGGACACTTACGAGGTGTTTTGGGACGTCAAATTGGAGGGTTATGGAACACAATGGCACGAAGCGGCCGAGCAATTGAGGGTAATCGATGATACCGTATATATTATATGTACGAAATACACTGACCGAAATACCGGTATTTGGCTTATCAAACTGAACGAGGAAGACGGCACATTCATTTCCGAGGAGCTGATACCTATTCCTGTTATATATTCATACGCTACATTCAAGAAAAAAGAAGTCTTAATTACAAAGGATTATATATACGGGGTCGATAACGTCAATAAACAGATACTCCGGTGTTCGGTGGAAGACAAGGTGGTAGAAATTGTCGATTCCATAGACTCTGCCGTATCCTTTCCCGTATTGGGGGACAGATGGATAACCCTGCCAGATGTAAGTGTGAAGTATGCACTTGTTTGGATTTCTGCCAAAAACCATATCAAGATTGTAGATGAAGATAATAATCTTTACTCGATAGAGCTGGCCTTCTCAAATAACACACAAATTACAACATCTCAGAATACACATATTCATAACATAAATTTCAAAACACTACATATTAACTTTATCATATCTACTAATAGATATGTAGTTGCTTTGACGAATGAGGGAAATAATGTATTCTCTGCCGAGAACATCGGAGTAAGAAACTCGTATCAAAATTTCCCATACACCACCGAATTTTACAGAAATAGTATGACAACACCAGATACCATTGTAAGTACGAATATTTTGAGTGTGACAAACGAAGGGTTTTATAGACCTATTACCAACAAGGCCTATATTTTCATGTCGAACGATCCAGATATGTTACTTGCCACCAACCTTTCTACTTCAAGAACTGGCATAAGGCGTCAGATTGAAATAATCAATCATATTTAATTGAATAATTATGTATATAGATATTAAAAACGAGAAGATTATAGGCATATACGCCGACAATGAGAGAGAAGGGTTGATAGATGTCGGTATTATCCCATCACCCAAAGAGATACCCGGAAAAATACCCGTGATGTATTACCGGAACGGGGCGATAGTCTATGAGTACGAGGAAGCACCGGAAGCGACGGATAACGGCACGGAAACATCTCCCGTACCAATGGACTACGGAGAAACGGTAAACGGATTGATACGTCGGAAATATACCTTGTCGGAGGAGTTGGCGATACTTCGGCAAAGGGACACGAAAGCAGAGGAGTTCGAGGTTTATAACGCCTATGCGGAATCCTGCAAAGAGGAAGCCAGATTGTTAATCGAAAAACAGAAACATTGATATGGGAGGGATAAACGAGGCTACGGAGGTAGCCAGAGGGATAAGCGAACAGGGGTTCTTGGTGATGACCGCAGCATTCTTCTTGGTGTTGTCGGCCATGATGATGGTGGCCTGCTTCAAGTGGTTCAAATCGATTATCACCAAGAGCATGGAGGATTACGGCGAATCCCTGAAAGAGCTTATCGAAAAGACGAACGACCAGAATAACATGTTGTCCGACATATCGGAAGGTCTTAGACCGGAAACGCAGCTTCGAATAAAGAACATGACGAGTGAATTTTTCAACCTTTCCGCCAGACGGGTTTTGGAAATTATCGAACAAGTTAGGAAGGAAAACCATATATCCGACAGGAATAGGACGCATGAAAAAATTATCGGAAATCTCACGAACCAGTACGAGGACAGGAACAGCCGTTTCGACTACTTTACCTATCGGGGTAAACGTCTTTCATGTTATACCAATCCTGAATGGATAGACTGGGTGGCAGAGGTTGTCGAGAACGAGATATATGCCCATACGGTGAACGATGACAGGGCTAAAACCAATGTATTTTCTGTCTATGACCGTATCAAGCTCGATTTTTATCACCGATTAAATAACGAATAATATGAAGAAAATTTTGGAAAGAATCAAAGGGTTGTTATTGTCTATTCCCCACGACAAGCTGCTGCATTTTATCGCAGGAGGTGTGATCGCCTCTTTCTTCTCCATCGTGATAGGTGCGACTGCGGAATATTGTGTGCTGTTCTCTGCCATAGCGGGCTGTATCAAGGAGGCTGTCGACGAGTGGAGGAAGCCGGGGGCTTGGTCGTATGCCGACTTGCTGGCGACCATACTGGGAGGGCTGGTGATTCAAATCGAGGTTTGGATTGCCTGACGAAAAAAAATGAATTTTTATAGCCCGGCGACGGGAAAGCGTTCTTTGACTTTTTGGAATCACCGTTTTAATGTTAAATATACAGTAAAAATTGAATCGTTTTTGCTTCTAAATAATCTTTGTTGTATATTTGTGCTACAAATTTTATTCGGATTATTTGATTTTAATTTCAGATTATCCCCAATTATGCCAAATCTTAAAGCAAAATCTGAGGAGAACATTCATGCCGCAAATTTGTTAATAGATAAAAGCTTATTTACGGCTTCTGTACATTGTTCTTATTATGCAGCATTCCAAATGTCGAAATATGTTTTGGCTAATTTCTGTGATGTTGGGTATAAAGAGCAAGATAATAATTCAAAAGGTCAAGGATCTCATCAATATGTTTCTACTGTTATGAGCAATAATCTTGAGAAGAAAAATAGATTTTACATGATTGATTATAACAGGCATTACAAAACAATAAAATACTTGCGAAACAAAGCTGATTATTCTACTGATTTTATTGATAAGGAAGAAGCGAAAGAGGCACTTGAATCATCAAATGGTATCATAAGGTTGTTAATTTCTAAATATTGTGAGTTATGAATGCAACGGATTTTATTATCTCCAAACTTAAATCGATTTCCTCGAAAATACCGGGAATAGGGATTAAGTATGCTTATGACAGACCTACTGATTTCCATATCGTGGAGATTTCACCTGAAAGCATAAGACTGAATGACGAGGAATATTTGGAAATGGAGTATATGCTATGGAAAGAATTTCAAAATTCATTCCCGGAAGAAGATTTATTGGTCACAGGTGTAAAAAAAATGAATAATATGGATAATATCCTATTTGAAAAGTCACTTCCTGTTGACTATGGGAAATATAGCTCTTTTAACCCGTTTTTTTCTATAAGGTTTAAACTTAGCCGTAAAGAAAACATCAATACAAATCAAGAGTATTCATATATAAATGATTCATATAACATAGCAGCATAGCATAATCATGGAAGAAAAGAAAGCGAAATTCAGATTATTAGATTTTAAGGTCGAACATTCCCATTTTGATATTGATACAAATAATATAAAAGAAGGTGATACTGACTATTCTATCGAGGTGGGAAGGCAGAATGGTATCAACGAGGAGAAACGAATATTCCGTCTTGGCCTTATGGTTAATATAAAAGATGCTAACAATGCAGTCAATATATCGGTTGAAATTGCTGGATTCTTTGAATTTGATTCTGATTTGGATAATCAAGCGAAGAATAATTTCTTCATGATAAACGCCCCTGCGATTCTTTTCCCCCATGTGAGAGCCTATGTTTCGGCATTGACTGCTTTATCGGGATTAAAACCGATTATTTTGCCGACAATAAATTTCTCGGCACACAAAAATAAAGACGATTAAAGATTGTATTTCAATTTGCTTCAAGCGGTGATTCTAAAAAAGTCACCGCTTTTTTTGTCGCCAAAAATGAAGAATGGATATGAAATACTTCACGATGAAAGAACTCACAAAGAGTTCGACGGCAGATAAACTGGGTATAGACAATACCCCTACTCCCGAAGCGTCGGTTTCGTTGTCGAACCTTGTCACCCATGTTTTAGACCCTTTGCGGGAGATGTACGGAAAGGCGATAACCGTCAATTCGGGCTATCGTTGTCCCAAACTCAATGCCGCCGTGGGTGGTGCGAAAAACAGCCAGCACATGAGGGGTAATGCGGCGGATATAACGGCAGGGAGCAAGACGGAGAATAAGAAGCTGTTCGAGTTGATTCGGGATAACCTTCCCTTCGACCAGTTGATTGACGAGAGCAATTACAGTTGGGTGCACGTGTCTTATGTGTCGTCATCGAAGAACAGGAAACAAATACTGAGCCTATGAGACATATCGTATTCCTATTGTTGTTTTTGGCCGGCTTGGCTGCGACGAGTTGTACCAGACATGTGTATGTTCCTGTGGAAACGACAAAGAGCGACACGGTGTATCTGAATCGTGTGCAGCTCGATTCCATATACATGCGGGACAGTGTTTTCATCGAGAAATCGGGAGACACGATACGGGAGTTCCAATACAAGTACATATATAGGTTCAAGGACAGAACCGATACGCTGTATATATCCAAGACGGACAGCATACAAGTACCCTACCCCGTCGAGGTAGTAAAGTACAAGACTCCCCGATGGTGCTGGTGGGCTCTCGGTGGCATTGTCTTGCTGCTTGTCCCTTACATCGTGAAATGGATAACAAAATTGAAAGGGCTGGGTTTCTTGATATAATTTGATTTACGACTCCTTCCGAGGCTTCGGAGTATAAAGAGGAAAGCCTCAATCTCTTGCTGCTCTTCCAAAACTAACAAGAGACAACATCACGGGGAATGTTACGAGGCTTTCACAGCCTTTAAACAGGAACGTGATGTTTTTTATTGTGTCAACAATCTATAATTTAACAAATATTTAAAAAGGCAAGAGATATGAAAACCAATGAAATCTTTGAACACGTTTTGCAAATCGTTTGCGAGGAATGTGAGCTGTGTTACGGCGAATTGATCAACGGGGCGAACAAAAATGCGGTCGACGCACGTTGCCTGCTCATCTGTGCGTTGGTATCGCTCGGCTTCTCCGAGGAGAACACCGCCGCTTATCTTTCCATGACCCGACAGG
>ERZ1106948.365-NODE-365-length-22105-cov-32.249433_pt1 | contig 22105 bp, 23 predicted proteins | sample MGYA00403673_ERZ1106948 | MGnify/ENA primary metagenome ERZ1106948 (study PRJEB35170, sample SAMEA104062409) | human gut metagenome | biome: human gut; feature: human-associated habitat; material: faeces | place: Denmark | collected 2012-05-07 ...
TCTTCCTGGTCTTCGTCTCGCGCCTCTTTCTCATCTTGCTTCTTCTCTTCCTGGTCTTCGTCTCGCGCCTCTTTCTCATCTTGCTTCTTCTCTTCCTGGTTTTCGTTTTGCTTCTTCTCTTCTTGGTTTTCATCTCGCGCCTCTTTCTCATCTTGCTTCTTCTTTTCCTGTCCTTCATCTTGCTGCGCCTCCTTCTTCTTCTTGTCCTTCTTCGTTCTCCCCTTCTTCTCCTTCACTCCACTTTTCTCCTTCTTCTTCTCCTTCACTCCCTTCCCCTCCACCTTCTCCTTCTTCTCCTTCGTCCCCGTCATCTCCTCCAGCAACTGCAGGTACTCCTCGCTGCTGCGAACACACTGGTTCAGCGTGTCGATCGTCCTCGCGCTGATCCCGTCCGACAACATCTCCGTGTTGTCCAGCACTCGATTCGCCATCTCCAGCGGCGTGATGACGCGTTTCAGCAGCCCCGTCGTGAGGTGGAGAAGCGATAACATCGAGGCGTTTTCCGCATCCACGGGCGAGCTCGTGATCGCCGCGCTGAAGACACCCTGAATGCTCTTCCTCACTCGCGGGATCACCAGGTCGCGCAGAAACTCGCACACGACGTGCTTCGTGCGCAGGTAGCGATTCACATCGTGCACATCCGCGTCCACCGTTTCCGTTAAATAGCGAAAAATCGCGGTGCACGCAAAACGGTCTACCCGTGAGGAGGAATCGCCAGAACCACCGTTGAAGCCAACCACGCGCACGTGCTCGAACAGATCGTTCCACCGCTGCATGCTGTTCCGCCTCAGCAGACTGGTCAGGTCACTCAGGTTGCGCTCGCGGTTGCGGTCATAGCACTTCTTCCACGTGGCGAGCACGAACTCTCTCACTCTGCTGCGGTCGTAGTCACTGGAGGCGATCAGGTCGTTCAGCGTCACGGGCTGGCTCGGACTCCCCGTCTAGTCATCACCACACCACTCCACGAAGAACGGAGGTGGCGACTTGAAACGAAGCCACCTGCTTGGTGTAGTACTGGAAGGTGGAGTGGGCGCGAATCACCACCTGACAGAAGGGAGGGAATAAGCCGGGATCGGCGTCCAGCAGCGAAGAGGAGTGGATGTGCGGAATGAAAAAGGAAATATAGTACACGCCTGGGAATGATCACACAACAGCGCGCGTACGAATGGTCATGCCGCGAAGAATGACGCTGCGCTCGTGCGTGTGTATGCGCGCGGGACAGTACTCGTGCTCGCATTGATACACCATCCGGTCCTCGTCCACGGGGATGAACAGGTTGTAACGCTTGGAGAGCGCATCCGCTGCGTGATGAAGCGATTCCTCCTCGGAGAAGAAGATGATGTTGTGCACCAGCGCGTTCAATAATTCAGGGGAAAAATCCCTGCTTTCCTATGCGTCACTGAACGGATCAAGGCGAACCAAAAGCGCCGTGATAACGTAGAGATTTGCTGAAAAGTCTGGAAAAGGCGTGTGGACATCGTATTCCCGCACATCCACCGAGCTAAAAATGAGATAAATCGATCGCAACAGACTACGACGACGGATCCATCGTGTGGTGAAGAAAACAATGAGAAACGAGGAGCGGATCTTTTTCCCTTTTTCTGGCATTTGACAGATCTCTCCCGAATCGAAACGAATAGGTTGTGACAAAATGCCACTTTTGAAATGCAGAGGATCAGCACAGGGATAGTCGCAAACAAACAATCGAAATCAACTATGTGTTTGCAATGTACAGATCCACGATATTCTTATAGTTCGCCTTCTGCGCTTTGGACAGCTGCCTTCCCTCCAACTCGCTCCGAATGGCGGCATACAGCTTTCTACGGTGTTACGCGCAATCGCATCGCCTACACCTCGTCCTTTCTTCTGCTGGCAATGGTCCACAGCACGGACAGCAATTCCTGCATCTCACACAGCCCTCCTCCTTCTACCTGCGTCTGAAGGGATTTCACCTGCTCAGCGATACGCGCATACAAGAAGGATAACAGCGCGTCGTTGTTGTAGTGCATTAGCGTTAGCGCCTTCAGTAGGACAATTTGATCCTATAGAACATAAGGAAGAATGACAATTACATGGACAGAAAAGGCAGCAACGTTCTTTTGATGGTGCGTGACGAAGAGCTGCATTAACACGTTTGGAGACTGGTTGAGTTGCGGATACACCAGCAGCAGGTAACACATCAACTAGAGCGTGATTGCAATGGAATAGAACGACATGGGGCGAGATGTGGTTCCCATTGCGAATGCACCACTGATTCACCGAATTCGTCAAGGCGACAATCAGCGACTTGAACTGGGGATCGGAGGACAGCAACTTCACCGATGACAGCTAATCGTGACTGGTAGAGTGTACTCGCACGGTGTACAGAATATCCAGCTCGGAAACCGAATTCTGTCGCGAGGAGAGCGAAATGAAGGAAAGCAGCAGGGAGGCGACGAACTCTCGATTCGGATTGGCTAGGAATGACTGGACAGCACAGACACAAGCCTAGACGCGTCAGCGAGTAGAGAAGAGAGGACAGCGCGCGCGCATTGTAATGATCAGGGTTGCTGCTGAAATCCCTCTGAAGCGCGTTCAGACAAGGACGGAGACTCTCCTTTCGCTAGAGTCACACTCGCATTTCAACCCTACGCCAATGGCGGCACGAAGCAGCAAGCACAGCACGTTGGAATACACGCCCGATTTCCCGCCCTCTCCGTTCTGCACAAACCGTTTCTGAATCGCGCGGTATGTTTCGTCGAACACACGATTTCGACTCCTGCAGGTTACAGCAACAACGAAACCAAACCCTGATTTGACGACGCAGCACAACACGTGGAAACACTGTTCCTCGGTCAGGGTCGGAACACAATTCTTCACCTTGCTAACGACGGGCAGGAGCGCGCGCTCGTCGTAGTACTCCAGGTTGTTGTACGCCGACAGCACGAGCAGACAGTTGCTCGTCGAAAGCCTGCTCCGTCACGGAACACAAACACAGAAAACGAGTCGATTCCGGTCATGATGACCTTGTGCAGCGCGTTCACCGAAACCTTCTCGCTCAGCTGGATTTGACGTTGCTTGTACGCACGGCTGTACGAGTACAACAGCGAGACGGCGGTTTTGGGAGTCGTTTCGTTGGTTCTACACATGGAGGGAAAGGAACACCGAAACCGCTCCGTGATTTCCTTGACCAGAATCTTGAACAGCTTCGGCGCGTGCACTCGGCTCTCGACGTAGCCCGTGAAAACGGTCGCGATTTCGGACATGGAGAAGGAGTACTTGGTGACGTTGATGGACGCTGCCATATGTTCCAGTCTTCACGTAAATGCGAATCGAAGGACACACAGGTGGATTCGGTTGGGGTAGCGCGAGTACGAAATGCAGTAGACAAGATTCGCGATTCTCGACCTACGCGATTGAGGAGAGAATAGAAAACGCTACGGACGAAGATACTTCAGCCCCGTGTCGTCATTCATGATCAGGTCTTCAACGCGCTTGTAGATCGCGTAAATCCGATCATCGCTAAGCAGGTTGGTGTGCATCACCTCCAGGAGCGAGTTCTGCTTCTGGTCCGCGTCATTCTCGCACATCTTCAATCGGAGCAGTCCCCACACCACATCACTGAGCTCCGAGATCGAGAAGGCGTTGCGGCACATCATCAGTCCATCTACGCGTCATTTATCCAAATGCGGCACGGACTGAGGATCTGATTCAGCTGCTGCTGCGAGCTGCGGTACTGCAACTTCCCAAGCGCCTTGAGCGTGATGCCCCACTCCATCGGCGTGAGGGTAGTGTAATGCGTCTAGAGTGGAGGGGAAAGGACAGTGATACGAGAATGTTGGACAGTAGTAGGTCGATAATTCGGCTGTTCCCCTGGAGCACGTCCTTGTATTGACCGCTCGCCTGTGAATAGGTGCATCCGATGCGTGGTAGGGCCCACAGACTGCGGATCACAACGTACAGATTGATGGTTGCGAGCTGACTGCTCGAAACGGTGTCATTCAGGAACTTGAGGAACTGGGTGATGGTCGGCAGCAGCGGATTGCTGGAAATCAGAGCCACGCCGGGTGAGAAGCGTCCGCAGTCCATCAGAGAGCGCAGGTTTTGCTCGAGAGAGCGATGTTGGTAGCCCTAGGGGGAATGCACTGAAATTGGTATCCACCTCAATGTGCGCAATCGCTTCTTCAAAGGAGCTGGTTGTATTGACCGACGGATTCTCCCTCTGGGGAAGATGCGTCTGGGTGAGCGTCGACGCGGTTTCCGTCTCTGTGATCTGCGCTGCAGACACATTTTCAAATCGGATGGAGCGCATCTGAACTGTGGGGAGTAATCGCGCAGTTGGGACTGTCCATGCGTGAAATGATTGGCGTCCACTCCGTGCTGCGATTCTTCGCACAGTGCCTCCGCGCAGCAGACGAGGAATCATTTCATGATGTCAGTTGAGCGCGGGGAAATGATCTTGAGTTTCTTATTCAAAGCAGAAGGGAGGGCATGTCATTGGCAATCACACTAGTGAAGACAACTCAACCCCATCACTGAAGAGACACTTATCCTCACAACAAACAACCCAAAATACAATCGCAAATGAGGTAATTCTTTATTTCTTGAAGAAGTTCTTCAGCGAGAGCGAAGTGCAAATAATCATGATAATCACGGAAATGACCAGCGTGGCCATATCGAGTCCCATAATCGTCGAGCTCGTTCTATTTCTAAAGAACACAATGTGCATGACGGCAGGGAAGATAAACGTCGTTAACACATCAGTAAAGTTACCAATCAGCGACAGCACATCGTAGAACGAAGGAACCAGGTAACCCACCAAACCCATCAGCACGATCTCCACCGTACGCAGGATCAGATACTTCTTCGACTTGATGAAGATCTTTCCGTGCTCGACATCATCGCCCTCGATCGTCTCGTTGATGGGCTCCATCCACAGCGGGAAGCCACCGACCACGGTGAAACACATCATCAGGTTGAGCAGCCAGCCCAGCGTGAATCCCGCGGGAAGCGACGTAATGATACTCTCCTGAATACCCGCCTCTACCCCTCACACGCGCTCGCTGCACCTACCGCTGTTCTTGTAGTACTGGGAGAGCGTGATGCCCAGGAAGGAGTAGATGATCGCCATCAGCGAGATGGAGATGCCGGTGGAACGCACAACGCTCTTTCTGCAGTCGCGACGGATGTACTTCTACGAGTAACGCGCAATAACGAACGCCACGTATTGGGTCAGGAGGAAGAGGATGAATCCCATGCAGTACACGAAGATACCAATACTCTGCAGGAAGTCCGCAAACGACGTCGGCCACAGATCCGCGGCCACGAAGGAAGGCTTGTAGTGCGTCCAACCGTAACTACGGATAACTCGAAAACGGGGGATCCCACATGCAAAGCACGGCATAACTCACGATGATGGCGACGAGACCGAAGGTGGAAATGGGAACCAGCATGCTACGATGAAGCAGACACGGAGAGAGTACGTCGGATCCTTGAGAATGGAGAGGACCAGGCAAATGATGGTATTGATGACGATGGAGATGGGATAGCGAGAATCCACACTGCCGCCCGTGAACGGGACCTGGGAGAGACTCTTCGACGCAGCGATCTACGAGTGAACTGCAGAAGCAAGTCGTTACGAGCGAGCCGATGTTAGATCCGTACAGCGTGATCAGAGAGAAGACGACGTACGCCTTGTAGCCCGAAGTACCCAGCACCTAGGAGTAAGAGGAGGGAGAGGAGCCAACGTTGTACACCATTTCAGCGTAGACGTTGTTCGTCTTCACGGACTTCAGTCCGAGCTAAAGATGAGGGTTTCTCCGCACACTCACAATTCTTCGGTTTCCCATGTTGTTGTTAATCTCCAGCAGTTGGTAAGTGGCCAGAATCATCATGCCGCACACCAGGACGAACAGGAGAATACCAGGGATAATACCCACCTAGACAACACAACACTTCAAAAGAAAGTACCAGCTTGAAAGCATACGGGATGGACAGCGATCCGGTACCCGCAATACCCTTCATCAAGTTGATACAGAACTAGACGCATCAACCCTCCCCAAAACGAGAACCTGCAGTGTATTCATCTTTCCCTTTTCAGAGTTGAGGTATTCGTCCTCCAACAACTGATTATCAAGCTCGCCACCGGGAGTTATGGCTTCATCCGCGTTATCGTCATACTTTGTCATTTCTGTGACACAATCGAGGGGCTAGTGAAGATTCGATGAAGGACCTGCGTCAAGAACGCGTTTCTTTGCTATAATGAGCCGAGCATCTACTTGCCACAACCGCGGGAATTTGCGTTTTCCTGATGATCGGTTCTGTCTGTTGTATTTGGAGAGAAAAGAAGTGGTATGCACATGAGACGGAGAGCGAGAGGGTGTTTGTGGACTGGAGAGTTGATGATGAGATGAGGCGTGTAAACGCAATGAAATGGGTTGTTCTATCTTTGCTGATCCTAATACAAACGGATCCTGCAACTAGGGAGGATCATCCTCGCCACCCCTTTCCCACGCCCAAATGCCGCCTCTATTCATTGGAAACAGCTTTCTCTTTCAGATAAGCCCAACACTACACCATTCAAACTCATTCCCATCCAATCATTGGAATGTCGTTTTCGATCGAGAATGGATCCAAGGCATCCGATGAGGTGAAGAAGTGGGTGCTAAACGAGAAGAGGGGGCGCAAGTCTCAGAAACGCGTATCCACCTTTCCATCGCACTGCATTACGTGTAGAAGAGCGAGATCAACGAAGAGCGCAAGCAACGGTTCGCGGATCGCCGAATGCAGGAGCGGGAGGAGGAGGAAGCGGCGCAATCGAATTACCGTGATCGAGGTAGATGGAGTGTGAATCGTTTCACCCCATAGCGAAGGAAGTGCGCGAACTCGGCTACGATAAGGACTACGAGGGATTGCTTCCGGAGGATTTTGCCAATCTGACCGAAGAGGAATTGCAGCTACTGGGCGGTGACGAAACGCACTCCCACTTGATCAAGGGTTTGGACTTGGCGCTGCTGGAGAAGAAGAGAAAGGAACTGGAGCGGCAGAAGGAGCTCAAGAAGAAGGAGGAGGAAACGGCGCTGTACATGATGGTGCTTTCCGGTTCGTTCCTTCATGGCTAGTTGAACACGAGGAGCTTCAAGACGGCGCTTGCCAGCAATATATACGACTGTCTCTTTTCAGGCAAGGAGCACCTGGAGGACGTGAATACCATAAAGTGGGACGCGGTCGGAGGAAGTGAGTCGTAGTAAAAAGCGAGAGTACTTCACGAAGGGACGCAACACCTACCCGCTGACGATTGAGGGCGATGTGGAGAGTGTGATGTTCTCGGCTCCCCCGACTACGGTCCACAGCAAGCAGGAGTCGTCTTCGTTCGATGCGCTGATGATGGACACCCTCGCGCCCTCCACGCTCGATTTGATCACCAAGTCGCTGGCGAACGTGGGGCGCGTGCAAACGAAGCACCGCAGACGGAAGGAGAAGAAGACAGTAAAGGCGGTGGACGAGGACCTGGACATGTTCGCGGATTGGCGTTGTTTGTTCAAACCAACAGAGCTACTTCTGCTGCATCTCACCACACCCGTATATGTGCATGATTGTATAAGGGACGACCGATTCGTCGCTGTACCGCTGCTTCACGTCGATCAGCAGATCATGAATCGCCTACTCCTCACGCACTCCCGCAAGCACCCACACTACTCTCTACAAGCTTCCGGTCAACGGCGCCGATGATGAAAAAGCAGAGCGCCGCCAGCGTGGTCGAATCGACATGTCGATCCAGCAGCTCCTTCAGCCCCTCTTGAACGAACGACAGGACGCCGTCCCCCTTCAGCACCTTCATCATGACGAGACGACTGGCGAAGTTCACGCTGTTCTTGGACAATCGCAGCAATCGCAACAGCTCCACGCACACACCACGGTCCTTGGTGGAATACAGCTTCTCCACGAGCGCATTTCCGATCAGCGGGTTCAACTCCATCATGCGACTCAGTTTCTCCGATTTCCCCTTTTCGACAATTCCCTCCTTCACCGTGCGCAGCAGTTGCTTGTAGGAAGAGCGCGTGCTCACCACCTACGACTTATTCATCTCTTCGGCGGGTACGGCGCGGCACTCGTTGTAATCGAGGAACGATTCGCAGCTCTTCTCAAAGAGCGAGGAGTCGCTCGGATCCAGCTCCTCCTCGATCGGCATAAACAGAAAGCTGTTGTGCTGAAGCGTCGGCACGACGAAGAGCATGTCCTCCCGCGATGGCATGCATGCGAAGGAGGGTCGCGAGAACGAGGGTGCACAACTAAGAACGCCCTCTCTGTCGCTCTCAAACACGGTGAGATACTCCGTCAGGTCCGGGAAGTCTGCAGATGATGCGAGCCCAAAGCAGTTACACAACGGATACGACTCTGCCACAAAGGAGAAGGAATTGAGTGACATGAACGGGAGGACGTCGGGCGACGACAGCTGCTCTCGGTAGTACTCGCGTTTCTGCTCCTCCACGATGCGCTTCAACTAGACGTGAGTGGATGACGGAACAGCGACATCCGCAGTCACGGGATACTGCGTCGTGACGAACTGCTCGTTCTGGAGCATCCAATTCGGCGTCAGCTAGGATAACAGCACGGACGGCAGATCCTACTTCGTACAGCGAATCCTGCATACTGTTTGTGCACAGCATATAGCACAGCCACCGCTCCATGCTGCTCTGTGTCTAATGCTCAAAGACGGAGGCCACCGACTACGGAGTCAAGTATATCGTATAGAATGAATTGAAACCGGGATCGGATCACGAGCGAGGAGTCCTCCCCCGAGTTCAGCAGAACCAGCGCGAGAAGCCGCTACACATAACCGATGGGGCGTCGCATCCGACATTCGAAATGGGGAGGAGATTGTCGCGAAGCAGACACAGCAGAAAGAGTCGGTAGTCTAGCGGGCGACAAGAACACTCGCTGTTCCGCAGTTTTGAAAACAAATCACATAGTCTGCTATCCGTTTGCTAGTCGTCACGACGGAGCGCAAATCGCCCACATGGAGTAGCGCAACAAAGTCATTCAGCCAGGACATTGCGATCGTCTTCCGTGTATGGCACGCCACTTCAATGTCGATGGAGCTCTTTTCCGGCCGGCACAACCCGTCGATAGCGAGTAATTGCCCTTCTTTTGCTGGGCGAAACGCTCCTTCAAGTCGGGAGATAGGAGCGAGACCCGCGGTTCTTCCGTCCATGTGTTTCTTGTTCACAGTTCCAGTGTTTGTTATTCAAATGGCTAAGAAATCGTATCAGGAAGTCGTGAGGGGGATCCGTACTGCGAAGGACCCGACGATGTACATTTCTGAGGTGCTGACCGAGATTCGTCAGGAAATCAGGGGAACCGACCGCAACGACAAGGTGATCAGTCTGCAGAAGCTGATCTACTTGAATCTCCTCGGATATAACTTCGACTGGGCTGTACCCACCGTTTTCGCCGCCCCCTAACGCAATAGGAGTTCCACGTCATCGAAGTGATGAGCCAGCCCCTCTACAAGGAGAGACGTGTCGGGTAGTTGTTTTGCCTTGTGTCTCATGGTGCAGTTACCTGGCTGCGACGGTGCTGATTCGCCCCGAGTCGGAGCTCTTCATCCTTTGTGCAAATACGCTGAAGAAGGCCTTCCTTTCAAAGAACAAGGTGTGTTTTGTCTCCGCGGCTGACGACTAGTACGACGTGGGTCTGGCGCTGGACTGCTTCAGCATGGTGGTGACGGAGGAGCTGGGTCGCGACCTGCTTCCGGACATCTTGAACCTGCTGAAGAGCAAGCGCGCGTTCGTGCGCAGAAAGGCCGTGCTGTGCCTGTTCCGCATCTACAGACAGTACCCCGCGTCGATCGAGGAGTTCTACACGCCGCTCGTGAACATGCTGGGCGATGCGGACATTTCCGTGCAGAGCAGCGCCATCAGCGTCATCAACGAGCTCGCCCGCGAGGACCCGTCGCGCTACCAGCAGCTCGCGCCCACCATTTACTCGCTCCTTCTGAACGTCGACAACACGTGGATTCTCATCAAGGTTGTGAAGCTGCTGATGAACCTCGTCACGCAGGAGCCTCGTCTCGCCAAGAAGGTTCTCGATCCCTTGGTGAAGATCGTCCGCACCGCCGAGACCAAGTCGCTTCTGTACGAGGCGATGATGGGCGTCGCGCAGTGCCTCATCTTCATGCCCATCAAGGAGGGCAGCAAGTTCGCCCGCGAAGTCGGCAAGGTGGCGGAACTTCTCATGGCGAAGTTCCTCGAGTTTGTGGAGGACGCCGACCCGAACCTGAAGTACCTGGGTCTCTGCGGTCTGCTGCGCCTGGTGAAGACGGCGCCCGCCGTCGTGGCGAAGAAGTCGTACATCTACGTGAACTGCCTGAAGGCGAACGACAGCACCATTCGCTCCAAGGCGCTCAGCCTCATCCAGGAAATCGCGAATCCCAAAAACCTCAAGAATTTGGTGGAGGACCTGATCACGTGTCTGCGGTCGGGCACGGAGTTCGAGATGAAGGAGGACATCATCAACGGCATCGTGGACATGTGCTCGCGCGACACCTACAAGAACACGCAGGACTTCGCCTGGTTCGTCAGCGTGCTGGTGGACCTCGCCAAGACGCGCGGCTCGCACAGCGGCGAGGTGATCAGTCAGCGTCTGATCGACGTGACGCTGCGCGTGCCGGCGGTGCGTCTGATGGCGGTGAACTACGTGCTGCCGCTGCTGCTCCAGCCCGACTCCGTGTGCGAGAACATGAAGTGCGTGCTGATCATATCCTTTGCCTTGTGGGACCCCCCTTCCTTGACCGCACGGTGCTGCGTGGATCGTGGGCGAGTACTCGGGCTACCTGCAGCAGGACCAGATCGCGAACGTGTTCGCCTCGCTGGCGTCGCCGTCCGTGATGTACCTAGCGCCCGCCATCCAGGCGACGTGCGTGTGAGGGTGTGTGGTGAGGCGTAGAATGCTCCAGTCGCTGCTCCAGGTCACGCTGCGCTTCATCTGCTCGCTGGGTTCGGGCTCCGAGCGTCCCGATTTCTTGATTTGGGTCATGGGTAGAGGCGGTGGTGATTAAGCGAAGCGTCACGGCGCACGCCTCGCAGTTCCTCTCCTCGCAGAGCGACGAGGTGCGCTACCGCGCGTCGCTGCTGATCGAGATCCTGAACGCGGTGTCGAGCTTCGACAGCGAGACGATTGCTATCGAGCAGCAGGAGGACGTGCAGAAGGAGATGCAACGCATGGAGGAGGCGCGCAAGGAAATGACGACGATGAACGAGAAGGAGTCGGCGAAGGAGGAGAAGCCCGCGGCGGCGGAGTCAGATGATGGTGAGCTCAACCTCGCTGGCGCGCTGGAGAACGAGGCGGAGTCGGCGAAGGAGGAGACCCCCAAGGAGGAAACGCCTAAGGAGGAAACGCCCAAGGAGGAGGTGCCGAAGGAGGAGGCGCAGCTGGGCATTCACCACCTGTCGGAGCTGCTGAGCCGGCTGACGGAGGAGCTGATGCCGGTGAGTGCGAAGGCGCAGAAGAAGGTGAAGATTCCTGAGGGTCTGGACCTGGACACGCCGATCACGAGTCTGGCGCTGGAGGTGGGCATGCGAGGCGGGAGTGAGGCGTAGAAGGAGGTGGAGCACACGCGCACCATCGAGTTCACGGACGGCGCGCTGTTCACGTACGTGAGCGAGAAGAAGGAGGAGAGTGGTCACGTGGGCGTGGCGAGGGCGTGTGAGGGATAGAGACGCCACAAGGGCAAGCACAGCCACCGTCACGAGAAGAAGGACCTCGACCAGTTCTATATCGGCAAGGACGACGACGACGACGAGGGCGAGGTGAAGGAGCTGACCCTGGAGGACGTGGGCGTGCCCGTGGTGGAGGGCAAGGAGGAGGAGACGCCTGCGGTGAAGTTCGAGGTGATCCGCGATGCCGAGGAGAGCTCGGACGAGGCGCCCGCGAAGGCTCCAGCGAAGGCGGCGCCGGCGGAGGGCGAGAAGAAGCATCGCCACCGATCGCATCGTCATCGCGACGAATCCGAGAAGAAGGAGGCTTCCGAGAAGGAGGCGGCCCCGGAGAAGAAGGACGACGGTTCTGTGAAGGAGAGAAAGCACAGACATCATCATCATTAAGGTGTTACGGATTCCGTTGTTTGTTCTCCAGAATGGGCTCGCATAGGAACAGGCACTTTAAGAGAAACAGGAAGCAGAAAGGGGACTGGAAGAACAAGGGATTCCACTCTCCGTTCCAGGGAGGAGTGAACGAGGTAGGGTTTTGTTGTTCGTGATGAGCTAGCATGCGCAAGGAAGCCGAAAGAACCTGATTAGCGATCTTCAGAAGAAGGGCTTGTTCATTCGCTCCATCGTGCCGGATGGGAATTGTTTGTTTCGGTAGGGTAGATGTGTGGGAATGAGCGGTAGTTCGTGCGCCGATCAGCTGTTCGGCGACCAGAACCGCTACCCGGAAGTGCGTCGAAACGCGGTCAACTACATAAGGAGTCACAAGAAGGACTATCTTCCGTTTATGGATCAGGACAGCGAGCCGTTTGAGCAGGTGCTTTTTGGTGGGGTGGGCTGACGGATAGTACGTGAATCGGATGTCGCATAACGGGACGTGGGGCGGTGATTTGGAGATCAACGCCATTTCTAACTATTACAAGTGCAACGTGGTTGTGTTTCAGGATCACAGGCCCAATTTGGAGCTGCAGGGGTTCCCGAAGGAGAATCGCGTGCTGCAATTGGCGTATTTTGGGTCGTGTCATTATAACAGTGTGCGTGGGAATAAGCCGGTGTCGTTGTCGAGTTTGTCGACGAAGGAGAACATTGTGATAAGGAAGGATGAGGAGGTGGAGAAGGAGAGGAAGGTGAAGAAGGAAGTGAAGAAGGGGGAGAAGGAGGAGGAGAGGAGGAAGAAGGAAGAAGAGAGAAAGAAGAAGGAAGAGGAGGTAAGGAAGGAGGAGGCAGAGAAACGGAAGAAGGAGGAGGCGGAGAAACGGAAGGAAGAGGAGGAAAGGAAAAAGAAGATGGAAGAGGAGATGAGAAGGAAGGAAGAGGAACAGAAACGAAAGGAAGAACAAAACATCAAAGAGAATGAAACTACATCAGAAACTACAACCCCTAAACATACAAATGAAACCATCCACAACCTCATTCATCGCAACTTCATGATCCTGAAGGAGGTGGAGAAGGAAGTGATGGAATCACAGCATCATCACCATCACAAGGGTGAGTGGTGCGGCGACCTCCCCTTCGATTCTCTCATCGAGCCGCGCATTCAAAGCAAGCTGTTGTGGATTGAGCGTGAAGGTCAATTGAGGACAGTTCTGCGCTTCTTGACGATGAAGTGTCCGTGTCATTCTGGGGCGTATTTCAAGTACTGCTGCTATCCGAAGATGAAGGTGTGGTGAGGTGTTTCCGTTGGCTTTGAGTTGTAGCATTCGGAGAAAGCGATACTATCTCAGCAAGTATAGGGTGTGAGGTGTTTCATTCGTGCTTTTAGATGGGTGTTTGTTGCAGAATGAGTGAAGTGTCGGTTAACAGATGAAGGCATCTGGAAGGAGTGGTATGACGGCTCTATTTCACAATCCCAGATTAACCCTTCCTGCTGAGAAATGGCGTACACAGTGGAAAGAGGATCATGAGGAATGGCGATATGTACACGGTGGATGGAAACACCAATAAGTAAAGTGAATTCGGAAATGCACCCACTTTCACCACACATTCTCACAATTTCTTTTCTATCATGGCAGGCATAGTTCCGGATAGCCGTTATAAGTTTGAAAACCGACTTGGCGAAGGGTATTGTCGTGATCGATAAATGAAGCGTAGGGGTTTTGGCGAAGTGTATGTGGCAAAAGACGGGGTATCGAATGATTTGGTGGCGATCAAGAGAGTTCGCGTAATGACGAATTCCTTGTCGTTGGAGAGTGAGTCGCGATTGCTGAAGGAGTGCGTATCGAAGTACATTGTTCGGTACTGTGATGTCGTCATGAAGGAGAATGAGTTGTGGGTTTGTCGTCTGTTGTGTAGGTAATGATGTAGATCGTGATGGAGTACTGCCATTGTGGTTCGATTGGGGCGTATTTGAGGAATGGGAATCGATTGAAGGAGGATGAGCTGAGGGAGGTGGTGAGTTGTTGTTTGCTGGGGTTGTCGTATCTGCATAACAAGAACATCATTCACAGAGTTCGTTTTCGTTGGAAGGGTAACGATTAGGACATCAAGCCCGACAATCTGTTCCTTTCGGAAAGCGGATTGGTGAAGGTGGGGGACTTCGGTTTGGCGATTCAGTTGGAACACTCCTGTTCCAAGAGAAACACGACGTGTGGCACATCGCTGTACATGGCGCCCGAAGTGTACGAAGGAGGCGCCGAATTGAAGAGTGACGTGTGGTCACTGGGAATCAGTATGATTGAGATGGCAGAGGGCAAGAATCCTTTTGGTGATTGCACATCGGCGCAGGTGATGAATCGTGTGATGAATAAGCCGTCACCTTGTCTCTCTTCGTCGGAGTGGTCGAGTGATTTGGTGGATTTCGTGAAGAGGTGTTTGGTGAAGGATGTCAAGGATCGCAGTTCGGTGGAGGAGTTGTTGCGGGTGGGTTGTGTTGTGATGAATAAGGACTAGCACCCGTTCGTGAAGGACGCTGTGGAGCGGATTGTGAGGAACGGGAAGTCTGTGTTGTTGTATGAGTTGGCAGACCGGATTGGGAATGTGGTGAGAGAAGGCGATATAACGCGTGAAAGGGAAGTGGTTTCGCAGAACGTGGTGGCGATGACGAGAATTGGAGAGCAGGAAGAGTGTGGGTTAAAGAACAATGAGCATGTGTTGGTGGTGAATAGTGATGAGGACATGATTCGGATGGATAAGCGTACTGAAGTGATTCGCGTATCGAATGGCGCGTGTAACGACCCCGATATTGAAGAATGGGCTCTCAAGTGTTCTTCGCGATTGAGAGAATTGGTGTTGTGTGACGATTGCCTCCAGTACGTGTGTGAATTGAAGTTGGTTGGATTTGTGAGTCTGGAGAAGGTGGAGATTGGAATGAAGTGCTTTTCAAGAAGCGAAGAAGGCGTGTTTGAGGTGAGTGAGTGCAACAAGCTGAAGAGTGTGAGAATGGGGAGTGGATGTTGTGTGAAGTGGAGGGAGTTTGTGATGAAGGATTGTGGAGTGGAGGAAGTGCGAATTGGCGATGGTTGCTTTGTGAGTTGTGAGAAGACGGTGTTTGAGAGTAAGTGTTGTTGTGTGAAGTGATGACTAGATTTGAGTGACTTGAGAACTCTCTCTCTGGGACAGAGCGTATTCTGCGGGAATGAGGAGAAGAGTGTGTTGCGAATGAAGAGTTGGGGATGTGTGTGGGTGTGATGAGAAGACTTGCCTTCACTGAGTGAATTCACGGGACGAACGCGCGCTCTTCGGAACGTGAAGGAGGTGGAATTGGAAGACATTCCGAAGCTGACGAAGTGCACGCTGTTGACGGCGTTCAAGTGCGTGGAGAAGGTGAAGATGAGGAATGCTGGAGACATGGAAGGAATGGAGGTGTTGAAGAATGCTACGGAGAAGATGGAAGAAAGGAGAAAGAAGGAAGAAGAAGAGAGAAGAGAAGCGATGAAGAGGAAGGCAGTAATTGCGAGCAAGATGGATTGGGATGGAATTGATCGCACCGTTGGCCGGATTACGATACATAACAACCGTTGCAACGAAGAAACCTTCGTTGTGCTTGATTTCAGTAGGTGTGTGTACCTGAAAGAACTCAAGATTGGAAATGAGTGTTTTATGTATGTGGAAGAAGTGAAGCTGATTGGTTTGAGTGAGCTGGAGAGTGTGGAGATCGGAATGAACAGTTTCACTCAACACAAGGACAGTTATGGTAATGATCCAAATCGTCATTTCTATTTGAGGAACTGTCCCAAGTTGAAGTCATTGAAGATAGATCGTAACTCCTTCTCTGATTACACTGTGTGTGAGATTGAGAACGTGGATGCATTGGAGGAGATTACCATGATGGGTGATAGGGAATGGGGGTATTGGAGTGGAGATGCATTTAGGAGTTCCAGTTTCTATTATGCTTCATTGGAGTTGAAGAGTATTCTCATTCACAATGAGTGATGACTAGACTTGCCTTCTCTCAAATCACTCAACTTTGGTAGAGAAGCATTCTGTAAGTGTTCTCGTGTTGTGTTTGAGAGTGAGTGATTGTGACGTGAGTGATTGACTAGACTTGCCTCAACTGACGTCCTTTATTATGGATGCAGATGCATTTATGTTCACCGATGATGATGTCTTAAGCACACTGATATTACGAAGTGATTGTTTGATTGTGAATTGATTGACTAGACCTACCCAAACTCACCTCACTTACAACCAATTATACTCAGTTGAATCGTGATTTATGTGGTGTTACAATCTACAGTTCCACTTTTGCAAATCCTCATCACATCATTCTTGAGGGTTCTTGCTTCTCAAGTCAACTGATCCCTAGACATGCCTAATCTCACTACTGTCGATCTTCATCGTGCTTTCCTAAATCGGAACGATATCACGCACAACAGTCGTTCTCGCACTTCTCTTTGATTCATAGACATTGGAGGACTCGAACGTTATATCCATAGAGCGCCGTCTCCTCCTTCTGACATTTGTTGTACTATCCTCTCCCCTCTTTCCAACAAACACCCCAATAATGATAATTCCTCTCAAACGCCAAATTCTGCTCCTGCGACCGCACAAACCGAATCTTCGGAATCAGAATCCCCGCATCTACTCCTCACACACTCCACCACCCCACACTCTTCACCCTCAAATCTTCATTGAAATAGAACGCCTTCGGCAGCGACACGTTCCACAGCTTCGGCGCGTCTATTCATCACCATCTCCCCCCACACGCACTCTCCACAACAATGTGGTGGCAGCGATCGAACGCGTCATTGAAACCCTCTTCTCCAGCAAAGCTCATCAACGTCTTGAGTTCCGGCAGGTCTATTCCGTCACCTCCACACCCCTCTCACACTTCGCAGAATCAACGTCGAATCCGTGTTCTTGTCGAACGTGAACACATCGCTCCCGAGAAGAATCGTTCCGATTTTCGGCAAATCTATCTCTCACTCACACACTTCGCTCCCACTTTCCAACACCACACGCTCGCATAAGAAGAACGAGTCAGAACCCAGAACCAGCCCCGCCAAACTCGGTAAATCTGTACATCACTCCTCCTGTTCGATGAAACTCCTCAGCTCCAACGAAGCGCGCCAGAAGTTGTAGCCCTCGCTCTCGCCTTCCATGTTCCACTTTCCGAACGAGATCTTCTTCAACGCGGGGTTGTTCGCGATGTCGCACACCATGAAGTGTCTGAAACAGTGGTGGCCCCCGCACAGCTCCAGCAGTCGCGGACAGTCGCGTATGTGCAGCTGGTAGTCAGGGTTCTTGGAATAGTAATCCATGGAGCTCTGGAAGAAGCTGTTGTGGCCGACAGTGACGCTCTCCAACTCCGCCATCGCGACTAGCTTCAGCACACGACAGCAGGCGAAGCACTCCTTGCCGACGGTCAGCTTGCGCAGCGCCGTCAGACAGCTCAGGTCCATCACAGCCCACTTCTCGTCGTTGCAGCAGCCGCTCTTCACCTCCAACTCCTCGATGTGGCTGTGCAGAAGCACCGTCTTTTCGTTGTGGGGCGTGATTGTCACCTTCGCCTCCACGCGCTCGCCCTCCACCCACTCGCCGTCCACCAGGACGTCGTTGTTGCGGTCGCACTGAACGCCGCGACCACATCGCTGTCCGGCACACCACTCGCCCTCGTATTCCACCACCTCGATGTCGGAGTAATACTTGCGACCCCAACACACGTTCACGTCTCCGATACGGAAGCCCTCGTACTCCATTCTGTTGTTTCTGTCGTACACCACGCCCCAGCCACACGGCACGTCGTTCAACACATCACCCTCCCAACGCTCGCCTGCGTCGCTCAAGTCCACAATCTGGTTGTGCTCCACCTCCTCCACGCGCCTGCCCGTCGCCAGCAGCAGCGCTCGCGTCTTCCGGTCCGCCACCACCACCTCCTTCTTGCACACACTCACCACAATCGAGTCGAAACAGGACACAACGCCCTCAGCCACCTGCGGTCCGCGTGGAGTCATTGTGTACCGAAACAGCGAGTACGGGTCTGACGAAACGCCCTCGACTGTCTTCGCATCGCCGTGAGTGGGCAGCTTGCTGTAGATTGCGCGGAGAAGGAAGGAACACCCGACGCGATTCACGCGCTGAATTGACTCTCGGATGAAGGGGTGCTACTCATAAGGCGAGGGTCGCCAAACCGTACAAGCATAATATCTCTTAGCGAGGGCCTGTACTTTGCGTTGGTCGCGATACAGCAGTTCATGAAGTCAACCAAGTCAAACGACCACTTGGAGGTGAAGGAAAAGGTTTGACAGTTGATCATTTCTGCCATACTCATTCCAAGCGACCACAGATCGCTCTGCTCCACGCATTTACCCTTCAGGAACTCTGATGGGACGTACTTTGTCACATTCTGGCTTTTCAGTCCGCGTTCCATCAGCACCGTCTCCAAACCAAAGTCACTGAGCTTGATTCGTCCCTCTTCGCTCAGAAAGAGGTTCGTTGGCTTGATATTCTATCAAATGAAGTCAGGGATAAAGCCATACACAAAAACGAATTCCCTGCTTGTGGAGATCCGCGATGGCGAGTAAACAGCAACTCACGATTTCCCGAAGCAAAAACTCATCAAATGGACAATACACCGTCAAGAGGGACGCAATCGATACAGAAGGGGAGTACTCCCTGTCACACTACACGTGAAACAACGTAGAAACGGGAACAGTTATGCCGTTTTCTGTCCTTGTCACATTGTAATACTTCAGGATGTAATCGGATGTGCACTGCTTCACCAATTCCACCTCTTTGGCAATCGCGTCAGAATACTGTGGCTCTGCGATTTCCTTTCGTACGAATTTGGTGTCGTTTTCGCTGTCATCGCATACGAATGTCCTTCCAAGTGTTCTACTCCATTACTCTCATTAAGAGCAAATACCCTTCTCCAATGAATTCTTTCATGATGCGAATACAATGGTAATGCAAATGGGCGAAAAGGAAGGAGAGGAGGAATGATGTGGGAATGGAGATGGAGAAGGGAATGGCTGGGAGGAGAAGTGGTAATGAAATGCATTCAGAGGGTCGTAGTTGTGTTGATGGAATGTGGATGTCTGGGTTTCAGCCGATGGTTTTCGCAGAACGGATTATGTGAATTGGAAAGAGTGATTATCTCACCGATATCGGATTCTGTTCCCTTGATCTCCATAGATGGATAACCGCGGCAAATCGTCTCTCTTGGAACTCGATTCTCATTCATTGGAATTGATTCCTTATAGCTATAGTTTGCATCTTGACTCCATTGACGTAGTTATGAAAAAGAGAACGACGAGACAAAGTGAAACTGAGAACGAGAACAGCGATAATTTGTCTTGGAATGACAAGGAGAATGACGAATAGAAAGAGGAGTGAATCGATTTCAGCCCCGTCTTCAGTAAATGGAAATCAACCACTCTTCCCTCCTTCTTTGACTGTGGATTGCATACAGCACGCTTCAAGAGATGAATTAATCAAGATGGTTTCGACTAATCAACACTTCTCCTTCCTTCTCTTCCCTTCTTGCGATTTCAAGGTGGATGAAGGTATTATTGAATTGAATGAATCGATGTTGATGAATATTGGAAGAGAACGAGTGGTTGTTGTGGATGTAAGAAAGAAGGAAGTGATAAGAGTGGATGGAGCGGATTTGAGTGGCATCGTGCATGATGCCATTCTTGATTTGAGCGTGGATGGGGATCGCTGGGAGGGCGATGTGTTGAACGGTGAACCGTGTGGTTGGGGCGTGCTGTTTAACGGAAACGATGAGAGAGTGTATGAAGGATTCCGCATTGGAGAAGTGAACGTGTGCTATGGTGCTCATTACTACTCAGACATCTCTATGGTTGAGTATGAGGGTGAAATCTGTAAAGGAAGGAGAGGTGGACGCGGTATGCAATATGACCGAACTGGCGTTGTTGTGTATGATGGTGAGTGGTCGCTGGATGAGCGTCTGGAGACGACAGTGACAATCCCTCCAGAGAACGGATTGTTTCACAACCGCGTTGAAGAGCTGGTTGTGAGCGATGGCTACTGCAGCGAAGAACTGACCGTGCTTGACTTCCGACCGCTTCCTTTCCTCAAGTCACTGAACGTGGGAGACAACTGTTTCAAAGGCGTGAATAGCTTCAGGCTGGTTGGATTGAGTGCGTTGGAGAGCGTGGTGATAGGAGAGGATTCTTTCACGAAGGATGGTTTTGCGAATGACCCGAATCGTTTTTTCCTACTGACTGACTGTCCTTCGCTGAGACAATTGAGGATTGGCTCTGGCTCCTTCTGTCACTTCGCAGTGTGCGAGATTCAGCGTGTGAATGCGTTGGAAGTGATTCAAATGGGTGACACGAGTCATTACTGTAACTGTTTCTATCGTGCGTCGTTGGAGTTGAAGAGTCTGATTCGAGCTGAGGAGTGAGGACTAGACATGCCTTCTCTCAAATCACTCACATTCGGCAATGCTGCGTTTCATGACTGCGCTCACGTCGCGTTTGAGAGTGATTCCCCATCATGCACGTGATTGAATAGACCTTCCCGAGTTGCAATGCATTCAACTGGGCTACACGGCCTTCGAGTTCAGGAGTGACGCTTCAAGCTCACTGGTCCTGCGAAGTGACTCTCATCGTGTGATGTGATGGATTAGACTTGCCCAGGCTCGTGTCCCTCCAAGGTGACGAGGACGACAGCTCCACCTTCGCTAATCCTCGTCATATTGTTGTTGAAAGTGGTTTCCCCAACAGTGGAATGAGGTTTAGATATGCCGAATCTCAGCGATGTGGTTCTCTCGTGCCAGGCATTCCTGTATAAGCGAGATCTTACAGTGGACAGTTCGGACAGTTGTATCGCATGATGAATAGACGTTGGTGCGCTGAGGGAGTGTTTCACAACATGGCGTTGCAAGGATTGCGAGGACTGGAACAGCATCGACGATTCGCTGGTGGAGACGCTTGTAGTGAGTGACGGCTGTCTTGGAGAAGAAAAGGGAAAACTGGACCTGAGTCACATGGTGCACTTGAAGTGTGTGAGAATTGGGAATCATTGCTTCGGTAACGCGAATGACGTGATCATCACTGGCTTGCGTGAGTTGGAGAGCGTGGTGATTGGCGATCACTGCTTTGCAGCAAAGAAGAAGAATATCTTTGGCTTCGAGTTGAAGCGTTGCTTCCATTTGTGCGACTGTCCCAAGTTGAAGGAGTTGAAGATCGGTTGTTTGTCGTTCTCGGTGTTTGGAGTGTGCAAGATCGAGAATGTGGATGCGTTGGAGGTGATTCAAATGGGAAATTTGAATGGATGGAGTTACAATTTCGAGCATGCTTCGTTGGAGTTGAAGAGTGCTTTCATTCACAATGAATGATGACTAGACTTGCCTTCTCTCAAATCACTCGTCTTTGGTGTTAGGGCATTCTGTGAGTGTTCCCGTGCTGTATTTGAGAGTGATTGATTGTGATGGGAATGATTGACTAGACCTACCTGAATTGACTTCTATTCGATTGGGTTCGAATGCCCTCCGGTTCAAAGATGCTGGTTCAAGCACATTGATCATGCGAAGTGTTTCTCATCGAGTGAATTGACTGATTAGACTTGCCCAAGCTCAAATCACTCACTAGTGACGACTATTCATTTCATTTTCCTCGTTACATCACGCTTGAAGGTGGTTTTCCTCAGTTAACACATGACACGTAGATATCCCGAATCTCACCAACACAGTCCTTCCAAACGCATTCACTTACAAAAAGAAAACAACAGTTACTGGAAGTACTCACTCATTCCCAACATCACGCATAGACGTCGGAGAATTGAGGAAATATGTTAGGGAGGAAGAGTAAATCGTTTCTTGTTGTTCCGCTTGTTTCTTAATCAAAACGAATCCTCCTTCTTGAATACCTCACATTCTTCTCCATTCATTTCACGCCTCCTCCATTCCATCAAACCCCCACTCCATTAAATCATCACCAATCTCTCCCTTCTCACTAACAAACACCCCACAGCAAATACACAGCAAACGCTCAACCGCGACGACGTCTTCT
>ERZ1106948.369-NODE-369-length-22017-cov-28.910892_pt1 | contig 22017 bp, 23 predicted proteins | sample MGYA00403673_ERZ1106948 | MGnify/ENA primary metagenome ERZ1106948 (study PRJEB35170, sample SAMEA104062409) | human gut metagenome | biome: human gut; feature: human-associated habitat; material: faeces | place: Denmark | collected 2012-05-07 ...
CTTCATCCAGCCATTTCCTAAAGGACTCATAAAACGAAGGAATGGGCGTTGCCATGTAGAATACAACCTTGCTCACATTCACAACTCGCTGAAACGCAATCCAGCTGCGCAATTCGGCGATGGTGTTGTAATCACTGATGTAGCTGCACGTAACGAGCGGTAGAGGCACTGGCTCAGGGACAGAAACACACGCGTGTACATTCGAATAGGTCCGGTTCTGAACGAGGTTTCGCAGCGTGATCGTGACGATATCGCCCTGCTGATACTGGACGCTAGTCGGTACATCAAAGAAGAGCTGATTGCAACCAGCCAACGGAGAGCCCTTGTCGAATTGGTTGGGATACACGCGACCCTCGAATTCCAAGGTGAACTTGGTGTGCAACTCACTGCTCCTATACCCCAAATGCATGGAGGAGATGGTAATGTAGATAAGGAGATGACGGTCTTTGAACACGGGGTTGACGTCCACCAAAAAGGGCTGTCTGAGGTCGCTGGTAACCGTCTTCAGATAGGCAGTGTAGTTGGAACAGATCCCTGGTGAAGCTGCATGGATATGATTCGTTCTCTCAGGAGTCATCTACTGTGAAGGAGATACAGGGATAATACCGTTGGCTCGTCTGAGGGTGCTGATTCCTCGACTCCTTGTGCAGCAGGGAGAGAACTGGTTCTCTTTGTCGAAGATGTCTAGGACATGAGAATGAATACGCGATCCCTTCTTCCTTCTCTCTGTTTGAGACCCCTTGCTTTCTCACTGCTAATACAGTACAGGTATCATCCTATTTCCTAAGGCGAGTCAAATGGAGCTACGATGGAAGAATAGGAGCGAGGATGCAGCGTGAGCTACAACTGAGAACGGAATCAGCTGAAATACGATGAAATAGGTTACAAATAATAAATAGACGCGAATGATCATTGAATCGATGGGCTTGCTCGAATTGAATGACATGGAGGACACCGCCTCTATATTGCACAGCATTACGCACAGAACGAGACGGGAAATCAAACATTGCAGCTCTACTAACAAACAAACCACCCCAATAGATATCGCAACAACTCCGCCACAACGGTCACACTCAGACTGTTGCCAACCAACTTCGCTCGCTGATTCTCGTTCACTTCATCAGGAAAGGTGAAGGACTCGGGAAAGCCGTGCAACCGCTTCATTTCATTACTCGTAAAGTAACGAAGATTCAGCGACAGCAAGTTCTCCATGTCGCGGCAGATCGGCGCATCTTGGAAGGGTTCGGTCGTTTGGAGGAGGGAACCGGTCCCCGTGTGATATTTCCGATACGCTTTTGTGAAACAGCACGAAAAACGATCCTTCGGCGACACGATATCCAAAACACGTCCGGACTTCTCCAGCACGCGTTTCGGAACACGATACTGTGTGATGTCGTCTCCCAATACCACTGTGTTGTCTAAGAAGCACTCGATTGGCTTGCAGCTCGCATTTAGCGAATTCCACAATTCTTGTGATTCCTTGGTTCCCATCTCCGCCGTCCCGTTCTTGTACTGGATATATACACAGCTGCTCATTAGTGGAATCCAAAACGCTCACTCTTTGTTTCCGGGAATCACTCTCAAACACTGATGCAAATGTGGCGTGTTCTCGGGAACCTCGGGAAAGGGGAGAAGACGAGCCACCAAGAAGTAACGATCACGCTGGTTCGGAATTCCAAACTGGTTCGGCGAGAGAATGAACTCCTGGACGTGGTAATCGCGGGCCTTCAGCACCTCCATGAGTCGCTCTCGACTCTCGCTCCTTTCAAACCCCTCGACGTTTTCCAACAGGATGTGCTTCGGAATGTGCTTCACCTCTCCCAAGAGGGAAATGATGTGGAGCAACCCGTCCGATCGCGAGTCCGAACAGTCCTTCTTCATTCCTTGGCGTGTGTGTGGCTGGCAGGGTGGACTCAGCAGCCACATATCGGCTTCGTACTTCTCAATCTCTTCGGGACTATCCATGACTATTCCCCTCGAATGGCTACAGGATGCCGGTGATGTCCCGTTGAATATAGGGGACGGAAGGGTAGTTGTGGTGGTAACTAGCGTTTAAGCGACGACAAAGCAAACTACACTAGGTAGGCGTTCGGATTGATGTCGAATGAAGCGACCACCGTGCTTTCGGGGCTCACTTCGCTCAAGGCAGCATGAAGACCGCCAATGCCGCTGAAGAATTCTAACGCCCGTATTGACATTGACTGTTGGGTTGCTTCTCGCAAAGGGTCTCCAGATCGCAAGAAAATGGCGCTTTCAAGTTGGATGAAACGCCCTTCTCAACAAAAGCAAATAACTCGCTGTGTGGGTTGTTCATCGATTCGTTATTTGCATATTCCGAACGTCGTGATATAGAATAGTGAAACGATGAGATTGTTTAGTGAGGAATCGCTGTGGCTGGCGTGATGCGTAGTTGGTGGACTCAATCCGGATGTAACGGAATCGGATATAAAGGGGAGGTTTTCGGCAGTGAAGGGAGTCACAGTGACTGCGGTGGACATCATAATGCGTGAAGATGGAGTCTGCAAGGGGTTTGCGTAGTGTTTTCCTGGTGTGTCTCATCGCGATAGCTACATTAATACGGACTGTGACAGCGAGGACGCGATCGCCAAGTTGATCAAGCTGTATAACGGTGCAAAGTGGAAGGGGAAAGTGCTGAAGTCGTTTTAAACGTAAAGTGGTGAGGAATAGAGTGGAAAAGGCAAAGCCGTCCTATTTGGAGAGGATGCATGAAGATGATCATCCGGAAGAGGAAACGAAGAAGGAAGAGGAGGAGACGGAGGAGAGAGCTCCGATCTCGGGCATTCCAGACACACTGATGATTCGCAAAACGAAGCGAAAGTTCATCGTCGTGTCTCTTCACACAATCCACCGCGACGAGAAGGGAAACATTCTGTCCGTTGGTGGCTCAACGGACTTTGATTCCGATGCCGTCGCCTCCAAGCCCGATACCGTGAAGGTGGAATCGAAACAGGACAAGGAAGGCGCTCCCGTCTCCACACGCAAGTAATCGAGTCCTCTCCTTCTGAATCGTAGACATCGCTTCATCCAACCCGAAGTGACTGTTTTCGAGAACGCGGATGTGATTAATACGGATCGCGATTTGTGGGAAGCCCTCAAGACTCCTGAACGCACCCTTCCCTCCTTTGCTGAATCCACTCCCTTCACGACGAGCTCGATTCAAATTGTTGGGGAAGCCCCTCACGAAGACGCTCCCGCCAAGCCGTTCAAGAGCTCCATCCAAATCCTCGACGACACTCCCTCTTCAGCAAATGGCGGGAAGATCATCTCCCTCGATGAAACTCCTTCAACAGATGGAGGGAAGATCATTTCCCTTGATGAAACTCCTTCAACCGATGGCAGGAAGATCATTTCCCTCGACGACACTCCTTCAACAGATGGCGGGAAGATCATCTCCTTCGACGACAACCCCAACGAAACGGTGTTCATATCGGAAGAGAGTCAGCCGACGACCCCGATCCCCGCACTGCCGTCGTGGCTGGAGGAGGACTCGTCGACGGAGGAGGAGGAGAAGGCTGCGCTGGCGACGCAGGTGCCGTGCTGCTCGACGGGCGAGGAGGGAGTGGGGAGCAACAAACGCGAGTGGAGGGAGAAGCACGAGGAGATTGAGTGGAAGCGGAAGCGGCTGGAGGAGGAGGAGGGAAAGGACGAAGAAAAGGAGGGAAATGAAGACGAAGAGAATGTGGAGGGTAACGTTGGCGCGAGGGAGTGAGGCGTAGATGTGGATATAACCGCGGAAAACGAAAAGTACACCAACATTCTGCATTCCGTGCTGGGCGTGGCTCCCAAGGTGGAGCCCCCATCTATTGACGCCACGCAGGTGCAGGCGCCGACGCAGCCGATGAGTTCGTTGTTCGAGGAGAACCAGGCGTCGTCGTTCTCGCTGTTCAACTTTATGCCGGAAACGAAGAATGAGGCGGCTCCTGCTGAGGAAGCGGAAACGCAGGAGGAGGACAAGAAGAAGTGAATGTGCATCGGCATTGTGAATTGTAGTGTGCTGGACGTTCTCGCGCCCACCGCGTGGTACAACGAAAGAAAGAACAGTGTGAAGACAAAGGTAGGGATTCGGAAGCGCGTTGAGCGTAGATGCTGTCCGTGCCGATTCTGGCGGGAAAAGAGAAGAAGCAGATCCCGCGGGAGTTCGACAAGTTCTTCTGCCGCACCGTACAGCCCGATTGGTTTGGCGTAACGAACAGAGATCGATGGAGGATGTTGAGCAGGAGTGGGAGAAGTTGCGCCCGAGCTTAATCAACGACTACGAGAAGAAGAAGAAGGACTCCAAACGGTCTTGGAAGCAGAAGCCGACGGACAGAAAGTATCGGAAGGACCGAAAGTAGTTTTAGTTTCGTGGGTTTCTCACAAACACGATCATTCACTTGTATCCGTGTCTTCCGTGTCTTCCACGGCTTCGTCGTCAACTACACTACTAACACACACCTTCTTGGAGGCTTTCTTCGATGTGGACCTTGCCCGCTTCTTCTGCTTCATTTCTTCGTCTCGCTCTTCCGTGACCTCCTGTCCGTCCAAATAACGGTTCTTCAGATTGCCCAGCCAGAATGCGTCCTCGGCGCCCTCCTTCTTCAACGCCTCCTTGATGACATAAATCATCTGTTCCAGCTGCTTCTTAATCTTCGGAACATACGTGAGAATGGAAGACTCCTTGGTCACTTTGGCATGCGCACACAGACTCTGGATTTGTCGCGTGCAACGCTGCACAATCTTGATGAGAATCATGATATCGGACGTGAAGCGGGTTAGCAGCTTCTTCAGGAATGACCAGCATGGACCCAGGAAGAAGGTCATGAACTGCCCAAAACACTTCACAATGTGCACGAGAATCGCCTGCTTGTCGTTCTTCTTCGTAATCGAGACGACCACTTCCAGCAATGCGAAGTGCTTCTTCATCTCCGTCAGCATCGCCTGGCAAGCATCGTCATCCACGAGCAACACCTCGTTCACCTTCAGTCCCTCGATCGACTGCACCAACTCGTCGCACACCGAAACGAAGAAACCCGCGAAACTGTCGCTCGTCAGAGTTTTGATGGACTGCTGTGCGTCGCGCACCGCCGCCGCCTCCGCCACCTCCTTCTCCTCGTACATCATATCGTTCTGTCTGCTGACGCACTACACGTAAACACGCCATTCCACTTTTCACCTCGATTATGGTTGCGAGTCGCACCACGGGCTCCTTCGCGAACACGACGGCTGTGTGAAGCAAGAAGGCAATCGCGGGCTTCAGCGACGACGGCGTGCGCCTTCCCTCAATCGAGTCGCGTTTCAGCACCAGAAACGCCTCCTCGCTCAGTTTGGCGAACAGGTCGCTGATCCCCGAGTCCTTCATCACCATCGGATTTCCCACCAACTGCGCGTCCCGCTCTTTCGCGTCGCTCACATCCACGCTCTCCTCTCCCTTCAGGTGCAGATACACGCCCACTTGGCAGAAGAACAGGCTGTAGATGAAACGAAGAATGGCCAAATTCGTGTCGAAATCGGGCAGCTTGGAGATCTGTCCGAAACACACCTTGCACATTCCCGCCACAAACGGCGTGATTTGGTTCACCGAGTACAACTGCTCCTTCTTCGCCTCGCGGTTCGGCGCCAACACGAAATCCTTCGCCTCGTCCTCGCTGCCGCCGCAGATGGCGGCAACAGTTCCCACCAAGTCGTGAGACAGCATCCAGTCGCATATCTCGGAGGAGGACACGACGGATGTGAGGATGTTCAAAATCGAGCAGATTAGTGGAATGACCAAATTCCTCCTGAATACCTCATCATTCTCCACTCCCTCGTTATCCTCCTCGCGCTCCAGGTACAGCGCCACACACCGCGTGTATATCACTGACAAGCTTGTCAAAAACGACGAAGACAGGTTGGGGATCCACTCCTGCACCAGCTCCAACTGCTCCATCTACCACTCAACCATGCCAGAAATCGCGACTTTTTTCGCACGCGTGATGGGCGAAGCCTGGACTTGTTTGGCGACGGCGTTCACGTCCTCGACGACCAGACGAAGCGAGGGGAGCGACAAGAAGGTGTACTGCAGGTCGGACACGGGTAACACACGAAGCACGCGATCGTCGCGCACGATGTGGATGTCGTTCCAACTGGGAGTGAGGGAAGAACGAAACGCCCACCTGAAGAGATGACAAATATGGGGGGAGAAGGGGGGCACTTGGAGGGAAAAGCTGTTCTTGACGTTCTTCGCGCGCGGCTTGGCGAAGGCTTCCAGTCCCGCGGGAACAAACGGAATGCCAAAAAGCGCGACGGTTTTGTCGAAGTCCGCGATGAGTTCGGGAAGCACTGCAAGTCGCTGGCAACACTACAATGAAACTCCCACTCCAAAACCACCTCATATCGCACCGTCTCATCCTCGCACTCGCAATACACCTCCACCACCGTCTTCAGCCACAGAATCTCGCTCAGCTCGCAGAGAACCACCACATCGCGCGTCTCGCTGTTCAGGTCGTCCAGCAACACGTCGCTGTCGTAGCTGCGCACCGGACACCCCACCACCGCGTTCACGTGCTCCAGCCACGTCGTCGGGTTCACACGTCGCTCCGCTGTCACCACCAGACGCAGCAGTGCCGGCAGCAGAAATACCGCCTGTTTCTGCCGCAGCGAGGACTCCGCGCACAGCCCCAGCAGATTCACGCACACCGTCGCTTTCTAACACTCACTCCACACACCACGACCCACCTCGCCCAGCAGGTTGTACTTGGCTTCCGAGGGCACGTGACCGTTGCACACGTCGTCGAAACTCCCGCCACTTGGAGGGAAGTCCAACAGGTACTGCGAGTCCAGCAGAGACGCCGCCTGCTCCTTGATTAACTGGGAATGAATGGAATTCCAAAAACCGACCTGATTTATGCTATCCGAAAAGTGGTTCGCCTCGACGCCGAGCGTCAACTGCTGGTAGAAAAATAGTCTCGTTTCCGGCAGATTTCGGGTCGATTTCTGGCAAAACAGGAAGAGACTCTTCACGCTCTCTTCCTCTTCGTGGTAGTATCGAAGCACCGAGCAGCACCCCAACACCCCCATCTTTTGATGGTTCGTGTCCTTCATGCCCAAGTACTTCCTCACCAGAATCAACAACTCGTTCACCATGCTCGACGAGGCGTCGTTTCCCGCGGTTAACTGGCACAGTACGGAGAAGAGCGTCGTGACCTGAGCGGTGGTGAGTCGCTCTGCGAAGTCCAACACGCCTCGGATGAAGACAGTGTACTTGGACAGCTCGGACTTGTTCTCGGGGTTGGCGGCAAGGGTTTGAAGAACGCTGAGTCCGACAGTGACTTCGGGCCCTGCGGTGGAGGGCGCGTCGGCGGAGGCGTAAGAGATGGTGGAGGAACCGATTTGTGTAATGAGCGATGAGATTAACTGAGAGTCAGTTTAGTGGGGAACCCATACTTCTTGCTGGTGGAGAGGGTGCTTGAACTCGCCCCAACAACACACGAACAATGACTCAGCCAGCTTTTGCGCGTGCGGCGATGACGACTTGGCCAAAATCTCCCCGATTCTAGGCATTATCCTCTTTTCCCTCCACTCACTGAATGAGTGATTTGAACACGGGCAGTAACGCCACGCCGTTCCCCTGAATCGCCGACACGAACAACGACGACGCCGACAGTCGCGTCAGCTTTCGGGTCAGAAACCGCGTGACGGCGTACGACTGAAGCTCCTCCTTCAGCAGAATCGCAACCACCCACACATCGATCGGCGCCACCTCCTCCACGGCGAGCGTCGCCAACAGCTAACCATCAATCCCTTTCACGTGACGTGCCTTCGCATAACACTTGGAGATCTCGGGACGCTGCTGGATCGAGGTGAACAACTCCTCGAAAATGCTGGACGCGATGCTGGTGTTTCCTGCGGGTGAGAGGCGGAGAGAGGGAGTACCTTCCCATTTATGGGGGTCGCACGATTTGCGGATCACGTTGAGAATGGTGATGATCTCGCTTGAAGGCTTGACCGTTCCCGGAATGGGGCAGACGCGAAGGAGGAAACGTATCTATCGAACAAGAAGAATGAGAGGACGTACAACGCTCGGCAGGTCCGCCAGTGGCGTGGATGCGCACGCATTCATGAAGATACTTAGATTGTCAGAGAATTGCTTCTCCGAGAGCCGGAGATTCTCCAGCGTGGAGAAGATCACCGAGCAAAGCGAGGAATCTGTCTGCAGAAAGGCAATCAACTCTCGCACTGCCATCTACACACAGTCAGTTTAAGAACGAAGCGCACACTTCTTGCAAACTGTCGTAGACGAGTTCGGGAAGGAGATTGACGATCTCGATCTGGACACTGCGTGAACAGATCTAGTCTCGGAATCAGAGAACACAAAGTACGGAAAGCGTTTCGAGAAGACCCGTTACGAGACTGGAGCAATCGGACACGAAGTCGAGCCATTTCAGTTGATTCAGCAACAGACTGATGACCGAGCTAGAGCCGATCTCCTCGTCCGAATGCTCCGTGATCTACGTGACACAGCGTGACAACGCATTACCTTCTCCAATATGAACTTGATCATGGGCACTTGCATGTAGGGAACGCGCATGAACAGTCTGCACACGCTGTCCTGACTGAAGGACGAGTAGGACGTTTCTAGTCGTCATCGGACGGGAAGATCCATACCATCACCATCCGGCTTGATCTCTTTCAGCGGAGTCAAAAATCGTTTCAGCTCTTGCGTATCGCTCACGGCGGACTCGATACCTACTCCTGAGTCATTCGAAACGAACAAAACTGCTCATAATCGTGGCTGCTTGACTCTCCGATTCGATTAGCGAGCGAAGCGTGCAAAGAGACTGAAAGATGTCGGGACTTGTGTAAGAGTCTACGCCTTCACTGCCACTCGCGTGTCCTACCATTTGCAAACGAGATTTGCGACGAAGAAAGCAGCGTTTTGTAGTCTGTTTCCTGGACATCCGCCTTTTGCGTATTCGATGGCGAAGACACCACCGATGCAGTTGTTGATCGAACAGAGCTGCGCTTTCTCGTTAGGAGAGGCATTTCTTCAGCCTGCTTGAAAAGATGAAAAAGGGCGCAAACCGAATTCTGCTCGATTTCTGGAGCATATCCCATTTCGATTCGTTATGATATGCTTTGATGTGTATAGAGACTCTCAATTCAGATGGAAGATTCCCACCCGTATTGTGGGAAGGGACGATGGACTCGATTGCCCGCGAATGACGATGACACAACAAACAGACAACAGAATGGAGTTTATTCGCCTCAGAGGCACGAGCACCTCGTTATTGTTGGACTGGATCTCATAGTACAGCATGAGATCAGAACTCACGAAAAATGTAATGTACAATATGGTCCGCTTCTCCACGGGCTTATTCAGACGAATCACCAGATCAGTGCATTTCCGGTAGGAACCGTCGTCCTTCTCTTCAATGATCGTCGTTCGAATGAACGACGTCCGCTCTGTGGTTCGCACGCGCTCCCGCCTCTTCTTCGGTAATGGATCGCCTTTGTTGAACACGTACGTCGGCACCTTGCTCGCATTCAGATAACCGAGACGGTGCCTCAACTGGTTCCGAAACATGACCTCATTGTCGTGTATATCGAATCCCGCGGGAAAGAGTGAGGCACACATCGCCGCGCCGCGAGAAACGCAGTGGTACGAGTTGGAGTTTCGTTCAATCATGCCGGGGAAGGTTGCTTCCATGCGTGACCGGCAGAAGGAGAACTCGCTCGATCCTCCAATCATGATAATCCTGTCAATCACAGTGCAGCAGTTGTCGACCAACTGCTTGGTCAGCTTAATCGTCCGCAACACAGGTTCCTTCACAGAATCGATATCAAAGTTCACCGGCAGCTTCAGACTCCATCCCTCGTAAAACACGCTGGTATTGACGACAACGGTTTCGCTAATGTCCGTCATCGCCACCTTCACCTGCTCCGCATAGCAGTGGAGATTCGACCGCACGCGCAATTCGTCCAGTCCCTCGTAAATGTTCTCCTTGTGCAGCGCAGACGCAATTGCGCTCTCGATCGCCTTCATGATGGCCATGGTGATGTTCTCTCCACCGAGGTCGGGATCGCCGCTGATGTCCGACGTCACGTACTTGCCGTTCTCCACAGATACCAGCGTTAGGTCAAACGTCCCTCCCCCGAAGTCGTACACAACAAATCTTCCGTCCTTGATTTCATTCGAGACGCAGTAGTCGAACGCGGCCATCACGGGCTCCGGCTCCACGCTAGTCACCTGAATGCCCGCCAACTTTGCCGCCCGCACCGTCTCCATTCGCTGCTCCCACGTGAACACAACCGGGACGGTGATAAGCGCCTTCGTAATGGGCTCGCCAATGTCCTTTTCTGCCGCCTCCTTGATGTGTTTCAGTATCATGCTGCTGATATTCACCGCCGGTTCAACCGCTCCCGAATAGGGATTCACGTATCCGCATTCGTGTGTGGATGCCATCTTGTCCCTCTTCGAGCATGGCCTGCACTCCCGAACCGTTGTTCCAAACGACCCCAAGGATTGCTGAATATCGGGCTCGTGAAAGGACCTTCCGATGAGCCGTTTGGAATTCAGCGCGAATCCGTAGTTGTTCTCCATCATGACTTCTACGCACGGCGCCACTCCTTCATCCGGCAGAAACTTGACGGTCGAGGGATAGGAGTGCCCATTCGCCTCAACGGTGTGGACCGCACTGGAGCCTTTGCGGATGTACGAGATGGAGGAGTTCGAGGTCCCCAAGTCAATTCCAACGAACACGTCAGACATTCTTTGCCGAATCAGTTTGGATCGGGTCTTATCTAACAAACAGCGAAAAACTACATGTGCATTCCTATCCAATAGATAAACCAACAGATCCAATAGAGCACCCACAGCCAGAACAGATTGCGATAATCCGCCAGCCATCTCAGACTGAAGTACAGATTCTCCGTGTTGTCGAAGTACTCCTCCCAGTTCAGTCCGTCACACTCCTCCCTTGCGTGGAGCACGGAATACAGATACGTGTTCATCATCACCGTCAATCGCACCAGACCGCGAACAAGCCATTTGTTCTCAAACTTGCCAACGGGGTCATGCAAGTGAGGCGCTGTCCTGTGGTTCTGCGTGGCCAGGTTCGCAAACAACCAGTCTCTCTACACTTCAATCACCCCCAGAGCCCCCACAATTGGAATCAACGACGATGAGAACGAAACGCTCTCTTCGATCCGCTCGTTTTGCTTCTTGCACTGAAGATAGACGTCGACCAGCTGGTTCTCTTCAAATCCGAAGACGGCCGCAAGACCGCGCACAATCATCTCATTCTCATCCTCTTTTCTGGCGAGCAGCAGCGAGGACCGCGACGCCGCGACGCGCATCAGCAGCGCCTGGATCGTCTCGTTCCCGTTCATATTCGCCGGAATGACCATAATCCGAGCCATTTTCAAAAGCTACAAAATCAGCCCGATTTCCGTCACGCACCTGGAATCCCTCCATAATCAGGGCCCCGCGCTCTCCCATGCCCTCCTTCGCTCCAGTCTCCTTCCCCATTCGTTTGAGCACCTGGTCGCACTTCCGCAGCTCATTCACAACATCATCGCAGAACACGTCTCTCACAATCTTCAGAATCTCCACCAACTCCTTGCCCTCCATGTTCGTCACGCTGAGGCGTTTCACCAGCAGTACCAACAATCCACGATAGAACACGTAGTGTCGTTGAACGAACTTCACGTACTCACTCCGCGACACCGAATTCCCGCGCCACGGCTGGAGGAACGCCGCCCAGCACTGCACCACCTATGCATGAAGACAACGGAAGAGGCGAACGAGGAGGAGCGAGGCGAGTTTGGGGTCGGGCTGTGTGGGTGTGGCGAAGAAGGCGAATTGCCGCGCGAGGAAGAAGAAGAGAGGTGCTTCGAGCACGCTGTAGTGGGCCGATAAACCGGTGCGCACGAGTTCGTTGGCGTGGGCGAGATGGGCGGCGAGGTCGCGCAAACACGCCACCATTGTCTTCTTGGCGGGAGTCATTCTCTAGAGGTCAGAACGACGAGGAAAGAGCACGATGGCGACTTGGCGGGAAGACTGTTGGAAGAAGAAGAACCAATCATCTTTGAAGAATTCGTCCTTGAGCCAGAGCTCGTCGACGGCGTACAGCAAGAACATATCGGGACGTTGGAGGGAAGGCGTGACGGAGTTGGCGGTGATTGTTGGCTTGGTGGGAGAATCGACATTGATGAAGTAGGTGATGTAATGAAGGAACAGTTGGACCGCCAAAATACCCGTGGTTTCTGGAGGCGGTGCCGTGCGGAGGTGGAGCAGCTGCGAAGGACCGGAACACTGCGGATCCGCGCGCAACTCCCCCAAACATTTGAGCAGACGGAGCATGTAGAACTCGAAGGGAGTCACGTCGATGGTGTCCTTGCCTGTGGGAACGGGGCATCGCGAGAGGAACTGGGTGTACAGGGGAGAGACCGATGGCGGGTACTTGACGACCGAGACATCTGGCTTTCCTTTGACGGTCTGCGTCGTGCTGAACACGTCCATAAACTGTTTGAAGGAGAACGGAGGAAAGAGTCTCGTCCGGAGAGGAATGCGCGTCAGGTTGTCTTGCAGGAGGACAGAGAGCATGTGAAAGGACGCGGAGGGGTACATGCCCATCACCGCGATGACCAGCTCTGCGACTGATTTCTGGTTCTTTTGAACCGCCATGACTGCCTGCGATATTGCACTACACCTCAATCACCACCTATTATCGTACCTGTCCTTGACCATTTCAGACCCGACATCCTTCCCCTTGAAAGAAAACACCTCCTTGGAGTAGTTTGAAAGAACGCACGACGAACCCACCGTGAACGAATCATCGAAGCCGAATAGGATATTCACGATGTCCTTCAGCGACATGATGAAGGAAGTCCGTTTTGAGAGTGAGATGAACGACCCAGAGAGTCTGTTTGTAAAAGATAGAGAATAGGGGAATACTCGGCATCCTCACAGTACACTTCTTTTAGGTACTTGAACAACTCAAGCACGTTGCGGTCCTCAATTCTCCTGCGTAGTTGCGTGTCCATGGGAACGTGAAATACCTAAAAAGACAGGTCTTCGATGTGAGAGAATGGAGTTTGGATGCTCGCTTTGGTTCTTCAGCGAGGTTGGTTATTGTGACTGAGTGAACAGAAACCAGTGAGTGGAGTGGAACTCAAACGAATAAAACCATCAGCGATCACAACAAACAGAGAGCAAGCGTACTATACAAAGCCTCCGCAACAAGATTCACATCGCCGCCTTGTTCAACCGCGCATTGAAGTGGAGGAGGAACTCGTTCGTTCGCTGGTAGAAGGACGAGGGCAGGTCCGCCAGCGACACCACACACCTCCGTCCACAGAAGTCCACAATGCCTCCATTCCCCACTCGGACTCCGTTCTCCTTACAGTACTCCACAACATCTCCCGCCAACTCGCACCCCTCTCCCGCGATTCTCTTCTTCACCACCGTCAGACAGTGCTTAAGAACTCCCTCCATCCTCGAGTCGCAATGATACGGTGAATCGTTCAACAGCGCCGACGACTCGATCAGTTCAATCAAGAACTCTCCACACTTCACCACATCCACGACGCCCTCCTTGCTCAGAAGCGACAACCCACACGCCTCGTTCACACACAGCTGCACCAGAACTTCTCCCGCCATCTCGATCTCGCTGTCGTTCAGCTGCGACTCCTTCATCTCCTCCTTCATCACCTCCTCACACTTGGCAGAAACACCCGTCTTTTCTGCCACTCCACAACCCAGGTACCATTTCAGAAACGCAACGACTCCGTCGCCGTCAAACACGCTGACGAACCCACACAACGTGAGAAACGAAGCGCGCGACTCCCGCGAGAGCGTGTTGAAGAGGGCAAAAACAGTGGGGATTTCGGTGTTGTTGAGGAGGGAGAAGAAGAAGGCTTTCCTGCAATTCCGGATAATCCCGTGATAATTGAAGTCGAAAAACGGCCGATTTCTGTCAATCAAGGGGAGGAAGAAGAGAGCGGAAAAGTCCACGAATTCTGCCGTCCACTCCAGCGACACCATGGGAAAGAAGGCGTCCAGAAGGGGTTTCAGGAGAGCGGGTTCTAGAAATAGTCCCGAATTCTTCACCAGCAAAACCACGATTTGCATTTGGAAGGTCGTCTTTTGGAGTTCCGAAAACTGCCCCGTTTTCATCACACCCTTCCAGAAATCGAAGACATTTTGGTTGTACTGTCGAAAGAGCTCCCGAAACTCCCGCTGCGTGTTGGGGTCAAGAGAGGCAAGAAGTGCGGCGAAACGCCCGAGAGACCCGTCGAAACCCTGCCAAGAAAAGGGGGAATATTGGAGCAGGAAGGTTGGCGGGAAGGAGTAAACGGAGTGGATGAGGAGAAGAAGGAGGGAAAAGGAAGGAGGGAGATTGGAATGGAGGGAAGAAAGCGTGGCGCGAAGAACCGCGAAATAGTCGTCTTGGAGGGAAAGAAGCGATGCGGAGAACAGAAAGGACGAGGCCAAAGGACTATTATCTTGAATCACACGTTGTAACAAGAATGAAACTCCCGTCTTCAGCGAAGAGGAAATGGAGGGAGAAAGCGTGGAGAAGAGTGTGGTGAGCGAGGCGAACAACGCCTGAAGAACGGGAGTGGAGGGAGATGTTGGGAGAGAGGGAAGGAGTTTCGCTGCGAGGAGAAGGAATGAAGCGAGCGTGGATTGGAGGGAAGGAGAAGGAGGGAAAAGCCCCAGAAGGGAGGGAAGCACTTCATAGAGGGAAAGAATCCGAAACGCCGGTTGGGATGCATGCACGAGAAACAGATTGCGCGTCAGGCGAAGAACAAGCGGCATCAAATCCGCACGCGTCTGGCTGATTTGATGCACGCATCGCAAAAATTCTTGCAGCTCCATCTGGAACAATTCTATTTGTAACTCCTGTCGTTCGGTCTCACGTTCTGGCACGTGCTCGCCGAGCAGCGCCACGTATACGAGAAGAAGTCGCGTTTCGGAATCCTCGGGCAGTTGTCGGAGAAACTCCTTCAGGACACTGCGATTGAGAGCGACGCGCTCCTCGGTTCGGTTGTTGTAGTACACGAGGAAGAGGTACACGAGGAAGACCAGTTGGAGGGAAAACTCGTGCGGCGTTTCGTTGACGGCGAATTGCAGATTCATGCTTGATTTCTTCAGAACGACGCCGTCAGCGTTGTCGAACACCGCCTTCAACACTCGGAACAATCCGCTCGTTCCATCTTTTCCCTCCAACTCCTCTCCCAGAATCGCTCCATGCACCTGCGCTGTCAGAAAAGGAGTTCTATAACTCATTCTCTCTCACTTCCCCCACACGCTGAAGCCTTCAGCCATCTCCACCGACTCTGCACATGACGCACGACTCTCCATTGTGTATGACGCACGACTCTCCATTGTGTATGACGCGCGACCCTCCACCGCACCCGGCATCTGGGCAGCAAACACCTTTAACAGGACCTTCCAGTCGTTCGCCGTGGCTCCGTACTGACTGCAACCCAACACGCCTTCCAGCATGTCCCACGCACGCATGTCGTCACGCACGTCCTGGTGCATCTCCACCCACCGCACCAGCAGTGGCTGAATGGACTAAGAATCATGTGCTGTTTCGGGTCGTACCGAGAAGCTCCACAAATCGGGCTGATTTCTGGTTTCGGCGTGATAGACCTGCATGACAAAGAGAAGTGCGAGGGAGATGTGAGAGATGGAGGGAAGGAGCGGTGTGGACAGAAGAGGAAGGAGGGAAAGTCCGCTGCTGATTCCCGCGGTTTTGCACGCAGAAAAGAAGAGGTGAAAGCAGTGGCGGAAAACGGGAAGATTTCTGTCACTGAAGAGGAGACGGAGCGACAAGGAATAGGAGAGGGACTCGATGAGGAGAAGAGCGAACTGCTGGCATGCGAAGGTGGCGCAATTGCGAATTGATGCTTCTGCTCTTCTTGGGTTGTTGGACAGGTAGTGGAGAAACGACGAGTACACGAGAGATGGAACGCACACGCAACTCCACGACTGCTTCAGCACCTACTGCTCATCTCCATACAGGAAACACACTTGACTCTTCTTGTTCTCCGTCATCGTGAACACGTCGAAGTGTCTCAGAGCACTTTGAATATTCTGCACATCTTCGGGGATAGTTGAATAGTCAATCAACGCTGCGTTGTGTACCAGCGCGCTTTCCAACGAACGAACATCATGCTTTCTCTGATAGAACGTAGTGTCGTCATCCGTTGACAGACAAGACAGGTATTGTCTCCACAGTCGAAGAAAAGACGAATAGGACTCTCTTTTGCTCACAGTCGGTGACGAATTGCTGATCCATGTCGGTAACCAGCTTGTATCATCGAGACTGTCAGCAGTTGTCTGTTTCTTTAGCACGGTATACATGCTCCACACATCTTCTGCCGATGCGCAGGGAATTGGAGTATACACATCACTCCTCTTCAGAAGGGGACTGCGTTCGCCATTTGTTGCTACAGAATTCGAAATGAATTGATAGGAATCAGCCATCGACATAGACTGTATGTCATCAATAGGGAAGGCGGGCAAAAACAACGGCTGCTCATATTTCGCAGCAACGCTGAGAAGATTTGGAACGAACTCTTCGTCTTCATCACAATCTGAGTCGAGAATGGGGAGCGCGTCATTCTAGGTGGGAATGAAGCCGAAGGAAGGATTACTTGGATTTCCTTCATAAAAGAATCGGTGTCGTCTCTACTCTCATGATTCATTCCTCCGCGAAGAGAGAATGGTTCTTTGGAGGAGTCGTTCTCTTCAGTCGAATCATAGTGCATTATTGGGATGTTCTCACCAACGCGTCAACAACAAACAAGTGTACGGGAAGTACTGCTCCAGAGCTCCAGCATCTAATGATGAGTGAATGAACGAGGAACGACTATTCACGTCGGCAGTTATCCTATTATAGAAAGGGTTGTTAAGATTCACAGTCGTGAGATTGGGTATGTCTAATCATCACACGCAATCATTGGAGGTGCTTTGCAGAGTGATATACTGAGGATTCTGCAACGATCTGCTAGTTTCACTAACCGTCGTGAGAGAAGTGAGTTTGGGTAAGTCTACTATTCAACCCTTCTCACAGTCACCACTTCGCATCACGAAATATTTAGAACTTGATTTGAACATGAGCGCGTCTTCACCCAACTGGATGGATTGCAGTTCAGGCAAGTCTATTCCGTCAGGCGAAGAAGAAGAAACAACTATCGAAGGAAAAGCTAGACCCTATATTCATAAGTGAGGAGCCGCCCAACACAACAGTCTTCAGCGAGGGCATATCTAACCGTCACACTATCCAACGACTCCTACTCACAAAGCCTTGGTACATACCGAAGTGGAAGTTACAACTCTCCTGGTTGAGGTCACCGAACTGAATCGTTTCCAATGACGGCAAATCGCTGAGATATACGCTATAAGCGTTGGAGAAGGAGTAACGACCGATTTTCAGCGACTTCAGCTTCGGTAACCATCCGATGTTGCTAGTAAAGAATTGGTTATATGAGTACGGACAACCATCCTTCACACTTGTGAAGCTGTTTTCACCGATTTCAATGCTCTCCAGTTCGGGGAGATCAAAAATGTACAAATGGGAGACACTGCCGAAGCAGTCGTTTCCGATCACAATTCGGGTCAGGTGTGGGTATTGTCTCAGGTTGAACTCATAGACATCGTTACACGTGTTATCAGGAACGATCAGTTCGGTGATCGATTGAGAGACCGGCTCAGTGCTCCAGCATTCATAGAAGAATACAGGGATCGGCGTGGGGGTTGGCGTGGGGGTGGGAGTCGGGGTGACAGTTGGCGTAGGTGTTACAGTCGGAGTCGGCGTGGGGGTAGGGGTCGGAGTGGGAGTAGGGGTCGGAGTCGGGGTAGGCGTTGGAGTAGGAGTTGGCGTTGGAGTCGCGGTAGGCGTTGGAGTAGGAGTAGGAGTCGGCGTGGGAGTAGGAGTCGGCGTAGGAGTTGGCGTGGGGGTCGGGGTAGGCGTTGGTGTAGGAGTAGGGGTCGGAGTCGGGGTAGGCGTTGGAGTTGGGGTTGGCGTTGGAGTGGGAGTAGGGGTCGGAGTCGGGGTAGGCGTTGGAGTGGGTGTAGGAGTTGGAGTTGGCGTAGGAGTGGGAGTAGGCGTAGGAGTAGGAGTCGGTGTTGGAGTAGGCGTGGGAGTAGGAGTCGGGGTAGGGGTCGGAGTAGGCGTTGGCGTAGGAGTAGGAGTCGGTGTTGGGGTAGGAGTCGGAGTAGGAGTTGGCGTAGGAGTCGGAGTGGGTGTTGGAGTAGGCGTAGGAGTAGGAGTGGGAGTTGGAGTCGGCGTGGGGGTTGGCGTGGGCGTAGGGGTTGGAGTAGGAGTTGGCGTAGGAGTGGGAGTAGGCGTTGGTGTTGGTGTTGGAGTAGGCGTTGGTGTTGGTGTTGGAGTAGGAGTTGGCGTAGGAGTGGGAGTGGGAGTAGGCGTTGGGGTAGGCGTAGGGGTTGGCGTCACAGTTGGAGTCGGCGTAGGAGTAGGAGTAGGAGTAGGAGTAGGAGTAGGCGTTGGAGTAGGAGTAGGAGTAGGGGTTGGCGTGGGAGTAGGCGTTGGTGTTGGTGTTGGAGTTGGAGTTGGAGTTGGAGTCGGCGTCAAACCCATCGGTACCTTTGAAACAGAAATGGCGAACGCATAACCAGCAATACCACTGAAGTCTGCATTCGTTTCATTGGTGCGCATCGGCAGTTTCAGATTGATTCCCTCACAAGGAGAGACATTTCCCTCCACCACCCAGTAGTTCAAATCATAATCAATTGTCTTCTTGTACCCCGTTACGAGTACGTAGAAAGACGGTTCATACATAGTGCCCGTGACCTTTCCGGATTCTTCCGTCATATTCTTCACGAAGCGAAGGCGTAACAAATCGAGAGAGAGAAGAGAAAGAACAGGATTGCCTTCGCTAATCAGATTCATCAAACCACCACGGTTTGGTCCCTCGGGACGGATGACGTTGAAATAATAACGCTCCCATGTGGGAATGGAGCAGACGTCCTCGTCGTTATCCAATGCTTGCTGCACGCGGGACTCGCTCACTAGACCCTTGCGGTACAGGCTGTCGTAGATGTCGTTCATGAGCATACCACGACAGATCTCGCCTCGTGTGGGTTCTCTGTTGCTTCTTCGCAAATAGCATCTTCTCACGAACTCGGAGGAAATGGTGTCATTGATACCCTTGAGGGCAATGGCACGTTCTCCCGCATTCACGATCATCGTGATCCAGGAAAGGGAGCATCTGGAAGTGGTAGCGTACTCAGTGAAGAACGAATCGGGAGAGGGGCAGAAGTCGCGATGAACGGTAGTGTAAGCGGGTTTAACCTCACTGACGAGAGGATCGATTTTCTCATAATAGGATCCTCTTCCCGAATGGACCTGTTCCAACCTCATCATGCCTCTAAGGTCATCAGGGTTGAAATCAGTTAGCATGGTGTACTCCATGTCGTAGGGAACATAGTACTTGCGGATGTGCATAAACTCACAATTCCCCTTGAAGTACTTGTAGTGTTTCCTACGAATAAAACAATCCAAAATGGCGCACTGTTTGTACTCTTCACGGTTATTCCCATACTTGATGGGATAGAGGTCAAGATACTCGTCATACGCACTCTTGGAACATAAATCCTCGGAGTGGATAATAACAGCTAATAAAACAAGATGGAGTATGAAATGCATCCCCACGGTTGAAGCGTTTAGAATTCGAGAACGCATGGTTGGGAAGGGTGGAGGCATGATAACCAAATCATGTGACCACTCTACGCGGATTCTTCTATTACTGGGTTGTCTCCAGGCAATTCGAGACAACTCGAAGTGAGCCGTAAGGGAATAGCACCCATTTTCGACTTTAGAAATGCATTTTGCGCTCTTTTCCTCAATCACAGTGAAGTACTTGGGAGAAAAGGAGTGCACTCAACCTTCCATTCTGCTTGGTATCATTGGGAAGAAGTTAGCACAAGATGGCACTCTTCTTGTTATTGTCTCTAAAAATGCACCATTTGACTTGCAATTGTGTGTATTCAACTGCATCAATTAGACGATTCAACCCTCACCAACCCATTTCAATCCGAACCCCGATGAGCCTTCAAGAATGCAATCCTGTGAGCATACACCACTCAAACACATCAAATGACCAACGAAGAGCGACTCAGACCAAAAGAGCCCTTGGCATCCCACGAATTTGGGCACAATAAAACACTGTAAGCATGCGTCATCTTCTTTCCCTTCTTCTCATTGCTGCTATTCTCCTGCCGTAGCGTTATAGCACAGCCAAATAAGAGAATAGGGTATCCCTTTCGGAGGATCTTAAGGTGAGCGATAAGTGCTCTGTGGACTTGACGGACGCGAATTTCAAGACAGTCATTGAGTCCAACGGTCTTGGCTTCACGCCTCTTGTGATCTGTAGAGTACGTTTTCGTTTTCTTCTATTCTGCTACGTGTCCTGCTTGCAGAAGATTCGCGCCTCTCTGGGAAGAGACTTCTTGCTCATTCAAGGATGATAAGCTCGTCTTTGCTCAGCTCGAAGGAAACGCGAACCAGGGAGTGATCGACGCCTATGGCGTTACGCATACGCCAACCCTCGCCCTGTTCCACAGAGTACGATCTCTCATTGTCTTCAATTGCAGGACATGGCCAGTCCGATCAAGTACAATGGACAGAGATACAAGGAGGCTATTCTTTTCTTCCTGAAGGTTCCTGTGACTTCTTCCTCTCACTTGCAGAGCCAAATGGGGTATGAGCATCCTGGATCACCGGCAGTTCACATCACGACGGAAGAGGATGCCTATCATGTAAGCATTCGCTCCCTCGTTGATGATCAGTTTTCCTTCTGGAGAGGAACCGTCGACAATCACCTGGAGCCATCTGTAAACGGATTCTTCCCGAAGGTGGTATTGCCCGTTCCATGTGATTGCTAGATGGAGGGCAAGGAGTACGAAGCCTTCACGGAAGCAGTCATTGCTCTGGACGGTATTGTGCGTTGCGGAGAAATCATCAGTGATACGGTGCGACCCATCGTGGCGATTGATGTGTAGATCCAAGAGAGCTACTACTTGGAGCCGGGAAAGCCTGCGATTGTGATGTACCGTGACTACGACGAGCGTAGCAGAACGCGCTCCTCGTAACGTCTAGGGAAGTCCGTTTACGAGGGGGAGTGGGATGCCCACGCAATCGAATCCTGGGTGCGTCTGATGAATCACCCCTCGGTGGGCTTCGCCGACAGCCAGCGTCTGAAGAACTACTTCCAGAAGGAGGGAATGCTCGTCCACTTGTTCGTGACCAAGGAGAGTGTGGACAATGACTGGAACACGTTCCAGGAGTTCGTTTTCCACGAGATCGCTCTTCCCGTGATCGATCAGAAGATCATGGCTCGTGGCAGCTTTACCGTGGTTTTTTCGGATGCGGAGGAGAACAAGATGTGGTTGAAGGACACCGCCTTGGATAACGGTCATTTTCCCGCTGCCATGATCATTGATTTTGTATGAATGGAGGATGCGCCTCATTCGTAGGAGACCGGCTACAAGTACCAGCCAAGGAACGACATCCACTTCGAGACACTCGCCACTGACGTGATTCAGTTCATGAACGACTATTCGTTGGGTCTCGCACCTCCACTTGGAAAGGCGGAGCACGAAGAGGAGGAGCTGTAGTTATGAACGGGAGTGTGCTGGGATACCTGTCTGTTGTTTCTTGGGACGTATCATGTACACACATAAGCACAGGGTAAATCCAACAGAGAGAAGGGGGATTGGGCAAACGCTTCGCGTTCTCTGGATGAACGGCAGTCCCAGTGACGGACCTTGATAATCAACCCACACTGAATGAAACGCCTCCTTGCAGTCCCTTCATCCGATTCGGCACAATAAGAGTCTATCATGGTGACTTGTGCCCATCACAGAAACTGTACGTGTCTTGTAGAGTGTTTGCGGTGCATTTCGTGTGCATCCGTGTAGAAGGCGTTGATTACCAGTGTGCGGCGCACTAACACTCCGTTTAGATCGTCTTACCTTCGGTACGCCCCGTCGTCCCTACGAGC